>Ga0315543_1003848_pt1 | contig 13124 bp, 9 predicted proteins | sample SalMarSW160210MG_2_FD_203098 | JGI IMG/M metagenome (GOLD analysis project Ga0315543, IMG submission 203098) | Salt marsh sediment microbial communities from the Plum Island Ecosystem LTER, Massachusetts, United States - Salt Marsh Sediment SW1601-210 ...
TAAATTGAAGATTCAAAGGAAAAACACTGAGGATAGGACTATTGTATCGGCCGTAATGATAACCCATATCTACAGTTCCGGTGTCATTGACCTCGTCAGTTCTTGTGGTGAGACAATCCATGCCAGTGTTAGATGCATTGTCGCTGCCTGTATCAACACAGGGGCTGTTAATTGCCTGGCCTGCGGCTGTTTGGCTGAGATAGTAATCCCCATCAGGGCCCGTAACAAAAAGAGGATTCGAATTAATGTTGCCTGTGCCCGGGAAACCATCCTGTATACAACTATATGAAACTGTAAATTCTGTTCCGGAAATTACATATTGTCCGATATCCCACAGGATACAATTTTCTACGTTCACAGTTGCGCCATCGCTGAATATTCCAATATCCATTCCGCTAAAAGTGCAATTGGTGACGTTCACATAGCCCGACCCCCAGGCTGTCAATCCACAGTTGGACCACCCTCCCAGGAGAAGACAATTAACGATATTTGTAGTGCCTGACGAACCATTTCGTATTGTAGTAGATCCATTATCTATGAAAATACAGTTGATTATGTTCATGCTGCCGCTATTAATTATCGCGCCACCTTCACCGCCCATTGGCGCATCGTTATACATAAAAGTACAGTCGATTACGACCATATTGCCTGAATTTAATATTCCACCACCATAGAACCACGGGTTGTTGTATATGAGTTTGCATTTAGAAACAACAGGGCTGCTGCTGGAGACTATTCCGCCGCCGTCTCCTTCATAATAATCAGAAAAATTAGTAATTGTCAAGCCGGATAAAACAGAACCAGGCCCTTCGCCGTTTTGGAAAATAAAACCAATCTTAGAACCCTGGCCGTCGACAATTGTCGAATCAACAACGCTTTGCTCATAAGGATTGGTGCTGCGGACCGTTATCGCTTTACCGAGATAACTAATGTTGTTGTTTCCCGAACCTGTGTAAGCCCCGGGTTCCAAGATAATCTCGTCACCGTTGGCGGCGGCATTAATCGCTGCCTGAATGGTGGGGTAATCACCCGTGCCGTTTGCATCGACGTAAATGGTATCTCCGAAAGCGGGCACGACAAATAAGCAGAAAACAAACGCGGAAATGAGCCTTCTCATCTTACAACCTCCTTCTCCTTTTTTACCTACATGTCAATCTTCCTTCCTATCCCAGAAAAACTCCACCCTACTGCCTCGAATGCAGAAAGTCAACAATATTCCTTTAACCGCCGGTCCCAGTTACTTAGGTACGCAGGCTGGGTTTTCCGGGTCGCTTTTGCAGTCTGTCAGCCAGTTTGAAGCTGTCTTTACGAAGTCATAAAAATCAACTATGCAATCATCGTTCAAATCGCCGGCAAGTGCATACTCACAGTATCGGACAAGGGCTAAGCTTGTTTTCCACCCTGCCGCCACTGCCAAAAAGTCGTTGCCGCTGGGTGGTGAATTCTCGCCATTCCAGTCGCTTGGCCCCCAGGCAACGATGGAACCATCAGCCTTCAGGCCGAGACTATAATCCCAGCCCGCTGATATCGCCAAAAAGTTGTTATTGGGAATAGGCAGGATATTGGGTTCGCCCCAGACAACAACGGTGCCATCGGACTTCAAGCCGAGACTATGACTGTAGCCAGCCGAAACCGCCACAAAGTCGGTATTAGGTGGAGGAACGTTGCACTGGCCGTGATCGTTGTATCCCCATGCGACTATAGAGCCATCTGTCTTCAGACCAAGACTATGTGGTGCGATGCCTGCCGATATTGCTACAAAATCGGTATTGGGACTTGGCACATCGAGTACACCCATGTAGTTTTCTCCCCAGGAAACAACGGAGCCATCGGCTTTCAGACCAAGATTATTATGTCCCCCGCCTGCCGAGATTGCCACAAAGTCGCTATTGGGACTGGGGATAACGCAGCAGGGATCATCGCAATCGTAATCTCCCCAGGCAATGATGGAGCCGTTGGCCTTCAGTACGAGGAATCCGGAGCCGGCATCGACCGCTACAAAGTCGGTATTGGAATCGGGGATGTCGCTGCCTCCCCAAACGACAACAGAGCCATCGGCCTTCAGGCCGATACCCTTACTCCCGCTTATTGACATAGCCACAAAATCGGTATCGGGGCTGGGACTGTACTGGCATTCGATAACTGCTCCCCAGGCTACGATAGAGCCGTCAGTCTTTAAGCCAAGACGATGATCACGGCCTGCCGAAACAGCCACAAAATCGGCATTGGGACTTGGCAAGTCGCATTGGGCATAGGTTCTTCCCCAACTTGCGATGGTGCCATCGGTCTTCACGCCGAAACAACAAGAGCCGTATGCCGTGATTACCACAAAGTCGCTATTGGGACTGGGACCCTCATAGTAAGGGGTGCTTCCCCAGGCCACGACGGAGCCATCGGACTTCAAGCCAATGTTATAATAATCGGCTGCATCTACCGCAACAAAGTCGGTATTTGGCGAAGGCAAATCGCATTGACCCCATTGGTTACTTCCCCAGGCAACGAGTGAACCGTCAGACTTGATGCCAATACTACTATAATACGCACCCGCCGAAACCGCAACAAAGTCATTGTTGGGTGAAGGGACATTGCATTGGCCCCAGCTGTTATTTCCCCAGGCAACGATGGAGCCATCGGACTTCAAGCCAAGACTATGATCGTGAGCTGCCGCCACCGCTACAAAATCTGTATTGGGCGAAGGAACATTGCACTGGCCGCTTCTGTTATCTCCCCAGGCAACGATGGAGCCATCGGACTTCAGGCCGAGGTTATAAAGTGTGCCTGCCGACACCGCCACAAAATCACTGTTGGGGTTGGGGATATTACATTGGCCGTTTTCGTTATCTCCCCAGGCAATGATGGAGCCATCGGACTTCAAGCCGAGTTTATGTTCTTCGCCTGCCGATACCGCCACAAAGCCGCCAGCAAGGTCATTGGCCTCAACACAAATCGCCTCGTTCGTCCAGCCGATAATCTTGCCGGACACAGCCGCCTGCAGCTGCGCCGATGATAGTAAAGCTGATACAATGACCAGGGAAATTAAGAGTTTACCTGAAAGTGATTTTTTCATCTTCCGCCTCCTTATTTTTTAATAAGTTACTGTTTTCGACACAGACCTAACTTGAAAGTAATTTAGCTATATCCCATTATTTCGGAACGCAGGCCGGGTTGTTCGGGTCGCTTTTACAGTTTATCAGCCAGTTTGAGGCCAGCGCTGCGAAGTCATTAAAATCAACTATGCAGTCGTCGTTCAGGTCGTAGGCAAGTGCATATCTGCAGGGCTGGTAGATGGCTAAGCTCTGTGCCCACGCGCCCGCCGCGACGGCTATAAAATCCGCATTTGGCGGGGGGACATTGCACTGACCGTAGTCATTGTATCCCCATGCCACAACCGAGCCGTCCGCCTTAAGGCCTAAAATGTGCAACTGGCCCACCGAAATCGCCACAAAATCCGTATTTGGCGGAGGGGTATTTAAATCGACAAAGCGGTCATCTCCCCAGGCCACGATGGAACCGTTCGATTTCAGGCCCACGCTAACATATCCGCCCACTCCGACGTCCACAAAATCTGTATTCGGCGGAGGCACATTGCACACACCAAAGGCATTTGATCCCCAGCCCACAATAGAGCCGTCCGATTTCAGGCCCAGACTGTGAAAGTAGCCGGCCGCGACATCTATAAAATCTTCATTCGGCTCAGGAACAGCAGACTGGCCGTAATCATCTTCCCACCCCCTGCCCCACGATACGATGGAACCATCGGCTTTCACGCCGAGACTGTATCCGACGTTCGCCGAGATTGCTGTATAATCTTCATTAGGCAAAGGAATATCATGTATTCCTTCGGCATTACTTCCCCAGATCACGACGGAGCCGTCCGATTTCAGGCCAACGCTGTGATAGTGGCCGGCAGCAATAGCCGTAAAACCGGCATTCGGCAGAGGAACATTGCACTGGCCGACGCCGTTGTTCCCCCATGCCACAATCGAGCTGTCGGCCTTTAGGCCGAGATGATGACCGGAGCCGGACGAGACCGCCACAAAGCCGGTATTAGGGGGCGGGGGATCACCAGAATAGTTTCCCCAGCCAACGACTTTCCCGGATACAGCCGCCTGCAAATGCGATGACGATAGTAAAGCCGATACAATGACCAGGGAAATTAAGAGTTTACCTGAAGGTGATTTTTTCATCTTCCGCCTCCTTCTTTTTTAATAAATTACTGTTTTTGACACAGACCTAACTTGAAAGTAATTTAGCTGCATTCTATTCTTTCGGAACGCAGGCAGGGTTTTCAGGGTCGGCAAAACAGTCTATCAGCCAGCTTGAAGCCATCATTGCGAAGTCATTAAAATCAAATTTGCAATCGTCGTTTAAGTCACCGGCAAGAACGTACAAACAGGGTTGCCCTCTTAGCGCAAGCGAACGTCCAGAGTAAGCGCTAATGGCGGTAAAGCCGGTATTGGGCAAAGGGATATTGCACTGGCCATAGTAGTTATTTCCCCAGCCGACGATGGAGCTATCCTGCTTTAAACCGAGAGAATGATTCCCGCCGGCAGCGATGGCGATAAAGTCACTATTGGGCGAAGGAACATTACACTGGCCAGAGCTATTTTTTCCCCAGCCGACGATGGAGCCGTCCTCCTTTAAACCGAGAGAATGATACTCGCCTGCAGCGATGGCGATAAAGTCACTATTGGGCGAAGGCACATTGCACTGGCCATAGTAGTTATCTCCCCAGACGACGATGGAGCCATCCTCCTTCAAGCCAAGACTGTGAGCGTAGCCACCTGAAACCGCCATAAAGCCGGTATTCGCATCAGGCACATTGCACTGGCCATACTCGTTGTTTCCCCAGGCGACGATGGAGCTATCGTCCTTCAAGCCGAGACTGTGAGCGGGGCCGGCCGAAACCGCCACGAAGCCGGTATTCGGCTCAGGAACATCGCACCGGCCATCCCCGCTGTATCCCCAGGCGGCGATGGAGCTATCCTGCTTTAAACCGAGAGTATGACTCGCGCCTGCAGCGATAGCGATAAAGTCGGTATTGGGCAAAGGGATATCACACTCGCCTGAGCTACTCCATCCCCAGGCGACGATGGAGCCATCCTGCTTTAAACCGAAAGTATTATACCCGCTGGCATCGATAGCAATAAGGCTGTTATTGGGAAAAGGGATACCGCACTGGCCATACCCGTTGAATTCCCAGGCGACGATGGAGCCATCCTGCTTTAAACCGACAGAATGATACCGGCCGGCATCGATAGCGATAAAGCCGGTATTGGGCGGTGGGATATTGTATTGGCCCTTCCCGTTGAATCCCCAGACGACGATGGAGCCATCCTCCTTTAAACCGAGCGAATGCTCATAGCCGGCAACGATGGCGATAAAGTCACTATTGGGCGAAGGAATACTGCACTGGCCAAACGAGTTCTTTCCCCAACCAACGATTGAACCATCCTGCTTTAAACCAAGAGAATAATGCCAGCCGGCAGCGATGGCGATAAAGTCGCTATTGGGCGAAGGGATATTGCACTGGCCGTCATCGTTTTTTCCCCATGCGACGATGGAGCCATCCTCCTTTAAACCGAGAGAATGATACCCGCCGGCAGCGATGGCGATAAAGTCGCTATTGGGCGAAGGGATATTGCACTGGCCAGAGACGTTGTTTCCCCAGGCGGCGATGGAGCCATCGGCCTTCAGGCCAAGACCATGATAGTAGCCTGCCGCTATCGCCACAAAGCCGGTATTGGGCGAAGGAAGATTGCACTTGCCATAGCTGCAGTCTCCCCACATGACGATGGAGCTATCCTGTTTTAAACCGATAGAATAAGACCAGCCGGAATCGATAGCGATAAAGTCGGTATTGGGCGAAGGTATATTGCATTGGCGATACCCGTTGTCTCCCCAGGCGACGATGGAGCCATCCTGCTTTAAACCGACAGAATGCATTGCGCCAGTGCTAATGGCGATAAAGCCGCTGGATATGTCGTCAACGCCGACTACCTGGCTGCCCCAGCCGACAATCTTGCCCCATTCGGCCGCCTGCAATTGCGCCGACGATAGTAAAGCTGATACAATAACGAGAGAGATTAAAACCTTACTTGAAAGTGACTTTTTCATCTTCCGCCTCCTTCTTTATTTTAGCGTGAAATTACGGTTTTAGACCGCTGAATAAACATAAATTATACTACTATGTTAGTTAAAAAGTCAAGCGAAAAAGGCTTTTTTGTTGACAGATTGGCCTTGTAATTTATAATAACGCATCTTGTTATTTATGCGGAGTAAGTCTATGAAAAATAAGGCAGTTGCGGTTCTGGTGTGTATGCTTTGGGGCGGTTTTGCATGGGCAGAGCAAACAGGCGACAAACAAAACCTCAAAGACAACTGGAACGACTTCCTGCATTATACGGTAATAGGCCGCTTCGATTTGGCCGCCGGTTACGCTCAGAAAATCATAGATAGTAACGCTGACCCGCTGGCATTGCTAAGTTTGAGCGAAGAAAACCCGAGAGGTTACGCGATATTAGTAAAAGTCCACGCAGGTAATCCTGAGCTTGCCCCGCTGGCGGCAAAAATTCTTGATATTATCGAAAAGGGACGATTTGCCCGCAGGACCGACTCTGAAATCATACAGGAAGAAATCAAAAGACTCAGCAGCACCGTTCGCGGCAAATATACCGCTATCGAAAGGCTGCGAAATGCAGGCGAATACGCGATTCCATATATGATTGACGCTCTTGGCGACCAGGGCCGCAAGGCCGAGTTCGCAAACATTACTGCCGCCCTGCCGGAAATTGGCAAAGAAGCTATCAGGCCGCTGACGGCCTCGCTTGTTATGGATGATGCTATCGTAAAAGGCGAAGTAATAAAGGCGCTGGGCAGGATAGGCTATCCTGAGTCGCTGGGCTATCTGAAATTTATCGCTGAAAACGACTCCTCTCAGCAGCTTCGCGAGCTTGCCGTCGAGAGTATGGCTGAGATTGATTCGGCAAGCATAAACAAGTCGGCAGCGGAGCTTTTTTACGAACTGGCGGAAAATTACCATTACAAAGCGCCATCGCTGTCGGTTGCCGCCGAGGTAAACCACGCAAATATATGGTTCTGGAATAAAGATGACAGAAGGCTTGTCAGAGAAGATGTGGACAAGACATATTTTAATGAGCTGATGACGATGCGAAGCTGTGAATGGTCGCTGCGGGCCAGTCCTGATTTTGGAAGTGCGATTTCGCTGTGGCTTGCGGCCTTTCTCCGGGCAGATAAAACTCAAATTGCATATCCGAAATATTTCGGCCAAGGCCACGCCGATTCAATGACCTATGCCACAACAGCAGGACCTGAGTATCTTCACGAAGCCCTTGCTCGCGGCGTCAAAGACAAAGATGCAGTGGTAGCCCTGGGCGCTGTCGAGGCACTCGGTAAAAACAGCGGTGAAAAATCACTTATGTACAGACTCAAAACCTCTCAGCCTTTGATTGACGCTTTGTCGTTTGGTGACAGAGCGGTCAAATTCAGCGCAGCTATCGCTCTTGCCCTTGCAGGCCCAACCGAGAAATTCAACGAAAGCCCGCTTGTTACGGAAAATCTTGCCGAGGCGATTTCAATTGCCGGCGACGAGAACTGGCCGAAGGAAACAGCCGATGTTTATGCTGCCAGAGCCTGCAATGCGATGCTGAAACTTGCCCGAACGAGAAATAAAGTTATAGACCTTTCCCCTGCCCTTTCATCCCTCCTGTCGGCTACAAACGATGAAAGGGACAATATAAAAACCTCTGCCGCTGGGATTCTTGCATATCTTTCAAGCCCCGACGCACAAAGAACCATCGCTGAAATGGCACTCAGCCAGGACAATAAAATGGAAATCAGAATTGCGGCATTTGACTCGTTGGCAGTTTCGGCAAAGGTAAACGCCAATCTTCTTCTTGACGAGCAGATTGACAGGATATATTCGATAGTTCAATCGACGGATGTTAACGCCGACCTGCGTTCATCTGCTGCTATAGCCTTTGGTTCGTTGAATCTGCCGAGCAAAAGAGTAAAAGACCTGATTATAAACCAGGCAAAGATATAAGTTTCTGGTATCCGGGACAAGTTGTTAATAGGATGCCTTTTATGACCAAGGCTACCGAAAAGAGCGGTAAAACAGACGAAAAGCAGCGAAAAAATGCGATAGCAGATTTCGTCAAGGATCTTTCGGCTGAACATAAAATGCTGATAGTTCTCAAAGTTCAGCTTTACGGCGGCAAATGGGAACCGATGTATCAGGATTTGAAGAACCGGCTGGAAGGCAGGCCTTATATATTTAAACTGGCAAACCGCATTAGCGACGATATAGACAGAATCGAACAGATGCAGCAGTTTGAGCGGCAATACGACGTAAATCTGTGCGACTATGTCAGTTCCGTAGAATAACTGCTCGGGCATTGTAGATTTACAGGGAGAAAGACATTGAAAAGATTTTATTTGCTGTGGTTGTTTGTTTTTGTTTTTTTGGCGGCCCTGCCGTCGAGCTGCGGGGCGATTGTAAGCGAAAAGCTGCTTAACCAGGCAGGTCTCCGGACGGTCTGGCAGAATGCGGTTGCCCTGAATCCGCCTTCACAAAGGCTTTGGCGAAGCCCCAAGGAGAAGGTTCAGAGAATAACCATCCTCGGCAATTATCTGTATATCCTAACCAACAGTAATTATCTGTTTTGTCTGGATAGGAATACCGGCAGGCTGAGTTTTGCAACTTCCGCCGCGGCGCCAAAGCTGCCTGTTTTTGAACCGGCAGATTATGGTGGGATTACCTACCTGATTGCCGCTGATGATATTATCGCTGCAGACATTGAGAAAGGCGCGGAACTTTACCGAAACAGGATTTCTTTTTCAGTTGCTGCCTCTGCCGCTGTAAACGGCTCCTTCCTGTATGTTCCCGGCACGGATAGATGTCTTCATATTCTGGATACCAGCGACAGGCTGGAGATTTTCAGGGCCAGCGCCGATAATCCTTCCGCTATAACAAGCGTTCTTGCAACTGATAAGTACGTTATCTTCGCAACCGAAGGCGGCGATGTGATGTGTATGAGCCCTTCCGAACCAAGACGGCTGTGGCAGTTTAATGCTGTCGGGGCTGTTACTGCTCCACTGGTTATGTCGCAAAATCATCTCTATATCAGCAGCAGAGATACTAATCTTTATAAACTCGACGTCGGTAATGGGAATCTGCTGTGGCAGTTTCGCAGCGGCTCCGTTCTTACCACCCCTGCCAGAGCTGCCGGGGCTGCGGTTTATCAATATGCCCGCAACAAGGGCCTTTATGCAATTGATGCCAACAGCGGCAAGCAGTTATGGCTTCTGCCGGCGGGTCTTGACCTGCTCGCACAGGATGGCAGCACAGCTTACGTTTTTGAAAAAAACAATATCTGTGCGGTGATGGATAATCAAAAAGCCAAAAAGATTTATACAATCAATTTTGCACCGGTAACTATGTTTGCTGCCAACGTCTATGACAACAAAATCTATATTATGGAAGATAAAAACATTTCCTGTATTGAGCCAATCAAAAAATAAATTACAGCCTTAAGGAGAAGGACAAATCAAATGGATGTGAAAATCAGGACGGCACTCATCAGCGTATCGGACAAGACAGGAGTTGTTGAATTTGCAAAGAGTTTGTCTGCAGTGGGCGTTAAAATCATCAGTACCGGCGGGACGGCAAAAGCACTTGCACAGTCCGGCATTAATGTTGTCAGCGTCGATTCCGTAACGGGCTTTCCCGAAATGATGGACGGCAGAGTAAAAACGCTCCACCCGAAGATTCACGGCGCCCTGCTCGGTATTCGTGACAGCGCCGAGCACCAGGCGGCAATGAAAAAACACGGCATTGAGCCGATTGATATGGTCTGCATTAATCTTTATCCGTTTGAACAAACTATTGCAAAGCCTGATTGCAAATTCGAAGATGCAATCGAAAATATCGACATCGGTGGGCCGAGTATGGTGCGCTCGGCTGCGAAAAATCATAAATTCGTTGCTGTTGTTACAAGCCCTGCTCAATATGATGAAATCATCGCCGAAATGAAAAACAATAAAGGCAGTATCGGCGATAAAACGAGAAGCAATCTTGCAAGAATCGCGTTTGGACTTACCGCGGGTTACGATTCAGCAATATCAAAATATCTCAATCAGCAGACAGGCATAAGATATCCTGAAAGAATAAGCATCTCTCTTTTGAAAGCTATGGAGCTTCGCTATGGCGAAAACCCGCACCAGAGCGGCGCATTTTACAAGTTGCCTGCCAATAATGAAGTAAATGTATCCAGCGCAAAACTTATGGAAGACCAGACGCAAATCAGCTTCAATAATCTGCTCGATGCAAATGCCGCGTTTGAGCTTGTGAAGGAATTTTCAGAGCCTACGGCAGTTGTGGTAAAGCACCTTAATCCCTGCGGCTGCGCGATTGACGATGATATTCACAAGGCATATCAAAAGGCCTATGAAGCCGATGTCGTAAGCGCGTTCGGCAGTATTGTTGCCCTTAACAGAAAAGTCGATAAGGCACTTGCCACAACGATTATGGAATCCTACGCAAGATTCGGCAAAGCCAAAGGTGCAGGCGGGTTCTTTGCAGAGGTAATAATCGCACCGCAGTTTGATAAAGATGCTATTGAGACAATCAGGACATTAAAGGGGTGGGGCAAAAGAGCAAGACTTCTGGAAACAGGCCCAATCGACAGAGCGAAAATAGACTGCGGCGAATTTGATATCCGCTGTATAGTCGGCGGAATGCTTTTGCAGGATAGAGACCTTGTCGGCTGGGAGCCGGAAAATCTTACTTATCCTACAAAGGCAAAACCTGATAAAAAGCAGCTTGAGGACTTAAGAATCGCCTGGCTCTGCGCAAAACATACAAAGAGCAATACGATTACCTTAGTAAAAGACAGATGTCTTATCGGTGTTGGTGCAGGCCAGATGAACCGTATTGATTCGGGACAATTAGCCTTTAAGCACGCAGGCGATGAAACCAAAAGCTCTGCGATGGGGTCTGACGCGTTCTTTCCGTTCCCCGATAATGTTGATAACGCCGCGAAGGCAGGTGTAGCCTGCATAGTCCAGCCGGGCGGGTCAAAGAAGGATAATGAAGTTATCGCCGCTGCGGACAAATACGGAATCACTATGGTCTTCACAGGCAAAAGACATTTCAAACATTAATAGCAGAAGATTAATTCTCAGAAACCGACTTTTTGGCCTGACCTTTTGGCGCTGATTATCCTGTGACGATGTTTTTTTGTTTTGTTAAGATGCAGCCTTCGGGCAGTCGAAAGGATTGTAGGTTTCGGTTTTTTAAGTTTGCCGGCCAGCCATTTATCGGAATGATTGGAAAAATTCTTTCGCAAAAACTTTAGCTCCTTTTCCGTCCATTCGCTCCTGTTTTTTGACATCTGCTTGTGAAGAAATTCAGGCGATTTGGCTAAACCCAGCTTTCGGGCAAAAAAATTGATTGTTGAAACAGGTCTCTTTCTTAACCTATCTGCCAGCCAGAATCCGTTATGATTGGAATAGTTTTTCCGTAGAAACTTTACTTCCGCATTTGTCCAGAGCTTCGCTTTTCTCTTTTTTAGTTTGAGAGCGTGAATATTATGACGCATCATATATATGCTTTTGCCAAGCTTATCGGCAAGTTTGGCATAAGTCATTTTCTTATAAAATTTTTTGATAAAGTCGATTTGTTTCCCTGATAAGGGATTATATTTTCTTAGCCCAAGGTAACGTGCCTGGCGTTCAACAGAAACCGTCGAACGGCCGAGTTTTTTAGCTATTTTCTTGGCGGTCTTTGTGGGGTACCACATTGTAAGCAGTCGGACTTCCTTTTTGCTCCATACTCTTATTCTTTTTCTTCTGTACTTTTTCGACTTTGTTCGCCGCATAAATCCTATTATAACACGAACAGGTTTCGTTTGACAAGGAGATATAAATAGTATAATTTAAAAGCTTAATTGGGATTGATTTGGTTTATGATTTATTTTGTGAAAAGAAAGGTTCGTTATGAGTAAATTGGTTGTACCGGCCAAAGGCGCGCTGGATTTATTATCTCTCGGCGCTTTGGTGTGCCGTTTGGACCCCGGAATTGTTCCTTTTCACAAAGCAACAAGCTTTCAGGCCCACGTCAGCGGCGGCGAGTTTAACGTTGCCGCCAATCTGTCGGATTGCTTCGAGATCAATACCGGCATTGCTACCGCAATGGTGAGATACCGGCTTGGCCGGCTGGTTCAGGAGCAAGTCAGGGCAATGGGCGTTAAGCCCTTTTATGTCTGGTTCGAGCGCGACGGCGTTCAGGGTCCGAATATGGCATTGGTTTACAGTGACCGCGCGTATGGCGTGCGAACGCCTGAAGTGGATTACAACCGTGCCATCGAAGCGGCTGCTCAGTTAAAGCCCGGCGACCTTAATTGGGAGGAAATTTTCAGCGGCGGCGTGCGATGGTTTCACAGCGGCGGAATCTTTGCCGCCCTTTCGGAAACAACTTCACAACTGATTATTGAAGCAATGAAGTTTGCCAAATCCAAAGGAGCGGTAACGAGTTTTGACATTAACTACCGCGCTAAACTCTGGAATTTCCGCGGCGGGCAGAAGCGTGCAGTAGAGATTATGAGGCGCATCGCGGAAAACGTTGACGTTCTCGTCGGTAACGAAGCAGACTTGCAGGATGGTCTTGGTATGAAAGGCCCTGATGTCGTTAAACAGTCAAAGCTTGACCCCTCTGTTTTTGTCGCAATGATTGACGAAGTTACAAAGCAGTATCCGAACGTAAAGGCTGTCGCAACCACACTTCGAGAGGAACATTCCACAAACGACCATACCTGGAGTGCTGTAGCGTGGGTTGACGGCAAGGTTTACCAGGCGCCTGCCTGTGAACTGAATGTTTATGACCGTGTCGGCGGCGGTGATGGATTCGCTTCAGGATTCTTCTACGGGCTGCTGACAGGCAGACCTTACGAGGAAGCGGTAAAGCTCGGCTGGGCGCACGGCGCTCTGCTTACCACTACGCCGGGCGATACAACGATGATAACACGGGAACAGGTAGAGAACTTTATCAAAGGCTCGCGAGGCCGTATCCAGCGGTAAATTTTTATACCGCCTCTATCGTTGAC
>Ga0315543_1003849_pt1 | contig 13109 bp, 23 predicted proteins | sample SalMarSW160210MG_2_FD_203098 | JGI IMG/M metagenome (GOLD analysis project Ga0315543, IMG submission 203098) | Salt marsh sediment microbial communities from the Plum Island Ecosystem LTER, Massachusetts, United States - Salt Marsh Sediment SW1601-210 ...
TCCTCACCAAAAATATATTCCTCGACCACCTCCGCGGCAAAACTCCCGTCAGCCAGATGGTCACCGTGATTAAAACCCTTCACCAGGAATATAACCTCGACTCTGACCAGATCAAAGAAAAAACCGGTCTCACCCGGGATTATATTGAAAAGCTGATCAAGATCTCCGAGGCGAGCCCGGTGATCCTTGACGCTTTGGACCGGGGAGTACTCGGCATCGGTCACGCTTTTGAATTAAGCCGCCTACCCTATCCCATCCAGCAGGAGGAAATACTCGCCAGACACCAGGTGTGGCGCTTCACTGTCAAAGAGTTGCATGACCAAATTGACGCAGTACTCAAGGAAATGGAGCTAATTAAGCAGGCACCGCCAGCCACCCCTCCCGGCGTACCCCCAGCGCCCCCTCAGTATGTCTGTGAGGGCTGCCATGAAATAATTGAGCCCCGCTATCTTCGACCTATTATGGTCTGTCCAACCTGCTTTAGTGAGGTATGGCGACTCAGTAAGGGCAGGGAGGAGTCAAAAGTGGTGGCCGTCGATGAGGGAGGCTCCCCCTAAACAATTTGGCGTCCGAACAGTTTTGTCTGGGCGGGGAGAAACCCCTGGGGAGCTACGATATTGAAAAAAGTTTTGAGAATTTCTGAAAAAAGCTTTGAGAATTTCTCGAGAGAATTTTTAGCTTCATTCCAGATTTGAGATATTTTCCCTCGAGGGATTTTTTTATCACAAAAATGACGTGATTTTGTTACACAAATGATACCCTTTTGCCGTATAAATGGCATAGTTTTGACACGCAAATGGCCCATTTTTAGCCTATAAATAGGGGGGGGGTGTCCGTCTAAGAGTAGGGTTTAACCCTTTTCTGGCCTGTGAATAGGCTGCACATTCCAGTCTTTAAGGAAGCCGTCGCCTATCTGTGTGATGATGAAGTCGTAGTGGGTATACTCTTTATTAGGGCGGAATGGTTCGAAGTGAGCTGCGAGCTTCTCAGATAGAATACTGAACGTCCTGGCCGTATCCTCACCGTTAAGTTCGTCTACCCAGAATACCAGGGACTTTATCCGCTTGGGTTTGCCGGTCTCTTTATCGGCTATCTCTCGGCCTACGTAGTAATCGTCGGTAAAGTGCATCCGGGTCGGCACGCCAGGCACCAGGGCGACATAATTCATCAGGAGGTTGGTTGCGGTCCGTAAAATCCTCAATGATATAGGTTCTGATTCGTGCATTGCTCTCTCTTTTTAATTGTCGATGTACTTGTCAGGCGTGAGCAGCTCGGCCTCGAGCTCATGGGTCACTTCCTTCTTGAGTATCGCTACCGCCACCTCGTCCGATACGTGTTTATAGACTGGTGTGGCTCCCGGTTTAGCTCTTGCCTCGGTAAACCACCCTGAGTCAGCGTCATGCCAGAGCTTTATCTCTCCTGGCGAGAGCCCCACTAACTTTATAAGCAGGGTCATAGGGCGAGGAATCTTAAATCCGAAGTTTAAAGTTGCAATATTCCCTTGACGCAGAAGGCTCATATAGGAAGGGTCTATGATGCCATAACCAGCTTTAAGCAGGGTTGTCTTTGCTCGCTCAATGTTATCAATTGCCTTGGCCTGGGATTTAAGATCACAAGTCATTAATCCACCCCCAGGATCTCCCTCAGCTTCATCTTCTCCGCCCTGGCCGCCCTATACTCCGCCGTGAAGTAGTGCTTTCTCTCCTCGGCGTACTCAGCAATCCAGTCAGCCCAAAACACCACTATCTCAACCTGCGCCTCCTCCGCAGCCACCCTTATCCAGTCTATCATCCAGGGCACGATCAGGCGGCAGATGATAGGCTGCCCATTGTAAAATGGCAGATCCGGCGTCCTCGCTGCCATGCCCCGATAGTAGTACAGGTCGCCGATGCCGTCTTTTATATTACGTATCTTGGCCTCGATGAGGTAGTACTTGTCGTCTTGCCACTTCACTGCGTCGACCCGCGGCCTGGTAGGTCTAAACAGGGCCGCCGCCCTGCCCAGTCCGTAGCGGTCAACGTACTCCTGGGGTATCGGCCCGAGCTCCACATTGAGCTGCCACTCCCCCGCCGGCCAGGCAGTTAGCATATACTCTGAGATATAACGCCGCTCACGCTCTTGTCTTGGCATAGCTTATAATCCCCACCACTCTAAGTGCGTGGCATACCAAAATGCGTCTTGAACTCCTATGAGATGGCCTGTGCCGTCACGTCTCAAGAGCATGAAAAAGAAAATTGCGAGGCGTAATCTTAACCTGTTTATGCTATCCTCTCCCTACGGCAACATTTTTGCCTCTTGACAATTTACCACCCCGGGAGCATAATTGTCAACAAGGGCTGAGACCTGAAGAGGATCCCGTTGGGTCTCAGTCCCTTCTCTTTAGGTCTCAGTCAAGAAACAAAGGAGGTACTATATGGCAATCAAAGTAAAAGCAATCGAAGCCTCGACCACGAAGTGGTCGGAAAATGCCGGCCGGGCTTCTGCGGAGTTCGCCGCTAATGCAGAGGCAGCCGCTTCGGACTGGGCCACCAAAACGCAAGCGGCACGGGATAACTACGGCCAGGCAATCACCGCTCCCGGTATCAAGGACCGGTTTGCCCGGGGGGTAGCCCGGGCTGGAGCCGGCAAGTTTGCCCGCAAGATCCGTGACGTGGCCATGGACCGCTTTGCTCCCGGGGTAGCCGCTGCTACAGTCGACTACAAGGAGGGAGCGGGCCCGTATTTCTCTACCATTGCGGCGCTAACACTCTCTGCGCGTAAGCCTCGGGGTGATCCTGCCAACTACAAGAGGGTAGAGGAAGTCGGCAAGGCACTCAACGCCAAGAGATTGGCACTGCTCGGTGTCGCTTCCAGCGGCCACGGGGCATAAAGAGGAGGTATCAAGTAGATGAGAACAAGAGATGCTCTTTTATGTTATCAAGAGACTCAAAGCTCGGATGAGTCGTCCAAAGCCATTGACCTCGACCTGGTGGACCCGGTTAGCGCCCTGGCCTTCGAGTTCGAGGCCGTCAACGGCTCCACCAATAACCAGAATAACCCCTTGTCCGTGTGTATCGAGAAGCTCGAGGTGGTTGACGGTGCCGATGTCCTGGCCTCATTGAGCTTTGAGCAAGCTCAGGCCCTCCAGTTTTATAAAACCGGTAAGCAGCCTCAGCTCAGGCTGGACGAGGGACCGGACGGTGGCGATGTTATCGGCTGCATGATCCTCTTCGGCCGGTATCTTTGGGACCGCGAGTATGCCCTGGACCTGACCAGGTTTAAGAACCCCAAGCTCAAGATCACCTGGGACCTGAATCACACGAGGGACGTTGAGTCCGCGACCGCCTTTACTACCGGCTCCCTCAAGATGAGCGTCTGGGCTAAGGTCATGGAGGACATGGGAGGCGCCCCTGGCAAATTCCTGATGCAGAAGGTGATCGATTCCTGGACCGGCGCTACCTCCGGCGACAAGAAGCATGAGCTCCCCCTGGACTATGTCTACCGGATGCTCATGCTCCACACTTATCTTGCCGGCAATGACATCGACGAGAATATCAGCAAGCTCAAGCTGTCTGCCGACACTGATAAATTCATCGCCTTTGATCGGTATGTCAAGCAGCTTGACGCTGAGCTGGCCCAGCAGTTCGGAAATGTGGTCCTCTGGAAGCGGGCTCACGCTACCTCGGGCGACTATGTATGGGTACCTCAGAATAAGGAGCCGCAGCCGCATCTCCAATGCACGGCTCCCAGTAAGCTACCCTATTATAGCTATGCCTGGAGTGGGCGCTTCATGCTCCAGATTGCCAACTCGTCCGGTGGCTCGGTAGGCGCGGATACCAGGGTGGATTGCCTTATCGAGGGCCATGCTCTCCATTCTACTCTCCCGATACCTATGGGGATCATGGGCGAGCCCGACTCCTGGCTTGACCCCGCGCCGTATAAGAGGCTGGACCTGATTTGCACGGAGGCGGCGGCAGCCGCTAACGCTCTTATCGCCGAGCAAGTAAGGCCGAACTGACCATAACCGGCTGAGGAGGTGCGAGTATGGGTCAAAAACTGCCTATCCGCATACGCCGAGTCGCCAAGGCGACCGGAGGCACCTATGACTATCTCAAGACCAAGACGGTCCCCCCTGGCGAGATCTGGTGCCTGCAGGGGATCGCCTACGAAAACGAGACCGGGGCCAGAGGTACCTTCAGGCGCTACATCGAGGGACACGGCTATAATCACTACTTAGCCGAGCACCAGAGCCCGGGGGCCGGCGAGCTGATCTTTACCGACAAGATCATCTACCTCCTTCCGGGAGAGCGGCTTGTCGTCCGCCAGGCCTCCTGTACATCGGGCGATATCCTCGCCCTCTACTGCCATGGCTATATGCAGTATTCCAAGTTCATAGACGGGGGTGAGTAATGGCAAAGGAAGGTACAAAGCCGTTTTATACCAAAACGGAGGTCGCTGCCCTGATAGCCGCCCATGCTACTAACTTTGGCCTCCACACCAAGCTAATAGTCAAGAGCGCCGACCAGACTGTCAACAATAGCGATACCCTCCAGGATGATGACGAGCTGCTCTTTGCCGTCGCCGCCAACGAGGTCTGGGCTTTTATTGTGGTACCCCTTGCTTCTTCCAGTGAAGTGGCTGGTCTCCGCGTGAGAATGCCTGATCCAGAGGGGGTTACCGTGTTGGGCGTTTTCTGTTTTACTAACCCTAACGAAGACACACTAATTACACCCGTCTTGCCCGGTGAAGATGCATCTTTCCTTGGTATGGGACAGGACGCTGTTACCGGAGTGATCATCGGCATTGTCATTAATGGTGGGGATGCCTGTAATTTACAGTTCCAATGGGCCCAGGACAGGCAAGAGGAGTCGGATACCATAGTCAGGGCCAACTCCTGCATCCTGGCCTGGAAACTAGCCTGAGAAGTATGGACAGATGTTCTATGACTTCAGCTTTATCGTACCAAAGACCGCCACCGCCCAGGCTCCCGAGGTCAAGGTCTGCAAGCTCTCTTATGGCGTAATCCACCGTATAACCCTCTTCTGGTGGCCCGGACCCCACGGCCTGGTCCATGTCACCGTCAACCGCGCCTTACACCAGCTCCTCCCCACCAACCCCGAGGAGTCCTTCCACTATGACAACTATACCCACATCATGGAGGAACGCATACCGCTCCTGGAGGCGCCCTATCAGGTCGAGCTTAAAGGCTGGGGCGACGATTGCGACTATGACCACGAGGTCAAGGTCGGTATCGGAGTATTGATCCCGGAGGCCTTCCCGGAATACCAGGCAACGAAGGGCAAACTGGAGCAGCTGCGCGAGTGGCTGGGAGTTTAATGAGGCGACTTTATGAGAGACGCACCTGACGGTACCCTGTGGGTCCAGCACGTCAACGTGGTGGTCAACACGCCCACGCCCCCGGAGCCGGCCAACGAAAACGCCGCCGGCGGCGTCGGCCGTTATGCCGGGGATGATACCGATTACCAGGAAGTGGCCTCCTGGACCGTGGCCGCCGATAAGCTCGGCGAGCTCAAGGAGATCACCATCCTCAGCAATAACTATGCCAAAACCAACCTGCAGGTCACGGTCGGTGATATCGTCTTCGCCACCGACTGGACGGTCCAGGCCGCCATGCCCCTGATCTTCGAGGACCTCAAGCTGGCAGCCGGCAAGGAGGTCAAAGTGGAGGCCAGGTCCACCGACGGCACCTCTATCACCGTGGACGCCGTCATAACGGCCAAGGAGATCGGCTAGTATGAGCGTGGGAGCCCGGGCCCTCAAGTGGCAAATCCACAGGGCTTATGCCTATCCCTGGGAGCTGGTTATATTCGAGCCCTGGGATGAAGGAGTACCGCCGCCCGCTCAGTGGGAGCAGGTTATATTCGAGCCCTGGGATGAAGGAGTACCGCCGCCCGCTCAGTGGGAGCAGGTTATATTCGAGCCCTGGGATGAAGGAGTACCGCCGCCATCTCAGTGGGAGCAGGTTATATTTGAGCCCTGGAGTAGCTAGAGGAGTAGCTAAAATGGAGAAGATAGCACAGTTAAAGCATCGTAGCTTAACCGATTGGGACTTTCAGGTCGATTCCCTGCTGGAGCTCAATGCAGCGCATTATGTTTCCGAGCCTTCGTCCCTGGCCGTCCCCAGGCAGGAGACGGGCTATTGGGAGTGGCTTTGGGCGTTCTTAAAGGGCAGCGTAGACAACTGCATACCGCACGGTCTGCTGGCCACATGGCTGTGGATGGCCGAGACAGCCACTAATAACCCCTGGTTCTGGGTGAGAGCGCAGGCTGTACCGCCGGCCGGTGCCGGCTTCCAGAAGCCAGCCAACGGCTATGCGTTCTATGTTACGTCAACTCAGGTGAGAATCATCAGGCGAGTCAACAATAGTGAAACGGTGCTGGTGACTGAGGACCTGGCCAACCAGCTACCCGCCCAGCAGTGGAAGCATATAGCCATGTTCTGGGAGACTCTGGATTTGGGTGCCGGTGACTTTCTACGCCTCACCTTTCAGGTCGAGGTAGACGGCGCATGGATAACCCAGGCTACCTATGATGATACGCAGGACCTCTGGGCGGCTAGCGCAGTGAACAAAGTGGGCTTCAACCTCGCGGGGTCTTTTCATAGGGAGAGGGAGGTATATAAAGGCCGCGTCGATGACACGGAGATTTGGAGACGTATAGCTTAGGGTATAATACAAATATGTTTGACGGCATTAACCTCAAAACCTTGCTCAGCACTCCCCAGGAGTGGCACGCCTTGGTCATCGGCTTCTGCGTGGGCTTTTGTCCCTGGCTTCCTAAAGTTATCCCTCTTGATTATTCTTCCTCTCCCATCAAGGGAGAGGAGCACTACTTTGTAACGGGTATGGTCCCCGGTTTTATTGCCCTATTGTATTTTTTGGTAGCGTTAGCTAAACTATCTAAGGAGGCACTTCTATGAAATGGACACCGGACAAAATCACCGCCCTGGTCCTGATTGCCGGCTGTCTAGCCTTGCTCTTCACCGGTATTGACGGTGAGGTAAAGAGCATACTCACGCTAGCTGCCGGGTACTTCTTTGGCGTAAGCTATACTGAAAGGAAAAAGTGAGGAGGTAAATAACTATGGCTGAGCTATATCACGCCGTGGACATCGTAGAGAGGACCGAGATTACCCGGGAGGGCAGGGTAGAGAAGGTTTATCGTATCTCTGCTTACACAAAATCAGAGGTCCGATTTACTATGGACCTCCCGGAGGCCGACTTCAGTAAGGAGAAGGTGGACAAGCTCCTGGCTAAGGAGGCTCAGAAGATAGAGTCCATTAAGGCTCTATAGAATTACGCTGCTGCCATGCCGAGCTCTATCAGAAACGCGATATCGGATATCCTTTACTCTGTCAGCAGTTGGTTTCTATCACTCGGTGACAGATTTTACGATGCTGGTAACTGGGCGCATAATATCCCCGCTGTCGGCCCTTACATCGCCTCCGCTTTATACTCGGTAACCCAGTATTGCTATAACATCTACTCGCGCTTCGCGAGCTTGAGAAATAACTGGTTGAGTTTGTGTAACTGGCTCGATGCGCTCTGGGATAGGTTCGGCGACATCTGGGATGACCTCAGCGACCTCTGGAACTATGCGCAAATCACGCTTAGAAACCTGATAGGTGACGCCCTGGACCTCGCCGATGACGCCTGGGACGAGGCCCGTCGCGCTTACAACAAAGCACGGGATGCCGGGAACTATGCTACTGGCTACCTCCTAGACTTAGTCACAGATGCCTATAACAAAGCCGTTTGGGCTTACAACCAGATTGCAGCCGCGGTAACAGCCAAGGCGCAGGAAATCTATGCCTGGGTCAAGAGCATCCCGGCCGACATAAGAGACTACATTCCCGGTGTTGTCTCCGCTATCGGTGCGGTAACCGTAGATATAGTTCAAACTTTGATCAATACTGCCCTGGCCGCTATAGCTGCCCCCGTCAATCTCATCAACCTGTGGTTCGACGATATTCAGAACTTCTTTAACTCCCCTCTGGACTGGCTAGCGGATAGATTCGAAAACTGGTTTTTTGGACCGGAGAAGTAGTATGGCGCTTGCAGATAGATTTAGGGACTGGATAGACAGCCTCAGCGATTACTGGAAGGACCGCCTGCGTGGCTGGGTCCTCCGCAGTATAGCCGAAGCCGCTAAAAAGTTCCTCGAGGATGAGGAGCCCGCCGCTCGAGACAATGTTAAGGAGGTCCTCGAAAAGATAAGAGATAACCCCGACACCCCCCCCGAGCTCAAGGCCATAGTAGAGCGAGCACTGGAGCCTCACTCGTGGATCCAGATAGCCATACTTATAGTCATGGCCATCGTCATGGTCGTGCAGGCGGTCGGCACGCTTTTCCCTCCCGGGCTTAAAAGAATGGAGCAATCAGAGGAGAGAGTAGCGCAGACCTATCGCCTCGACCCCATATCCTTCATAACCGCCTGGCGTCGGGATCCCGCCGCCTATGAGAAATACTTCGACGACCTCAGAGACCAGGGCTGGAGCGATGACCGCATGGAAGCCCTCAAGTTCTTTACCCTCTTTATGCCCTCGGCCCAGGACCTGGTCAACTGGCAGGCTAAAGAGGTCTTTGAGCCTGCCATGATAGCCAAGTACGGGCTGGATGATGAGTTCGAGGCTCTTGACCTGACCCTGTTTGAGAAGATCGGCGTCACTGAGGAGCAGGCCCTTAACTTCTGGAGGGCTCACTGGGAGCACCCCGAGTTCCGGACCATCGTCGAGATGCTCCGCCGGACCGACTTCACCGAGGAGGATATGTCCGACTGGTTCCGCCTGGTCGAGATACCCCCCTTCTGGAGACAAAAGCTGATCGACATCTCCTACGAAGTGCCTACCCGGGTTGATGTCCGGCGCTTCTGGGACATGCGGACCATAGACGAGGCCCGGCTCCGGGAGATCTACGCCTGGCAGGGCTACCACGGCAAGGATCTTGACGACTATGTCCTCTGGACCAAGGTCTACGTTGCCTTCCCTGACCTCATCGCCCGCTGGAAGAATGGCTGGATTACCCTCGATGAGGTCCGTGCCGAGCTCACCGGCTACGGTATGCCGGCCGACAGGCTCGAGGAGCTGATCGAGACCAAGATGAAGCCGACAGAGGGAGATCGGGTCGCGGCAGAGCGCGACCTCACCAAGACCGACATCTACAAGGGTGTTAAAACGGGTATCATCACCCGGGGCGAGGCCATGGATCTCTTGATGGACCTGGGTTTCGAAGAGGACGAGGCTGATTATTTACTGACGATAAACATACCCCCGGACGAGGAAGATGTAGTAGTTAATCAGCGCGAGCTGACCAAGACCGACATCATCAAGGGGCTCAAGGCTGAGGTGATCACCGAACAGGAGGCGCTGGACAGGCTGCTCGAGCTCCGCTATACCCTACTGGATGCGGAGTTCCTGTTGAAGATCTACAAGGCGACCATCAAGCCGCCGGCAGAGGCTAAAGAACGAGAGGCGTCAAAAGCCGACATCGTCCTGGCGGTAAAGAAGGGCTTGATCACGCCCGAGGACGGCTACCTGATGCTCCAGGATATCGGCTTTACACCCGAGGCGTCACAGTTTATACTTATAGTCAAGGCCGAAGTATCACCGTTCAGTCCTATGTCGTACCAGGAGCTTAAGGATATAACCGGCAAATGGAGGAAGGCAGCCGGCGTCGACGTCACGCCCGAAGTCGAGGAGATCAGGAAGGCTGCCGGCGAGGTCGTCAAGCTCACTAAGGACCTCGGGACCCTGCGGGACCTGGTCCGTGAGGAAGAGGCGAAGCTGATCAAGGAAGAGGAACTGCCGGCCGAGGCCACCGCCAGGCGGGACGAGCTCCGCGTCACCCTCCATCGCGCCGAGTCCGCCCTGGCTGCCGCCCAAATCCACTACGACGCCCTGGTCGCCGAGTGGAGGCATAAAGCATAAATGATTGGCCACTGACTTGACAATAACATACCAAGGACCCGACGACGACTACCTGGACGACGACGAGGACGAGGGGGACCGCTGAAATCCCCCTCAGACCTTAACCACCTCTTGTAGAACTGCCCACAATTCCCCACCGTCCGACCATTTACCCCCAAAAACTTTTTCATGCCCTCTCCTGAGCCTCTCAGAGCGCGTTTGTAGCTGACATAACCCCAGAAAATCGCCTCTTAGCTTTGGCCGCGGAAATCTCGGCCCAGGATCCCGGGGCCGGCCGGCATTTTATGATCATAAAATATCCCCATTCCCCCATACCCCCCTTGACAACCTTTTACCCCCTGTGGTACAATTATTGTGCTTTATGTGCACGGTGGGGGCTCTGCCCTGGGTGCCTGTACCGGTGGCCGGGGCCCTCACTCAAAAAGGAGGGAGTATGATACTTGACGAAGCTATTAAGCAACTAGAGAACCCGGGGACACTCACAACATATTACCATGAAAGCGGTTATGATAAGGCAATCCAGCTAGGCATTGAAGCCCTGAAGGCCGTAAAAGATGTCAGAGCTAATAACTACTTCACACCCATTCCCCAACTGCTGGGCGAGACCGAGGAGTCATAAAAGGGAGGAGGGCAATGACTAAGTTACAGGCTCGAGCGTTTGAGGCAGCTTGGATTCTACTGTTTGTAATGGTCGCTATATTCGTGGTTTCTCAATTATGAGCCACGCCCCGTGATAAGGAGGACCTATGCTAATCAAACTTAACAAGGCCATCGAAATTCTGGACCTCTGCCTTAGAGGACATGCACTAGATGATTTGCCAGACTTTCCCGCTGCGTTCAGGCTCAGCATCGAGGGCCTAAAGGAGATAAAACGGGCCCGTGACAATGGCTACCGCTTCGTTGCTGTGAGGCTACCAGGCGAGGAGCCGGAGGAATAGTAAAAGGAGGCTAGACCCATGAGATTACAAAAGGCCATGAACACGCTAGATGCTATGCAAGAGGATTATGCCGATGATGAATACATTGACCAGTTTAACGCCCTCCGGTTAGGCATCGAAGCCCTGAGAGCGGTAATAGATTTTCGTGCCAAACATCCTGAAAAGGCTATTGCCTTACTACCAGGCGAGACCGAGAAGTAAAGTGAGGCTACAAAATACAAAGCCACAGTCACTCGGGGAGGCCGAGCTCCGCCGCCGAGTCCACGCCCGGGCCATCATTAAAGGCATCACAATGCGCCAGGCGGTATTCGAGGCCCTCGAGCTCTGGCTACGAAAGGAGGAGAAAGGAGGATAAGCCATGTGGAGATGTTTAAACGATATACTAGCCTACTGTGCGGGAGACCCACTGCGCACCATGGTAGATGAAGAATACTCATACACAGGTTTTGGCGGCCACCTACACAAGGGCGTAATCAACCGTTATCATTGCGAGCTAGACCCAAAAACCTGCGGCCTATATTTGACATACGCAGAACACTACTCGGAATTTCTTAAAAAAACGGTGCCAACCCCATGAGAGTTAGAGCCCGGAAGCAATACTGGCTGGTAAACGTGGTCGTAGCCTTGGTCCTCGTCGGGCCCACCCATGGCATTATACTGCTGCTCCTCCCTCTTATCTGGCTGCTCGACAAAAAATTTGCTGCGGCCGCCTACAAACGGGAGGAGCTCGGCCTTCCCCCGTCCTGGTATGACGGCTTCTCAAAGTGGGAGTTTGAACGGGTAAATGCCACGAACTAAATACCTATATAACCGATTCACCTTCGAAAATGGTGACAAAGGGTATTTTGCCAGGGCTTGCCCGGGGTGTGGTTACGCCATCGAGGATTGCGCCCTGACCCGGGGCATCATCATTTGCCCCCTTTGTCTCCGGACCGGCAAAGAGGTCAAACTTGAGCCCTGCCAGGTGACGACCTGGCCAAAATTTAGCGTTAAGCGGGTGCACCTCCTACCCTCACAAGCCCAGGATACTTGAGTATGATGTACTTATCTGCCGTACCACCTCCGTCATTAGCTTGGGGTACTAATCGATTAGTACCTTTATTAAACCTGTTATTAGTATTATATACTAATCGATTAAAGCCCTCTTTACTAGCCAGTGCGGCTGCACGAAACTCCTTTTCGATGGTCTGGAGGCAGAGTAAAAAGTATGTGATATTTCTCAACCGCGAATACTTTGATACTCTACGCATTGCCTCTAGCCACATTTTCCGATTCGGGAATTTCGGAAAATACTTGACCGCCAGGGATTCCAGGGATCGCCACCCCAGGACCTCGGCAACCTGCCCTAGTACATCTTGCTCTCCCTGGGAGAGTGCGGCTACTGCGGCGTCTCCCTCTTTCCGGGAGAAAAAGATACCGTGCGCGGCTCGCTCGACCAGCTCCCTCAAGTCTGGCCGCAAGTCCGCTTTAGTCTGCCGCCAATTCTGCGGCGAATCGGGATATGGGGTTTTTTGTGCGTAAGAATTTGACATTTCAAACGCCCTCCTCTATAATATATTTGTCTGCCGGGGTTATTGTGTTTACCTGGTTTGACATATCTATCCTCCTACCGCCCGGGCGTTGTCTCCCACTTGGTGAGGCCGCACCGGGCGGGGGCATTTTACGACCTGTAACTCCTCATTATACCAAAAATTGATGGATGGTGGAGATGGCAAAGAAGAAATGCGTACATAAGTGGGTTATAAACAACCAAAATGTGGGGACATGTTCGTTCTGCGGCGAGGTTCAGCAATTCCCCCTGGAGAAGGGCGAGGAAATGGTGATATTGACGGAAGGCAACCCTGGCAGAGGGCCCGCGAAGAGAAAGGTGGAAGATGTGCACAAAAACATACTAGCGAAAAGCAGGTTTTACAAACAGAACAAGGAGGCCATAATAAATGACCTTTTGAGTATGGGCAAGACGCCCGCCCGCAAGAAGTGGGGCATACCCAAGGGCACACTGGGCAGACTCATAAATAGATGGATGACACCGGAGCAGAAGGCATCCATAGCACCCTCTCCGTATATCACTCCTGTACCCCCACCCACTGAGGTTGAATCAGGCGATGGCTGGCTGTCTCGCTTCCCTGAGTTTTCAATGGAATGGGATCCGTCGGTTCAGGTCAAGTGGCTCGAGATATATGGGAAGCTAATCGATATCTATTTTTCGGAAGGAAAGGAGGCGAAATGAAGCTACGAAACGTTGAC
>Ga0315543_1003850_pt1 | contig 13107 bp, 12 predicted proteins | sample SalMarSW160210MG_2_FD_203098 | JGI IMG/M metagenome (GOLD analysis project Ga0315543, IMG submission 203098) | Salt marsh sediment microbial communities from the Plum Island Ecosystem LTER, Massachusetts, United States - Salt Marsh Sediment SW1601-210 ...
AATAATCATAATTGTTTTTGCCTAATGAGATATTAGTGGGATCGATATAAGAATACCGCCAGTTAAAGTCTCCGGTAAATTCAAAATTAAACGTTGTGAGAATCTTGAAGGAGTTAATTGAGACGATTTGCATGGTCTGGCCGCGGTCTTCGCCGGCGTCATCATAGTTTTTGTAAAAGGAAATCTCATTGGAAATCGGGAAGAAGCCGAGTTTCCCGGACGGCGCTTCCCAGGACGGTATACTCCCCCCCCTCGCCAATGAGAAAAATAAAAGCAACGTCGTTGCCACGCTAACGAGCAGAACAAGCTTGCGCATGTCGGTCTCCCTGGACTATGGGTTAATGGTTTAAGTGGTCTCGTTCGCAACATACGAAACGATCTTCAGAGAGCAAAAGACTTTGTTACTTCAGACAGCTTACCCTGCAGTGTCTCGTTTATATTACCAACAACTCCATTAATGGCATGGCCGGTATAGCGCATGGCTTTTGAGTATTCTCTCCCGATGGCCCCCTGGTGGGGTAGCTTCTCTGCAGATACTTTGAGTCTCGGATGGGAAGACATGTTTGACTTCTGGCATAGATTCAATTGATTAGACAACAAGCCGGACCACCTCTTTGTTTCTCCGGTGACTACCGGGTATACCCAAATGAATTAAGCCGATTATTGCAACAGGGATGAGAAATAAGGAGAACGTTTTCAGGGGCTGCTCTGAGTTGTCTTAAAGCTGTATATCTTCCACTTCCCGTTTACTACGTGCAAGCCGAATTTAGTGAGGTACGCCCGGGATTGCTCCTTGTCCACAAAGGTAACTCCGACGGTAGCGGTTTCACCCATGACGTCAACATCATTGATTATCCTTTGGAGCGAAAACCACCGACGTTTAGTAAGTCCGTCACCGGTGAGATCATCAAGGATTTGCTCCGGATTAGTGAAAACTCGAGGGCTGTCTGAGTGAAGAGCATAATCCTCACCATAATCGCGCATTAACTCGGCCAGGTCTAAAAGGTGAGCCAGGGTTGCCTTATCGTTTTTTTCCATCGCTCCGAACATGGCTATCACGACCGACTTCGGGTCCGATACCTTCAACGACGAACAGGCAACCAGGGCTGAAAAAATGCCCACGGATATAAGTAGCCAGGATTGAATGTGTTTTTTTACTCGCATCTTACAAACCGCCAGTTAGGGTTACACGATGGCTCTCACCCAGGTCAGCACTGGGCGAGAAGGCATATGAAATATGCATCTTTTCTATATCGAAACCAACACCTAACGAAAGGCCGGCCCAACTGTCATCGGAATTGGCGCCACGGAAATTAGAACCGAAGCTGTTCCAACCTATTCTGGCATAAAAAGGCTTGAATTCATAGTACTCCGCCCCAATGGCTACCACTGCATCGTTGTCAACAGGGATGATTAGATCGGTAGCCAGAATCAGTGGAAAGGCTCTGGGCCGGAGCGAAACACCGCCACGGAGTGTCAAAGGCAACCGGTACTTCTCCTCATCAAAGGCGCTAAGCTGCTTACCCAGATTCTGGATCATGATCCCCAGTCCAAGTCGGTCTCTATTAGCTGAGTACTTAACTCCCAGATCAACAGCAAAGCCAGTAGCGGAGAAATCTTGAATCCGCTCATAGATCAACTTGACGGTGCCACCCAGCGTGAGATTGTAGCCCTGTTTTACGGAGAGAGATACTGCCGCCAGTAAATCCCCGCCACCGAATGTGCCTGTTATGGTGCCAAAACTGTCGGTTTGGATAAATTCGCCGTAGTTCAGATAACTGATCCAACCACTAAGAAACATGCCCTCACGGACCGGGTGTATGTAGCCCAAAAATCCTGATTGCATATCCACGAAGTAGTTGTGATAACCCAGAATAAAACGATCCTCCTCATAAGAGGAAATCCCGGCGGGATTGTAGTACAGGGCCGATTCATCGTTGGCCAACCCAGTGAATGCCCCTCCCATGCCGACGGCGCGGGCGCCGATATTTATCTTCAAAAAGGGAAAAGAGCTGGTGCCGGCTTTAGAATTTATATCCTTGGCCCATCCAGAATGACTCCCCAGCACGAACTGAAGAACTGCAACTATGAAGGTAGCCTTTATGATGTAGTGTTTCATAGGTGTTTCCAATTCAATAATAACGACCTCATCACTGCCTGTCAACAGAATTGGCTTCAGGAATCATGGCTTGCCATTTCGATGACTCTACAGACGACCGCCAGGCCCAAAATCTCCCACAAGTATCTTCATCTAAATCTAACGACATCCGTTACCAGCTTTTTGTGGTTTTGTTAATAATGGCTTCAACCAACAGTTTAATAGCCTCTTGCCGAGCGTCCTCCTCGGTCCCACTTTCTACACTGTAAACCCCTTGCTGGGTCATTTTCTCTTTCCAGAATTCGGAACCGTTCCTGGGATTCTTGAGGGCCATATCAAAGTCCATAGTGACCTCGTAACTTTCTACCTGGTCGTTGCGGTCGAACTTATACGGTTTCCTCTCATAGCGCGTCAGGATTCCACTTAACACGGCATCGGCATTTTCCAGTGAAACAACCTTCAGATTACCGTCAGCGATAAAAGCATCAATTACGATGTCACTCATTTGATCAGCCAGACCATACTCAGGTGTTTGATTCTCAAAGCGTTCAATGGCGATGGTTTTTATGTTGGTCTTGCCTTTGGGGTTGAATGTGTAGACGCCACAATTGGCCGATAAAAAGAAAGTCAATCCTATAATTGACAACAGGGTTCGCTTCAAAATCTTCATAGCCGCATCCAGTATTGTAACATTAACACCGTTCAGTTGTTCACAACCACCTTGCCCTTTTTCACCACCGTCTTGGTCAGATTGACGGCATAGTGATAAGGCAATTCCCTGTAATCCGCCATGTCCCAAATGACAAGGTCGCCTTGCAGTCCCGGTTGCAACTGCCCGATCTTCCCAACCCGATCGATGGCATAGGCGGCATTAGCAGTCACGGCGGAAATAGCCTCCGCTGCGGTGAGCTTCATTTCGAGGGCCGCCAGAGATATGATGCAGGGCAACGATTCGGTATAGCTTGATCCAGGGTTGCAATCGGTAGAAAGAGCCACCACTACCCCTGCCTCAATCAGCTTGCGTGCCGGGGCGTACTGTTTCCCGCCCAGGGAGAAAGTGGTTCCGGGCAGCAAAACGGCAGCCGTGCCGGACTTTGCCATCGCCTTGACGCCAGCGTCGGAAATGTGCACCAGATGGTCGGCGGAAACAGCCTTCAATGAGGCGGCCAATTCGGCGCCGCCGGTAGGCCTTATCTCATCGGCGTGGAACTTTAGCTTCAGGCCGGCTTTGGAAGCCGCCAGTTGGATTTTTCTCGATTCTTCGATGTCGAAGACTCCCTCTTCACAGAATACATCGGAGAATTCTGCCAGACCGTTGTGCACCACTGCCGGTAGCATCTCGTGAATAATAAGGTCAATGTACCCATCTCGCTTATCCCGGTATTCATCGGGCACCTCATGTGCCCCCAGGAATGTCGGTACTAAGTCAACAGGATGCACCTGGTTCAAAGTGCGGATAACCTCGAGCTGTTTCACCTCCGATTCGGTCGACAAGCCGTACCCGGACTTGGCCTCGATAGTGGTGATCCCGTGCTGCATCATGCGGTCGAGACGTTTCTTAGTTTTGTTCATTAGAACGTCAGCCGGTGTTGTTCGAAGATCTCGCACGGAAGCCCGTATTCCCCCACCGGATTGGGCAATCTCCATGTAACTTTTCCCCTGGGTGCGCATCTCGAACTCTTTCTCTCGAGTTACAGAGAAGACCGGATGAGTGTGGGGATCGATTAACCCGGGGGTAACCACCGCCCCGGCCACATCAATGACAGTACATTCCTCGGCCAGCGGAGTGCGACCCTCTACATCGTCCGACTTGCCAACGGTGAGAATTTCCTCTCCAGCCACAGCGACCCCACCATCTTCTATAAGACCGAGATCTTTCATCTGGTCTCTGAGACGGGGAACTGGACCAGCCATCGTGACAAGCTGGCCGATATTCTTAAGCAACAATGTTGCCTTCTTTTCCGGAAGCATAGCTAAAATATAATCGCTGCACCAGGGGGGTCAATTCAAATCTTTTGCTCGGTAACAGTAAAGTGGCCCCAATTCGAGTGGCGTTGTGTTCAAAATCTCTGGCCAGCGGCTGTCCAGCGTATCCAGCGGTTGGTCGACAATTAAAAATTTAGCCCCTACTCGTATGAGCTCGGCTATTTCATTGAATCGCACTCCCTTTACCAGTGGCCACCCCTTACGATTCAACTGGTAGAGGCGTATGGCCGGGGTGTCATCCTGGATCGCCACCAAGCTGTGTTCTGGAATAATTTTTTCGGCTGCGGCTCGAATGGCATCGTAGTCGTCCGTAGGGCCAAGGCGGTGATGAATTCGCAGAAATGCTCCCACCGGAGCCAGCAGCAGCAGGGTTGTGACGATAATACGCCGCCAGCTTCCTGAAGTGTACAACCGATACAGGCCACTACCAGTGATGGCCGCCAGAGGGGGGACGATAATCATAGTATAATAGTCGTGAGTGGACGACTTCATTGCGGTAATAGCAAAGACAATGTAGATAGAAAGGATCCAGACAAAATAAAGAGCGTAGCGCCGAACTCTCGCAGCACGATACAATCCATAGAGGAACGCCGGCGCCAGGACCCATCCCACCCAGAGTTCAGCTGGCCACTGCAGCACCAGTTTTTTGACGAACTGGGTACTAAACAGATATTCAAGAAAACTACCAAGGTGGCCCCCGAGGTAAAAAGCGTAGACGCCATAAGTCTCTTGAAGCCAGCGAGCGTACTGCATCCACACGAGGACCGGTCCGACTGTCAGGGAAATATACGCGCAATAGAGGACGACATCGCGCAGGCGCTTTTGTTTATTGCTCCATAAGTGAACTAAATAGGGTAAATAAATTGAAAGCCCCAGCGGCTTGATGCTCCCGGCAAGCGACAGGCAGAGGACTGAAGCAACCCAGTGGAAGTAGCGTCTGTTACTGTGGAACCGTACGTAGAGATAAATCGAAGTCAGGCAAAAGGTCAACATCCAAAGATCGGGCATAATCTTGTAGCTGTAAAAGAAAAATAGCGGGGAGAAGGCCATTGCCCAGGTAGCAAAGGCGGCTTCTCGGTCGTTCGTGAGTATCGCTATTAAACGAAAAAAAAACCACAGGCAGAGACAGGCGGCAAGGATAGTCAACATACGGGCGACGGCGTGGTTGGGACCAGTAATCTGATACAGTAGGGCCGCCGTAAAGTTGAACAGCGGCAGCTCCATGCCGGTTATTCCCGACGTTGTACCCCGCTGATTTACCCGGGGCTCTAAAAAGTTCATCCCCTCCTGGAAGTAGTTGAGTATTACCGCTGCGGTATCGGATTCTCGCCAGTGATGGTAGCCGTTGGGTGGAGCCGTCAGTCGGTAAAGGTGCATGAGAAAGAACACCCCGATTGCGACAAGCACGAGCCGATTAGGATGTCCGAGAATTGATTGGACTATGCGCTTATCAGGGTGAGGTACCATCGGCGTTGGTTGCCAGCCCGTCACTTCATCATCGGAATCTTAACTTTGTGCTTGCGGGCAAAGACTATGGCATCTTTATAGCCGGCATCGACATGTCGCATAACGCCAGTGCCGGGATCGTTGGTCAGCACACGATTGAGACGAATAGCCATCTCCTTGGTGCCGTCGGCTACAATCACCATCCCGGCATGGATAGCATTGCCGATCCCAACCCCGCCGCCATGATGAATGGAGACCCAGCTCGCTCCGGAGACAGCATTGAGCAGGCCGTTGAGAAGCGGCCAGTCGGCAATGGCATCGGAGCCGTCAAGCATTCCTTCTGTCTCGCGGTAGGGAGACGCCACGCTTCCCCCATCGAGGTGGTCCCGGCCAATCACAATCGGCGCGGAGATTTTGCCCTTCTTTATGTAATCATTAATGATCTCACCGAATTTCGCTCTCTCGCCGTAGCCCAACCAGCAGATGCGGGACGGTAAACCCTGGAATGGTACTTTTTCCTGAGCCATCTTTATCCAGCGCACCAGCGGCTTGTTATAGGCAAACTGTTCAAAGATAATTTGGTCCGTCACATGAATATCCTGCGGGTTGCCGGAGAGCGCTGCCCAGCGGAACGGCCCTTTCCCCTCGTAAAAGAGCGGACGAATATAGGCGGGCACAAAGCCCGGATAGTCGAAGGCATTTTTCAATCCGCCGGTTTTAGCCTGGCCGCGCAGGTTGTTACCGTAGTCGAAAACTACCGAGCCAGCCTTTTGAAATTTAATCATGGCGCCACAGTGCCTGACCATTGACTCGTATGAGCGTTCGATATACGCCTTCGGGTCTTTCTTGCGCAGACGACCGGCTTCAGTGACAGTTAATCCTTCAGGAATGTATCCATTCAACTCGTCATGGGCGGAAGTCTGGTCAGTTACAATGTCCGGTATGATACCCCTGCGAAAGATTTCCGGGAAAATTTCCGCACAGTTGCCGACCAGCCCGATAGAGATCGGCTCTTTTGATTTAGTATGCTCTTTGACAAGTTTCAAGGCCTTGTCAAGCGTCTTTACTTTCACATCGCAAAAGCCGGTTTTAAGTCGTCGGTTGATGCGAGCCTCATCCACTTCGACCACAAGTATCGACGCTTCAGTCATTGTTCCGGCCAGCGGCTGTGCGCCGCCCATGCCACCCATGCCGCCGGTAAGAATCCATCGGCCGCTCAGATCGCCGCCAAAGTGTTTGGCACCTGCAGCGGCAAACGTCTCGTATGTCCCTTGAATAATCCCCTGCGTGCCGATATAAATCCAGCTTCCGGCGGTCATCTGACCGAACATGATCAGCCCCAGTTTCTCAAGCTGGCGGAACTTCTCCCAGGTCGCCCAGGCCGGTACCAGATGCGAGTTAGCTATCAGGACGCGGGGTGCATAGTCGTGTGTTTTGAAGATGCCCACCGGCTTGCCGGACTGCACCAAAAGGGTTTCATCATTTTCAAGCGACTTTAACGACTTGACGATTGCCTCATACGCCTCCCAGTTGCGGGCGGCTTTGCCTGAGCCGCCGTAGACAATCAGCTCCTGTGGTTTCTCGGCAACTTCCGGGTCGAGGTTATTGTTGAGCATTCTCAGGGCGGCCTCTTGATGCCAGCCCTTACAGGATAATTTCATACCGCGCGCAGCCTTAACAGTCTTCTGTCTCATTGCCTTGCTCCTTACTTATTGAACCGAATATACATCGGTGTAAAAGGATAGTCAATTGTAGTGTTTTTGATGGCTTCAACTTGATGCGGTGATTCATGTAGGATAGGAGCCCTGTACTCCTGCCAATTCATTCGGATAGTGTTCGCATGGCACGATCACAGTGATTGAGCCTACTTTCACTTGACAGACATAGGCCTTGGTTGTGTATTGGTTTAACGTAATCGAGAAAAAATAACATGCACATTCATATCGAAGGCGACAACGTCAATCTTAGGAAAGTCACCAAGTCCGACGCCCAATCTATTTACGAATATGCCCGTGACAAGGAAATCAGCCGGTATACTTTTATACCTCATCCCTACAAGTTACGGGATGCCCTGCGCTTCATTAGGCTCACCCATCAACAGATTAGAAAGGGGAGAGAATATCATCTGGGGATTGAACTGAAAGATACCGATCAGATTGTCGGAATGGTCGGCCTGGCGGGAGTCAACCAAAGAGATCGGAATGCGGAAGTGGGCTACTGGCTGGCGAGGAAGTACTGGGGCAGAGGATATGCCACCGAAGCTCTGCGACTCATGCTGTGGTATGGTTTTTCGGAACTCAAGCTGATTCGCATCTGGGCCAGGGTGATGCACCCCAACCTTGCCTCCGCCCGGTTGCTGGAGAACGTTGGATTCACATTTGAGGGTCGGCTGCGTAAAAGTATTAATCAGAACGGCCGCTGGCTGGACGAATTGCGCTACGCAATTTTGAAGGAAGAGTACAAGAAGTAATTATCTGAAACTGCGTCATAGGAGCTGAATTCTGCTGCGGTTTTTCTTGACCATTTTGGTGGCGTTGCGAGTGTCAAAAACCACCCGAGCATTGTCGACAATCCACTGGTAGTCATACGAGGAGTGGTGAGTGAGAATGACGGTTACGTCGGCTTTTCCAACCAGGCTCTTGGTAAGCTTGTGTGATTTATGCTTCGATCGGTTCCAGTCAATTACTGGAACATACGGGTCGTTATAGAAAATCCTCGCCCCTTTGTCTTCGAGAAGCTTGATAACATCCAGAGCCGGTGATTCTCGCACATCCTTGATGTCCGGTTTGTACGCTACCCCGAGTACAAGGACGGTGGCTTTGTTCAGCGCCTTGGCAAAACGGCGGTTGAGCATGGCAGTGATGCGATCGACCACGTACTCAGGCATGTGGCTGTTGATATCCCCGGCCAGTTCAATGAAACGGGCGTAGTAATTCAGCGTTTTCAGCTTCCACGACAGGTAGTGCGGATCGATAGGGATGCAATGTCCCCCCAGCCCGGGACCGGGATAAAACGGCATAAAGCCAAACGGCTTGGTGGCAGCGGCATCGATTATCTCCCAGACATCCAGGTGGAGGCGGTCGCACATCAGAGCTACTTCGTTGACAAGGCCGATATTGACCGAGCGAAAAGTATTCTCCAACAGCTTGACCATCTCAGCCGCCCGAGTGGATGAGACAGGGTAGATATGGGGAATTGACTGCTCGTAAAACAACTTGGCCACGCGGGTGCAGGCAGGCGTTATACCCCCCACCACTCGAGGGGTATTTTCCGTCGTGTACTCGGCATTCCCCGGGTCGACCCGTTCCGGGGAAAAAGCCAAGAAGAAATCCCGCCCCACTTTCATGCCGGTCTCCTCGAGCAGAGGGAGAATTAAATCCTCAGTAGTACCCGGATAGGTGGTTGACTCCAACACGACTAAGGTCCCTTTTTCCAGGTACTTCTTGACCTGGTTGACCGTCTCAAGGATGTAGCTGACATCAGGGTCTTTGGTCTTAGATAAAGGGGTAGGCACGCAGATGGAAATGGTATCCATCCTGGCAAATTCCCCGAAGTCCGTGGTTGCTTTGAAACGACCGTTTAAGACCATGTCCTTCACGACCTTGTCGGGAATATCATCAATATCAGAACGTCCGCTGTTGAGCAGCTCTACCTTTTCTTTAACAATGTCAAAACCGGTAACTCTAAAGCCTGCCTTGGCCAGCTCCATCGAAAGTGGCAGTCCGACATAACCGAGGCCAACCACCCCGACTCGGGCACTTCGGTCTTTGATTTTAACCAACAATTCTCTGTATGTTTTTGCCTTGGTGGAGCTTTTTCTTGCCATTTCAATCGTCTCCCTATTGTCGCTGGGGCCGCATCAAAGGCGACTTCAAAATCTTTCTTCTCCAGTAATCCAGAGTATCCTTAAGGGTTTTCTGCAGGCTGTATCGGGCTTGGTAACCGAGTTCTTGAACTGCTCGGCGATTGTCTCCCCTGAGAATTGGAATGTCATTTTTGCGCAGGCGAGACTTGTCAACTTTGAGCCTGATTCTTTTCGTGGAGAGCCTCAACAGACTATCCAGCACGTGTTGTATTGACACCGCCCGACCCGAACCAAAAAGGTACACCCTGCCTGCTTTGCCTTTCTCAGCCAACAGGCGGTAGCCTTGCACAATGTCCCGCACATCGGAAAGATCCCTCTTAACCGATAGGTCACCCACCAGCAAGACCGGCTTTTGCAGGCCAGCCTCGATTAAGGCAATCTGTTTGGCAAAGGAAGGAATTACAAAACTCTCGTTCTGCCTCGGACCGCTGTGGTTGAACGAACGCGCCACCGTCACGGGCAGGCGATAATGGTTATAGTAATACAGGCTTGCCTGTTCGGCGGCAGCCTTGGAAATTCCGTAAGGAGAGATTGGATTAAGCGGTTGGTCTTCGGTAAGGGTTTTGTTCTTGGGACGAAATATGCCGTAACAGTCGGCAGAGCTGACAAGCACCATTTGTCTTATATTATGTAACTGCAAAGCTGCTTGTAACACGTTCAACGTTCCCTCAAAGTTCACCCGATAGGTCAGGCGCTCGTTTTCAAAGGATTGCCCCACAGAAGCAATCGCCGCCAGGTGAAAGATATAGTCCGGTTTGAAGGAAGAAATTGCCCTCAAGCATTTCGTAGCATCCAAAATATCCAGCTTGATGAGCGTTACATGGTTTATGACCGAGTCCAGGTTCTCGGTAGATTCGTCCGGATAAAGGGAGCCGTAGACACGATACCCATTGGAAAGTAGCTCCTCAGCCAGATAGGAGCCGGCAAAACCGGCAATGCCCGTTATAAAAGCTGTCGGGTTGCGCATAGCCTCATTTTGTGGAGAGCCGTTTGATGTCGGCGTCGACCATCATCTTAACCAGCTCTTCAAACGTAACTTTTGGCTCCCAGCCAAGTTTTTTCTTGGCACGGCTGGCGTCGCCCATCAGCAGGTCAACCTCGGCCGGGCGAACAAATCTGGGATCGGTGATCACATATTTTTTGTAATCCAGGTCAACGTGATTGAACGCTATTTTCACAAACTCTTCCACAGAATGGGCTCGGCCGGTGGCAATCACATAGTTGTCGGGTCTGTCCTGCTGCAGCATAAGCCACATCGCCTTGACATAGTCTCCGGCAAATCCCCAGTCGCGTTTGGCATCAAGATTGCCCAGCGCCAGCTTATCAGACAAACCCAGCTTAATGCGCGCCGCCCCATCGCTGATTTTACGCGTGACAAATTCCAGTCCTCTTCGTGGCGACTCGTGGTTGAACAGAATCCCTGAGTTGGCATGGATCCCGTAACTTTCGCGGTAGTTGACTGTAATCCAATGGCCGTACACCTTGGCGACGCCATACGGCGAGCGCGGATAGAACGGCGTTTTTTCGGTCTGGGGGACTTCCCGCGCCTTGCCGAACATCTCCGACGATGACGCCTGGTAAAAGCGAATCTTTTTATCAACCAGCTTTATCGCTTCCAGCACTTTGGTCACACCCAGAGCGTCAAATTCGGCGGTCAGTACCGGCTGCTCCCAACTGGTCGGTACGAACGACTGGGCTGCCAGATTGTAAACCTCGGTGGGGCGGTATTGATCGATGATATTGACGATTGACAATTGGTCCAAGAGGTCTGCCTGCGCCAGCGTGATCCTCTCTCTGATATGGTCGATTCGTTCAAACGACTCTGTTGAGGCCCGACGCACCATGCCGATTACTTCGTATCCTTTTTCCAGCAAAAAGTCGGCAAGGTACGAGCCGTCCTGACCGGTAATTCCTGTTATTAATGCACGCATAATGGTTCGTTTATCAAATAGTCCTTTGCAAAACTCGCATTCAAGCGCCACTCTCGTGGTGCCTGCCTTTCTTATGCTCGAAATATAAGAGAGTTGAACTCGATGGTCAAATGGAATTAAGTGAGGAAAATTCTCTTGGCGGACGTTGAAGATGTTAATCTTGCTAAGTATATTCCGTCAAACCCCAAGGAGGAAATATGAGGATAAAATTACTATTACCTATGGTGTTGTTTCTGTTTTCTATTTCACATGCTATCGAGGTTCAACAGAAAGGAGTTAAAGTGACACCCGAAGAGATAACAGCCGACTCGCTGCTAAGGCAAGCCGATGATACCTTCCAGGCACGTGACTACAAGGCGGCGCTGGAGCAGTATCAGGCAACTGTGGACAAGGCCCGCCAAGAGTTTAATAACTCGGTCGAGGTGGAGGCGCTTGCGCAAGTGGCACGCATGCACCTGATACTGAACGAAAAGGAAGAAGGCCGCAAGTGGCTTGAATTAGCTAAGGGAAAAGCGACCGACAGCGACCCGATGGGCTGGTCGCGCTATTTGGGCGTTAAAGGCCGCTTTGAGTGGCAGGATAACGACCTGAAGACGGCGCGAGAGACTTTTGATAAGATGTACACTTACTGCCATGTCAACGGAATGTGGGGTAGGGCGGTTGATGCCGCCCACATGATCGCCATTGTCGCCGAAACACCAGAGGAGCGAGTTGAGTGGGGACGGCGAGGAATCGAGGCGGCTGAGGCGGGCGAAGAGGAACGCTGGCTGGGACCGCTCTGGAACAACATGGCCTGTACCTATTATGATATGAAGCAGTATGATTCTGCGTTAGAGTGTTATCTCAAAGCACGTGAATATCACTGGCGGTTCTCCGACGAAGTGGCCAAACTGTTTGCTGATTACCATGTCGGCATGACCTATCGCAAGCTTGGTCAGTACGATAAAGCCGGCCAATGGCTGCGACCGGTTTTGGCCTGGGCGGAACGAATCGAGAACCATTCGGCTATCGGACAGTCGTGCGAAGATTTGGGGGAGATTGAAATTGCTCAAGGAAGAAAGACCGAAGGTCTTAAACTACTCAAACGCGCCCGCTCGGAATACAAGCTGGCTGGTTTTGACAAAACCTGGCCGGATATATGGAAACATATCAATGAGAGAATAAAAGAGTTGGCGGGATAGGGACCGATATGATCGGCCGCAACACTAATGGCTTGGTGCCGCTTATCCGTTTGAAGTCAGTTGAATGAGTATCCGAAACCACCAAGTTGACAGGTGGCAGTATTCTGTATAAATCTGTATAATATGATTCATTAATTGTGACTAATTAATGAGAGGCGTGACGACGTGGTCTCTTCTTCTCACAAGGAGTAAGTTATGTTTTTGAAATCTATCAGAGATAAAGCAATTATAACCGGTATCTTTCTGGTTTCATTTTTGGTATTTCCTATTGCGGCTTTTGCCAATACTGACCTATATCGGCTGGACAACGGCATGGAAATCATTCTCAAGGAAAACCACAGTTCCCCGATGGTAGCCAGTGTTATCTTTGTCAGGTCCGGCAGCAAATATGAGTCGAAGTATGAAAACGGGATAACACACTTTTTGGAGCATCTGCTCTTTGACGGAACGGCCACTCTAACCCGCGAGGAGCTGGACGCCTCGATTCAGGACTTAGGCGGGTATCTCAATGCTTTTACCCGAAAAGAACTAACCGCATTCCTCGTTTTGTTGCCGAAGCAGTATATCGGGTATGGGCTAACGGTTCAGGCCGATATGCTT
>Ga0315543_1003851_pt1 | contig 13104 bp, 12 predicted proteins | sample SalMarSW160210MG_2_FD_203098 | JGI IMG/M metagenome (GOLD analysis project Ga0315543, IMG submission 203098) | Salt marsh sediment microbial communities from the Plum Island Ecosystem LTER, Massachusetts, United States - Salt Marsh Sediment SW1601-210 ...
GCAAGACAGGTGTTTAAGCCATATTGATCCTTGTGTTCCTCTACCAGCCTCACCTTCTCTTCCCTCACGAGCTGCCCTCCACAAAATTTCGTAACAGAGCAATCTCCACTTCCTTTCTCCCTAGAAGCTGCTCTAACTCCCTGATCTTCTTCTCATACTGTGCTACTGTCGTGTCCTTCCCGAATACCTCTGCACCGTTCTCCAGGAACTCCTGCTTCCACCGAGACACGGTGACGGGATGGATGTTGTACGCCCGCGCGATCTCCACCACTTCCCGGTCCCCTTTTAGCACCTCCAGCACAACTTGAAACTGAAACCGGGGCGAGTACCTCTTCCCCTTCTTACCCACTTCGATCACCTCTCCTTCTGAGGCGATCTTACTAGACTGGTTGCTCCCGACTTAGCACATCAGGTGGTGCAACTTTCCCACCGCGGCCCCCAACTCTGTGCACGAAACACATGATGTAGCGAGGCCTGGATCTTCTTCAGCGTGATCTTCCTTGGCCCCGTCAACCTCTGCCACAAGCCAATCCGGTAGTTCAGTTGACTTCCATCCAAGGAAGTCTTATACTGTATATAATGTATTGACGAGGTTCCGGAAAAATGGTTGGGCAGGAGCATTAGATAGTTGTTGATCGAGCAGCTAGGGCCAAGAAAGCGCAAAGCTAAATGCTTTAGAAGAGTCTGAGCGAGGTAAATATGTCGAGTAAAATGTGAACTGCTCTTGATATTAGTCGAAAGCATGAGGAGCTAAGGCGAATGAATAACTTCTTAATATCTTCAAAAAGTAGGAGGTGCGAAAGGCTATGGCCGCTAACTTAAAAGGAAGAGATTTTGTCAGTTTAGCTGCGTACTCTAAAGAGGATCTAGAAACGATTCTAAATTTGGCACTTGACTTAAAGAGGAAGCAGCTCATTGGAGAGCGCCACCGTCTTTTAGAGGGTAAGGAATTGGGAATGCTGTTTTTTCATCCTTCTACAAGGACCCGAATATCTTTTGAGACGGCTATGTCTCAATTAGGTGGACATGCCCAATTCTACGGACCAGAACATCTCCACGTGTTCCTTAGAGAATCGTTGGCTGATACTGGCAATGTTATGTCCCGTTTTCTAGACGGGATAATGGTTAGGATCTACCACGCCCCGGGTCAAGAGCCAAAGTATGGCTCTGCGCGTAGTATTTTGAATGAGATAGCCGCTAATGCCAGCATACCCGTGATTAATGCGCTTGATGATCAGGAACACCCCTGTCAAGTCATGGGTGATATCCTGACGATGATCGAGAAATTTGGTCCTGATTATAAGAGAAAGAAAGTGGCCGTGGTTTGGTGCGCTTCTCCTACTGTGATAAGTCCCGGGGTATCCCATAGCTTAGCTCTTGCTGGAGGAAAGTTAGGAATGAACTTAATCTATGCCTATCCGGAGGGATTTGATCTTGATGCACAATATATAAGAGAAGGTTCACGGTTAGTATCACAATCTGGTGGTAAGCTAGTGATAACACATAGCATTAATGAGGCAGTCGAGAATGCTGACGTGATTTACGCCAAGGGTTGGGGATTGATGAACAAGACAGAGAGTGAGTATTTAGAAGTGCGCAAATCTTTGGTGGATTGGCGTATTATGAAGGAGCATTTTGATATTGCTAATCCAGGGGCTATCTTTATGCATCCTATGCCTATAGCAAGAGAGATAGATGCTACAAATGAGGTAGCAGATGGGCCTATGTCTGTTATTTATGACCAAGCAGAGAATAGACTACACGCAGAAAAAGCGATTTTGTCTTTAATCATGTAGTTATGATTGGTGCAGTAATTTTATGTTGGGGAACCGCCGGGTTTGCGATAGGGGTTCAGGAACGATAAAAGAGGTTACGTGGAACAATCACAATACCGGTGATAAATTTAATCACGTAACCTTAAGGGGGTAATCAGAATGATAGATATTCATGTACATATTAGATGGTTAGGGTTTTCTATCGACGATGTCTTGCAGTACATGCGTACTGATAGGATTGACAAGTGCGTGCTTCTCTCTTTGCTTCCCTCGAGAGACAATAGGGGTGTCACATCTGTCTCTGCTTTGAATTGGCAAGTGTATTCAGAGTTTCTTCGGTACCCAGACCGTCTCATCCCGTTTTTTATGATTGACCCTAGAGACAACGATATCAAGATACAAATGGAACGGTATGCAGAGATGGGGTTCAAGGGTTTTGGTGAGCACAAGACCGAAGATGTTCCTTTTGACTCTCCCGGTTGCCAGGAAATTTATGAGATGTGTAAGAAGTTCGATCTACCAGTGCTTTTCCATATTGGGAGGGGAGGGTTCCCGGAAAGTGATATGGGAGCCGTTGAAGAGATGATTAAGAAATATGACGAGGTAGTCTTTATCGCCCACTCGATGGGTTGGTGGAAGCAGATTTCAAAGGAATGGTGTATGTCGCAGCATTCCCCGACAGGTAAAGTGGTACCTGGTGGAAATGTGGACAGGATGCTGAGTCAGTATTCGAATTTGTATGCAGATATTTCTACTAGCGAAGGGCTTCGGGCGCTTGCTAGAGATCCAGATTTTACAGAAGGATTCCTAGAGAGACATCAGAAGAAATTGGTCTTTGGAACGGATTTCCCCGCTGAATTGGGGTCCCCACAACGATACAAAGAACAGGTTAACTTTCGGAAGAAATTGATGCAGAGTGAAGAGTATCCGGTTGAATTACCAGATAACTACATGCGCCTTTTAGATCTGGTAAATCGAGACGGAGAGCTGCGGGATGATTTCACTCACAATAATATTGCTAGAATCCTGCATCTACCGACCATGTAGGGAGCTCTGAAAAAGCGGTAAAGGCGAAGTGTCAGGAGACTGAGACAATGAAGACGGTTGGCTCATAATTGTCTGCTTGAATTCGAGTCAGCGCGTTGGAGTTGACGAGGGGACTGCGAACTTTGGGATCTGGCCAGTTACGCTTGGGAATCTAAGCGAGATGTTAGTATATTGGAGGTTAACCAATATGGTATTTATTAAATTCTAGATAGGTGCTAGCTGGGACGGAAAGACGATCTTCCCTGGACAAGACTAAACCTGGAAAGGAGAATGGAATGGTGGATAGTGAGCTTGGCAATAAGGTTCAGACTGTACTAGGATTGATAGAAGCGGATCGTTTGGGAGTCACCCTTACTCACGAGCACTTCCTCCTGGATATGCCAATCTGGTTTAGGGAGCCTAGCGCTAGTAGCGAAAAGCTAATTGCATACCAGCCAGTCTCTTTGGAGAATCTCGGCTGGATCCGCTACCACCCTTGCAGCAACCTGGACAATCTTAGATTCCTGGATGAAGAAGTGGCAATCAGCGAAGGTTTACGATATCGATACGCCGGTGGGAACTCAGTCGTAGAGGTAACAAGCATTGGCCTGGGTAGAGACCCGTTGGGGTTAGCACGCATATCGCGGGCCACAGGTCTTCATATAGTTATGGGGACGGGATACTATCTTGAACAACCTATAAAAACAGTAATGGCGCCCAACCTAACTGAAGAGATAATGACCGAGGAAATTGTGCGCGAAATAACGGTGGGTGTCAAGGATACTGGTATACGTGCTGGCATAATTGGTGAGGTTGGCATCGAATGGCCGATGCAAGATAGGGATAAGATGTCCTTGCGTGCCACGGCTAATGCTCAGAAAGAAACTGGCGCACCGGTGAGCATACACCCTGGCCGCAGTCCGAATTCACCGTTTGAGATTCTCGACGTACTCAGCGGCGCTGGAGCTGACATTAGTCGTGTGGTGATGAGTCATGTGGACCGCACTCTTTTTGTCCACGAAACCCGTGTACGACTAGCGAAAATGGGTTGCTTCCTTGGATATGATCAGTTCTCAAACGAAGGATGGTCTCCATTGCGCATGGTTATATCAGAAGACAATCCCCAAAAAGCCGATTTGCCCAATGATGCAGAGCGTATCAATCAAATCATGGCACTCATCGACGAAGGGTTCTTGAATCAAATCCTGATATCGCAGGACGTTTGTCATAAACATACGCTCTGGCGTTATGGTGGTCCAGGGTATGCTCACATTCTCCAGAATGTCATTCCGCTGATGCGCGAAAAAGGGATGACGGAGGAAGAGATTCGCTGCATATTAGTGGAAAATCCAAAACGACTGCTGCGCTTCACCTGACGAACGATCCTACTTGTGTGAGGAGGCAGCCGAAGCGAGCTTCTGGTCATAGTTCCTGTGGCTTTCAGTCAAACCGATAACGGGGGATGTCAAGCTTACCGGTGGAGTCCCATGCCCTGCTTGTTCCTGCCTTCGACAGTTGTACGTTGATACAAAGCAGCAAAGTCTGTAGAGATAGACATTGTGTGTGTTGGGATTTTGGAAGGGTCACATGGGTTGGTAATGCGGTGGAAAAGTTGCACCACCTGATGTGCTGAGTCAGAAGGCTCTGGTCTGGTAAGATCACCTCGGAAGGAGAGAGGTAATCGAAGTCGGTGAGAACGGAAAGAGGTATTCAACAAAGTTTCAGGGGGTATTGGAGGTGCTGAAAGGGGATCACGAGACAGTAAACGGGATGCGGATTCCACTGTTGGAACGCGGGCGTCCTTCCTCGTATCGAAAAGGCAACAGGAAGATACAGGGCGAGAAGAATGAGCAGACTCTCTACTTACCGGTGGTACAAATTTAGGAGGCAGGCCATGTGAAGCAAGGTCGCTGGAGGAGCTAAAGGAGGGCATTGAAGAAGAGGTTTGATACTGGAACAGCGAGAGAAGACACTCGAGCTTGGATTACGAGGCTCCGGGCGTGTATATTAGGAAAAGGAGAGCGGATGAAAATTTGGAGTCGTGATTCGATTGCAGATCAAGGGTCACAAGTTGAAAGTGTTCCTGAAATCCACAAAACACAACTCAGACTGGTACAACTTTTGGGTACGATCTCGTATGAGAATTAGCCGTATCGTATGTCGGACAGTAACTTTCTGTGAGAAATTTGTGTAGGGAAGCTTGCAAAAGGAGAGTGAATGATGAGTGAATTTAAGGGAGTTTATAACCATACTGGTATCCTGAGAAGAGTTGTGCTCTGTAAGCCGGTCCATTATAGGTATCTTCCGATAAACGAGACTGCAAGAACCACCATAGACCAAGGCAGAGCTTTGGATAAAGATAGAGTTTTGCGCCAGCATGCAATGCTGGCAAAGGCATTTAATCAGAACGGTGTCGAGACAATATGGGTTGAGCCAGACCCTGGAAAACCCTTTCAGAATGGAACACGAGATTGGGGCGTTATGACCAAGGAAGGAGCTCTAATTGGAGCATTTCTGCATTATGAGCGGAGAGGTGAAGAGAAGAACGTGATTAAGTGCTTTCAGAAAGAAGGTATCCCTGTATTGGGCCATATTGAGCGAGGCATACTTGAGGGCGGTGACTGCATCTATCTTGATGAGAAAACACTGGCGATCGGTCTCGGCTCCAAAAGTAGTCCAATAGGAGTCGAAAGCGCTGCCAGAATACTCAAAAAAATAGGAGTGGAAGTCATCCCAGTTGACCTTCATGGACGATGGGGTCATCTTGACACGGTGTTCAGCGTTGTGCATGAAAAGCTTGCTATGGCCTGTTCAAGGGCTCTTCCTGAGCGTTTCATCGGGTTCTTGCAAGGAAAAGGTTACGATATCATTGATATTCCGAGCGAATACGTCGGTCAAATGACACTCAACCTGATGAATCTCGGCGATCATCGTATCTTGTCGTGCTCTTCTAACCCCTTTACCCCTACGTTGGAAGAACACGGGTTTAAAGTTATGGAGATCGAGTTTGATCAATTCATTAAAGGAGGAAGTGGACCTCACTGTAACTGCCATGATGTTGATCGAGACACATAATATGTATACAATTAATGCTTGGCCTTTGAAGCAGGCCCCAGGATATGAGGCTGGAATGTTGCACCAGTTTAGCTGCTTGGAACTGCTAAGCCAAGGGCTGGTTCCGGTAGGATTCCCTCCTGGGTCATGTAGTCCAGCGGCGCTGTGTTTCCCAGCGTCGAATGCCACCTCCTACGATTGTAGTAGTCGATCTGCTGGGCGATCACTCGCCTCAGTTCCCAGATGTTCATCGCCTCGTGGAACAGGCTTCGGTTCTCCGTTTTGAAGCGTCCGTTGAACGATTCCATTACCGTGTTCCCTTTCGCGCCATTCTCCGAGTACGAGATCCGTGCCCGATGCTTGATCAACACCGCATACAGCCAACGGTACCCTGTGTACACCGAATCCTGGTCGTGATGGATGATCCGTCCTTTCAGCGTCAGCCCCACATCATCGAGCGTCGCTCGTGTCCACACGGAGGTAACCGGGTTGACCCTGGGGGTCGGGACACCAACGCTTCCCGTAGCGAGCGGTCGTCGGCTTGGTCTTGTGAACGGTCCGTACCTGATTTAGGTAGAAAGGGCTCTGACGCCGCCGATACAGATGTGTCACCGAGATCGTGCTCAGGCGGTGGAACTGCTCACGACCGAACAGTTCGTATTCCCGTTTAAGGATCGCCTGTGTGGCCGGTCCAGAGAGACGCTAATGGGCGTCATTCACCTCAGCCAGCAGAAGTTGATCGCCAAGGGTGAACTTAGTGGGGAAACGATGTCGTTGGTAGGGGCACACACGAACTTGTCTGGTACAACGAAACTGGTCGATCGGACGAGTAAGTTGAGCGGGAGAATACCCGGTCACCTTTTGCAGATACTGGCGTAAGAGGCCCTTCTCCGCACGGGGGCGAGCCAGATACTTATATTGACGCAGTGTCTTCTCTATGCAAGCGTAGGTCTCGGTGTGTGAGTAACCGTTGAAATTCAGGCTACCACTTGAATTCAGGAAGGCCTGCAACTCTTCCATACTCATCACACGCGTGTCTTTCATCATTAGGATCATGCCTCCTATGATTCGACCCACGTGTTTGTCTGGCCACTTTTCCTCCGCTCATGCTCATCTTGCGTGACACAAGTCTTCAGTTGACTTCCACCCAAGGAAGTGTTATACTCTATATAATGTATTGACGAGGTTCCGTGAAAAATGGTTGGGCAGGAGCATTAGATAGTTGTTGATCGAGCGGTAGGGCTGGGAAAGTGCTAACTTAAGCGCTTTAAAGGTTGTCTAAGCAGGGCAAAGGGGCTGGAAGTCAGCAATCGTGACCTATGATCGAGAAATAATTGAAGGGGGCAAATATACTATGGGGAAAAGTTTTGTGCCTCAAAACTAGATCGAGAACAAAACAAAAGGAGGTGATTGCGAGAGCGAGTTTAACGATTTCGACATGCATATAGGATGGAAAGACTCACAGGAACGTATAGGAGGTGGATTACTGTGAGAAAATATTTGGGATTATTGAAGAAATCTAGGCTTGTTGTTAGTGTGATTTTAGTATTCGCGTTGGCGGCTTTTGGCACCGAAGTTCTTGGAAGCGAGGCGACTCCCAAGTATGGGGGGACACTCAATGTCGGACTATGTGCGAGTATCCTCATGTTGGCTCCGCAAAAGAGTGTATATGTCCCTTTTCAGCGGTCTGTAATGTTTAGCGTGTGGGAACCTTTAGTCCGTTATGTGGCTGGAGAAGAAGTGTACAAACCTTTACTCGCGGAGTCATGGGAGTATCAAGACGATGTAACGCTTATCATGCACTTGCGGCAAGGCGTGAAATTCCATGACGGGACGATTTTCGACTCATTCGACGTAAAGTTTACTATAGAGCGAATGCAAGATCCTGAAACGGCTGCCGCCCACTCTGGTTTTGTTGCGATGATTGATGAGGTAGTCCCTCTCGATCCCTATACCGTTGAGTTTCGCCTTTCGGCGCCATTCGGAGGTCTGTTGACAAACCTGGATTACATAGTTATGCTGAATAACGATAACCCGCCAGACCCCGATAGAGATCCTGTTGGAACGGGACCATTCCGATTTGTTGAGTGGATTCCTGGTGATCACTTGACACTCGAAAGATTCCCTGACTATTGGCAAGAGGGCCTTCCGTATCTGGACAAGATAGTTTTTACCCCAATCTCTGACGGACAAACAAGGTTTTCCAACCTGCAGGGTACCGTAATTCAGTATAACGCAGAAGTAGCTTATGAGCGGGTCTCTCAAATTGAGGCGGACCCAAACCTCAAGCTGATTAAAGGCAGTCCTGGGGGTGGGATGCTAAGCTTCATATTTGTGACTGACATACCCCCGATGGACAACGTGCTGGTTCGCAGGGCAGTGGCTCACTGTGTGGATAGACAAGGCCTCGTGGATGCGACGTTTTATGGGTTTGGAATAGCGAGTGAAAACATATATTCATCTGACAACCCTTACTACAATCTAGAAACAGAACATGTTCACCCATACGATATAGAAATGGCTCGAACCCTATTTGAAGAAGCAGGTTACCCTGAGAATTTCCCGGAAGAGGCCTATCCACTTAAGATCACCATTCAGGCTGGATTAAAAAGATTCACAGATGCAGCGGTGATCCTACAAAGTTCCTTGAGAGAAGCAGGAATTGAATTGGTAATTGAGCAGTATGATAGTCCCACGTGGCGGCGAGTTCGGGAAACGAGGCCCATAATTGTCACGGCCTATTCATACGGCAGTGCTGATCCATCTGCACAACTATCAAGCAACCTGATCTCGCAAGAGAAGAATCTGGCTCATTATTACGACGAAGAGTTGGCCCAGCTGATAGAAGACGGTTATAGGCAAGTGGAGTTTGAATCACGGAAAGCAGTGTATAATCGCATCCAAGAAAAACTTGCCGATGAAGTGCCAATCTCGCCTATAGTGCTTTATCCGTGGATCTCCGCAGCTCAATCATACGTAGAAGGGATTTGGTTGCTACCAGCTTGGTCGTTACCCATTTTCCATGAAGCGTGGTTGAATTTATGAGAATGGGTTTACTAGAACAGCTGCTCTTATGAGCAGCTGTTCTATTGTTTGTAGTCACTTTTCTTACAGGCAAGACCGTTGTCTATTGAAAATGTGAGTACGTGTTCAGGGCATTTCGCACTAAGCCACGGAGGCGTGTCAGATTATTTGCTGACCGCTATGAGCGGATGGTTACATTGCTGAGAAAGCTACTGACAGTCGCCTGAGTGTGCGTAAGAGAGTCCTTGTCAAGGATTTGGGTATGTTCATGCTGATTGGCCCAGGCGCGGCCACAAGTTTTGAAGTAGTACTAAGGTATGCAAGATTTAAGGCTCTTTATCGTTCTGAGTGGGTAACTCAAAATTGAGCTTGCCAGCGATTTTACTATAATGAATCCAGGAAACCAAGAAAGATTACCGTTTTTATCTCTTGTCTCTGAGTTCTCCTGGATTCATGGCTTCCTCAGGGATCTTTTGCGCAAGCTCTCAAAAACCAGCCCCGACATCTTAGGAAGCCAGGAATGCAGGAAAGGTTTAATCCATATCCATTCGTGGTTTCTCCTGAGGTTCCTCACAATGGGGGGATTGGGAGAGAGTTTAACTGCAGGTTACCCACTCAAAACAGCAAGGAACCAGATTTAACCCTCATATCCGGGTAGGGGAGGCGGAGAAAGTGGGCGCATATGTATTTAAACGCGTGGTTACTACCTTCATCACGCTTGCGCTGATTTCTTTCTTTACTTTTATGTCCACTGCGCTGTTGCCTGGTAACCCTGCTGAACTTCTGCTAGGGCAGTTCGCAACTCCTGAAAAAGTTGCCACAATAACTCGACAATGGGGGCTTGATAAGCCAATCTTGTATCGATATGTAGTATGGATAAACAATTTGTTGCATGGAAACTTGGGGAGATCCATTCTTTCAAGAAAGCCAGTAATCGAGCTTCTTTTGATCGCTTGGCCCATCGATGTCGAGCTGTGCCTATTTTCCCTAACGCTAGTGTGTCTCATAGGTATTCCAACGGGGATCATTGCTGCAGTTGTTAGGCCAATGGCGCAACGTCTGCTTATAGCCACTATTCTGGTCGCCCAATCGATCCCTTCTTATGTGAGCGCACTAATACTGATACTTGTCGTGTGTCTTAGACTTGGCTGGTTGCCCACTTCTGGATACGTGCCATTCACCCAAAACCCTGTTAAAAACTTGCAAGTAATGCTCTTGCCCGCCATATCTCTGAGTTTAGTATATAGCGGTTTTTTGGCGCGATTTACAAGAGCATGCGTGCTAGACGTACTGCATACGGACTTTGTCCGTACCGCTAGGAGTAAGGGGCTGAGCGAACCGAAAGTAATTTTGAAGCACGGTTTTCGCTCGGCACTTATACCGGTCATATCCCTTTTGGGAACACAAATTGTATGGCTTCTAGGTGGATCCATTATTCAGGAAATGATTTTTGTGCTTCCGGGCCTTGGTCAGCTTGTCATGCGTTCAGTAATGAACCGTGATTATGCGGTCATCCAAGCTGTGGTGCTCCTCATGGGAGTCATTGCTGCATCAGCCAACTTGGTAGTTGATCTTGCCTATGGGGTTTTAGATCCCCGGATAAGATATGAATAGGGCGCAAACAACCTTTTGTACAGTGATGGTGTTGCAATAAGCTGAGTCAAAAAACCTGAAAAGACAACGGTGGGAAAATGATGATGCTAGGCCGCTTACTTACAAGGAACCCTTTAGAAATACTGTGGATAACCGTTTTGTGTTTTGCCGCGATACTCGCTCCATTCATAACAAGATTCGATCCCTACAGCGTAGATCTCTCTCAAAGGCTTGGAGGAGTAAGCTCCGTCCATTTCTTCGGCACTGACGAATTTGGGCGGGATTTGTTCACTCGCGTAGTGTACGGCACACGTGTTGTGATCTACGCTATTCTTTTCAGTGCCATACTGTCAGCGTTTGGCGGTACTACGCTCGGACTCTTATCCGGGTACTTTGGTAAGAAGCTCGACTTCCTTTTATCAAGATTAATCGATGCGCTCCAATCGTTCTCGGCAACCTTAATAGGCATCATGCTGGCTGCAGCTATGGGGCCATCTTTGAACACTGCAATCCTGGCAATCGGCTTGTATGGTACACCTGCTCTTGCTCGTGTGGTGCGTGGAGAAGTCTTAAGATTACGAGAGATGACTTATACAGAAGCAAGTCGCGCACTTGGAGCAGGGCACTTTCACATTATTGCGAAAGTAATCCTGCCGAACGTATTGTCCCCCATCATCATCCAAACCTCTGCTATCGCACCACGGGCGGTAGTAGCGGTGGCTGGTCTAAGCTTTTTAGGATTAGGTGCCCAGCCTCCCCAGGCCTCCTGGGGAGCAATGATAGCAGCTGCTCGGCCTTACATGTATGAACATCCCCTGTATCTACTTGTGCTTATAAGTCTATTGTCAATCACGATCATCAGTTTAAACTTGCTGGGTGATGGAATACGCGATATCTTGGCCAAAAAAACCAGACTTTAATTTTAGCAAAAGGCTGAACCTTATTGGAAAAGAGGGATAAGATGACGAAAACGGTTTTTGTTCATAAAGAGCCTCCGCTGGATACCCTTAAGCTTGCTGGGGGGAGGAAAGCGGAGATTCGCCGAAGGCGAATTCTGCTGTTAGTATCTGCTAAATGAGTTCTGTCAAGCGTGCCAAGCACGCGGTGTACGACCTCAAGTACCACTTTGTTTGGGTTCCAAGGCACCGTAAATTGGTTCTGCAAGGTCCTGTGGGAGAGCTTGGAGGAGATTTTCCAGGGCATTGCAGAGCGCTACGAGTTGGAGATTGCCCTCTGTGTCAATATGAGTGAGGCACCTGCCCCCCGTAAAATTACTGTAGAAGGTGGAAGGGAGAGAGGACAATGATCACCAACACGACTACGGGAGTCTCAGTGATGGAAGCCAAGCAGGGAACCATTCTCCAACAGGGAGTGGTTAGGCCCGATCCGGAAGTATCAGAAAAGCCCACCAGGAGACGCTTCACAGCGGAGTACAAGCTGCGTATCCTGCGTCTGGCCGATGACTGTACCGAACCAGGTAGCATAGGAGCCCTGTTGCGTCGCGAAGGGTTGTATTCGTCCCATCTGACCATGTGGCGTCGTCAGCGGGAGAGGGGCATGCTAGATGGCCTGAAGCCCAAGAAGAGAGGACGTGAGGCTGCTAAGCGTAATCCACTGCTTCCGGAACTGGAGCGATTGCGCAGGGAGAATGAGCGGCTTGCGCAGCGCCTCAAGCAGGCGGAGCTGATCATCGAGGTCCAAAAAAAAGCCTCACAGATGCTGGAGATTCCCTTAGAGACTCACAAGAGCAGCGAGGGCGACTGATGGACGCCGTTGAGCTCCTGGTTCCTGAGGTAGGGACCAAGGGCTGCCTGCGAGGCCTTTGGGGTAACCCCGTGCCACGTTGTATCGCCGATGGGCAAGGCGCGCTGCCCCACCTGTTAAGCAAAAGAGGTTCCTCACGCTCCAGGCAAGGTAGATCGTAGGAAGGCTCCACGTATTTTCAGGAAGAAGTATTCAAAGTCTCGGTAACCAAAGGCTATTCTCTTGATGACCTTGATCTTGTTGTTCATCCCCTCCAAGAATGACGTGTTAATCTTGTGCTTACAATGAGCCAAGATCCCATTCAAATGCGTCTTGAGGCTTCTGGCGAAGTTCTTTACCGCCTTGATCCGAGTACGAATGGCCCAACTGTACCAGCGCTGAAACCACTTGACTGCCGCCCCTTCATAGGTGTAGCGCCAAAGATGACTGAGCTCCTCTTGGAGCATGTACACGGTGAACAGTCGTCTGTTCAGCTTGAATGCCTCATCCAGTCGCCGTCGATCCTTGCCCCCTAGCCCGACTTTACCGCCCTCATTTCGCAAGCTTGCATGTGAACAGGGAAAATCTTACGAATCCTGTATGACCTAACGGGAGGCGTATCGGTTAAGAGCGAGGACCTCATAGAGTTCTCGCTGCTCAGGCGACATCGCAGTGATTGTGGTCCGGATTGCTGCTTTCCCACCGCGAACTTGCGGCGGGAAGATCATCACCAACTCTCGGATATCGCCGAGTAGCTCGAGCATCCGTCGCATCGATAGATCGATGCCCTTCCTGTGGAGTTCCCGTTGCAAGAGGCTTACCAACATCAGCGCGAGCACACAGGTGAAGACGTGCACGCGAACCTTTTGGTCTGTCCAGTGATATTGTG
>Ga0315543_1003852_pt1 | contig 13103 bp, 10 predicted proteins | sample SalMarSW160210MG_2_FD_203098 | JGI IMG/M metagenome (GOLD analysis project Ga0315543, IMG submission 203098) | Salt marsh sediment microbial communities from the Plum Island Ecosystem LTER, Massachusetts, United States - Salt Marsh Sediment SW1601-210 ...
GTCTTGTAGCCACGGTCAACCAGCTCAAAATAGAGCTTTTTGCCGCCTGTCAGGCCTTTGTCCTGGTCCATACCAAACGACAGCTTCTCACGCCGTAAAACATCCGTTCGGTATAAACAGCAAATAGTGCGGTTATAATATCGGTATTTGCCAATGGGGTCCGGCTCTCGAAGGAGCTTGCGCTTGAAGGTTCTAAAGTCAGTTGCTTTTTTAAGTAGGATTCGCCACCGCGGCGCCAGCTCAATTTTGCCGGAACCAACACAGGCGATGTTTTTATCATCGTCGAAGTATTTTATCAACTCAGTGAGCCACTTGTCCTTCTTAACAAACGTGTCTGAGTGCATTGAAACAAAAAACTCGGTATTGCAGTTTCCCAGACCAAGGTCTATAGCAGCAGCATGGGCATAACCACCAACGGACTGGCCGGCGCTGGGACGATGTTCGATTAAGCGAATCCATTTGAGCGATTTAAGGTATTCTAAAGATTCATCCCTGGAATCGTTATCAACAACGATTACCTCATAAGGGAATTTGGTAAATTTGCGAATGCTGCGCAGACACAGCCGGGTAAAGTCCAGCGTTTTATAATTCGCTATACATATAGTCGCTTTGCCTTTAACCATTAGCGAATTAGTGAATTAGTGAATTAGTGAATTAGCGAATTAGTGAATCGGCTCATCAATTGCCAATTATCTAATCAGTTAATCACTAATCAACTCAGTTAGCGGTTTTCGTACATTGACTCATAATACTTCTGGTAGTCACCTGATACGATGTTATTCAGCCAGTTCTGGTTTTGAAGGTACCAGTCTATAGTTTTATTAAGGCCTTCTTCGAAGCTAACTGATGGCTGCCAGTTAAGTTCGTTAATTATTTTGCCTGCACTTATAGCGTATCGTCTGTCGTGTCCCGGCCTATCAGTAACATGCTTAATTAGAGATTTGGGCTTGTCCAGTCGGTTAAGTATCACATCAACGACTTCAAGATTAGTTTTTTCATTACAGCCACCAATATTATAAATCTCTCCAGGGGGTGCTTTTTGCAGAACTTGCCATACAGCTGTGCAATGGTCATATACGTACAGCCAATCCCGCACATATAAGCCGTCGCCATAAACGGGTAATTCCTTATCATTTAGAGCGTTGTTAATCATTAGCGGGATTAGTTTTTCCGGAAATTGATATGGGCCATAGTTGTTCGAGCATCTGGTAATGTTATATTTTACACCGCAGGTATGGCTGAATGCTTTTACCAACAGGTCCGCTGCGGCTTTACTGGCTGAATAAGGCGAATTGGGACTTAATGGTGTCTCTTCGGTAAATTTACCCTCCGGACCAAGCGCACCATACACTTCGTCTGTTGAAATTTGGATGAACCGCTCTAATTTTTTGTAGCGGGCAGCTTCGAGCAAAGTCAATGTGCCGGTAACGTTGGTTTCTATAAAAATCTTTGCATCGAGTATTGAGCGGTCCACATGGCTTTCAGCAGCAAAATTAATAATCGCATTTATCTTGTCTTCCTCGATGATTTTTTCTATGAGCTGCCCATTGCAAATATCGCCTTTAATAAATTTATGATTGGGATTATTCAAAAAACCTGTGAGGTTTTCCAAATTGCCGGCGTATGTTAGCTTATCAAGATTGACGATAAAACAATCGGGATGCTCCGAAAGCACCATCCGAACGAAATTGCTTCCTATAAAGCCGGCACCCCCCGTAACTAATATCTTTCTCATAACTTCCTCAAAAAACCCTCTAACGGCTCCTGCCAAGGTTTGATTGGCTCATCAAGCAAAGATTTAATTTTACTACAATCAAATCGACTGTTTAGCGGTCTTACCGCCGGTGATGGGAAATCGCTGGTTTTACAGGGCAACAACTTAACATTCATTGCGACCTTGTCAAATATAAACTCTGCCATTCCATAGCGGCTTACACAACCGCCACTGGCAAAATGAAATATGCCTTCCGGCATTTTTGGCAGGAGTCTGGAAATTGCTTTGGCAACTTCAGTCGTAGCCGTTGGTGAACCGAACTGGTCATCAACAACCTTTAAGGTTTTATTATCTTTTGCACGTTGGATTAGCTTGGTTACAAAGTTATCCCCGGCTGAACCGTAAGTCCATTCGACTCGGATTATGCAATATTTACAGCCGCTGTTATTCAAAAGCTGCTCCCCTGCCAATTTGGTTTTACCGTATGTGTTTATAGGATTGGCAGGGTCGGTCTCAATATAGGGCCTATCCGACTGACCGTCAAAGACAAAATCTGTGCTGATGTGCAGAACCCATTTATCCGATTCTTTCGCGATAGCCCCCAGACGCCCTACCGCTTCAGCATTGACCTGATATGCCAAGTCCGTTTCACTTTCGGCGCCATCAACCTTGGTATAAGCTGCACAGTTGACGACAGTTTCCGCTGCATCGACAGCTTGTTTTAGCTGTTGGTAATTGGTAATGTCAAATTCCGGCAAATCAAATGCCCTAACATCAAAGCCCTGCTGCTTGCAGATTATCGCCAGGTCTGTGCCAAGCATTCCCCTGCCGCCCAAAATGGCAATCCTGGTATCATTAGTTACCATTAGAGCCTCCGGAAATGCGGTAATTTGTCAGGCCGAAGGTCTTTAAGTCTGGGATAGTTTGCATCTTTGGGTGATAAGACGGGCTCCTTTATAGGCCAGTCGATGTTAAGGTCGGCGTCATTCCAGATGATGCCATTTTCCGTCTCCGGATTATAGAAATCGGTGCACTTATATGAAAAAACTGCCGTCTCACTTGTAGCACAATATCCATGGGCAAAGCCCGGCGGAATATACAGTTGCCTGTGATTCACATCGGAAAGCACGAAACTATCCCAATGACCAAAAGTTGGAGAACCCACGCGAATATCGACAGCAACATCTACAACCTGGCCTGATAAAACCTGAACCAATTTACCTTGTGATTGAGGGTATTGAAAATGTAAGCCGCGCAAAACTCCTTTTTTGGAAAATGAGACATTGTCCTGCACAAATGGGCCCTGGATACCGGCGTTCTCGTAACGCGTGCTGTTGAAGGTCTCTAAAAAGAATCCTCTTTCGTCAGAGAACACGTCCGGCTCTAATATGAGCACTCCCGCCAGTTTCGTCCCTTCAGCATTCATGTTATCATGATACCTTGACTAATATTTCTTTTCTTATTTCGGGGGCTCTTTTATAACCAATTCATTAGCCCTGTTAAGCGAATCGAATGTCCCGGCATCCGTCCACCAGCCTTCGAGTATATCATAAGCCAACCGGCCTTTTGCAATATAAGCGTTGTTAACATCGGTGATTTCAAGTTCGCCACGACCTGATGGTTTGAGTGTTTGTATAATGTCAAAGACTTCAATATCATAAAAGTATATACCAGTTACAGCATAATTCGACTTGGGCTCTTTCGGTTTTTCCTCAATACCAATAACCCTGTCGCCGGAAATTTCAGCAACACCAAATCGTTGAGGGTTCTGAACCTGCTTGAGTAACAGGCGTGCGCCGGTCTTTTGAGAGATAAATCTGTCTGCATATTTTTTGAGGTTGTTTTCAAAGATATTATCGCCGAGTATAACAGCCAGGGGTTTGCCCTGAGCAAAATTCTCAGCCAGTCCTAATGCCTCAGCGATTCCGCCAGCTTCATCCTGCACTCGGTATGTAAAATGACAGCCAAAGTTTCTGCCGGAGCCAAGCAGTCCAACAACATCGCCCATATGCTCAACACCGGTTACAATCAATATTTGTTCAATGCCGACTGAAATTAGTTTTTCTATGGGATAATAAATCATAGGTTTCTTCCCAACGGCAAGCAGATGCTTGTTTGTAACCTTTGTCAGCGGCATAAGCCGCGACCCAGTACCGCCGGCAAGAACAAGGCCTCTTATATCCATATTCACATCCTTTGTTTTTTTGCCACAAAGGCACCAAGGCACGAAGTTCCTTCTTTATATAGTTAACTTCTTGGTGTCTTCGTGCCCCGTTAGAAACTGACGTCTTACTTCTAACGGGGCGTGGCTAAACTTCCTTACAAGTCTATTACAATTTGGAGATTTTAAATCCCACAACCACTAATGTCAACCCTCGTATTTGGTAATTTGTTAAACGGTAATTGGTAACTGGTGATTGGCACGCCGCAGGCGGATTTAACCATTTAACCAGTTACCATTTAACCAATGAGGTGATAAAAACCATTGACAGGGTGTTGGAAGATATTATATTATGGCGACTTAAAAATTTTGGGAGTGTAGCTCAGCTGGTAGAGCAACGGCCTTTTAAGCCGTAGGTCTTGGGTTCGAGTCCCAACACTCTCATTGCACCACAAGCTGGGATAGCCACGAAGACACAAAGGCACTAAAAAGTGTAAAGTGCCTAAAGTTGTGGATTTACACGCCTATGGTGTATTATTTTTCACTTTAGCTCACTTTAGGCACTTTAGTTCACTTTTATTCTCTTTGTATCTTGGTGGCAGGAATTTCCGGCGCCGAGTTCAATTGGTGAGGGATAGAATTCAATATGCCGGACAAAATAAAAAAATCAGGTTGGGAGCATTTTCCACATCAGGCCGATATAGGGATACGCGGCCTGGGTCCAACGAAAGAACGAGCTTTTGAACAGGCAGCTCTGGCTTTAACCGCTGTCGTCGCAGACCTCGACAAAGTTGAGCCCAAGGAAAAAGTTCAAATAAGCTGCCAGGCAATGGATGATGAACTTTTATTGTTTGACTGGCTTAATAATCTGCTTTATGAGATGGACACTCGCAAGATGTTGTTTAGCCGGTTCGAAGTCCAAATCGACCGAGATAATCTAACCGCAATCGCCTGGGGGCAGAGGTTGGATGTTTCAACGCACCAACCTGCCGTGGAGGTCAAAGCCGCTACTTATCAAGACCTAAGTGTTCGCCAGGATGAAAATGGAACCTGGATTGCTCAATGCGTTGTGGATGTGTAATAGGCTTTGGGCAAAGCCATGAATCCACAGAAGGTACAAGATGGAACTGAGAAATCTCAAAAAACAATCTAATTATCAGTGGCTTATTGAGCCATCAGGAAAGATGCGCGTACCGGCAATAATTTACGCTGATGAAGCGCTTATCAAGGAAATGGACGAAAAGGTATGCGAACAGGCAGCCAACGTGGCTGGTTTGCCCGGTATCGTAAAGGCCTGCTATGCGATGCCCGATGCCCATTGGGGTTATGGTTTTCCGATAGGAGGAGTGGCGGCCTTTGACCCAAACGAAGGCGGGGTGGTTTCGGCAGGTGGTGTCGGTTTTGATATCTCCTGTGGTGTCCGCACACTCACGACAGAACTAACCGTTGAAGATATAGAGCCTGTAAAAACCAGGCTTGCTGACCTGCTTGCTCGCAAAATACCCGCAGGCGTAGGCAGTAGAGGTAAACTACTGCTTAATCCAGGCGAAATGGACGACATGCTGTCTGGTGGTGCCCGATGGGCTGTCGAGCGGGGCTATGGAACTACCGAGGACCTCGCACACATCGAAGAAGAGGGCTGCGATGCCGGCGCCGAGCCACGGTATGTTTCGGACCATGCAAAAAAACGCCAGCGGGACGAGGTCGGCACCCTCGGCTCAGGTAATCATTATCTTGAGCTCCAGCTCATCACCGAAATCTTTGACGACAAAATCGCTCAAGTCTATGGCCTGCAAAAAGGCCGAATCGCAATCAGCATACACTGTGGTTCTCGTGGCCTCGGTCATCAAATCGCAACTGAATATTCCAAAACAATGGTAATTGCCGCAAAAGAACACAGTATAGAATTGCCAGACCGCGAGCTGGCCTGCGCCCCCATAAAATCATCGGTCGGCGAGCAATACCTCGGAGCTATGAGAGCAGCTATCAATTGCGCCCTTGCAAACAGACAGGTTCTTACCGATATAGTCAGAAAGACTCTGTCCGGCATATTACCAAAAGCCGAACTTAAATTGCTTTATGATGTTTCCCACAACACCTGTAAGGAAGAACTACATACTGTTGACGGTAAACAAAAGCGTCTTTTTGTTCACCGTAAGGGTGCCACACGAGCATTCGGCCCGGGCGAACCAACTCTGGCCCCGGAATTTCGTGATGTCGGCCAGCCGGTTCTCATCGGAGGTACAATGGGCACTGCTTCATATATATTAGCCGGCACTACTGAAAGTATGGCCTTAGCATTTGGTTCATCCTGCCACGGTGCAGGAAGAAGTATGAGTCGCAGCCAGGCAAAACGACGATGGCAAGGTAGAGATGTAGTGAGGAACTTGGCACAGCAGGGTATCCTAATTCGCAGCCCATCTTTCCGTGGCGTAGCTGAAGAAGCGCCGGGTGCATATAAAGATGTAAGCGCAGTGGTAGAAGCGGCACATAACGCAAATCTATCCCGCAAAGTAGCCAAACTGATACCGCTGGTTTGCATAAAAGGATAAAGCGGAGATTATCAGGCTATCCTTTTAGTTTTTGCCACAAAGGCACGAAGACACCAAGACTATAATATATTTATTTTTTATCTTTGTGCCTTTGTGTCTTCGTGGCTGACAAAATTTAGCAGGTAAGATGAAAAGCACCCACCGCTTTTTTGCCTTTTTGAACCTGCTCATTAAAGAGCTGCCACGCCTTATCGGTGTTTTCCGCAATCAGCACAATGGCCTCTTCTTGAAGTGCCTTTTTAGTTGAAGCAGGTATCTGTATTAATCCCGAGGCACCAATACCGACAATCAGCACATCCGGCTTAAAATCAAAAACATCATCAAGGTCTTCTATGGCTAAACTATGGCCCTGCTTTCGCCACCAGTTTTGTTTTATTCTGTCTGGAAAGACAATCAAATCGGCGCTATATTCAACGCCGTCAATTTTCATAACTCCAAAGCTATATGAATCAATCCGCATAGTTCGACCTTAAACCGTTAAAATCCAAAATCTCAGATAACGATTGCTCATAATAATATCAACTTTTTGAATTGTAAATTATCTTCGGCCAAAATCATTTGACTTTTTTGCTAAGAGGGTTTATTCTATGATAAAGTGAGCTTGCATTAAAAGGTTTGTAACTCGATTATAGAACTGGAATATCGAGTTGCAGCGGTAAATAAAGCTGGCCAAGGACAGGCCAGTAATACGGTGATGGTTGTATTATAAAAGAAAGCCACAGAGGATAGTCCGGACGAATTGTTAAAATAAACATAAGGTAATTAAAATGGAATATCCATATCGTACTACCACCCATGTCGAAGTCTTGTTTTCCTATCGTAAAGGAGGTATCTGAACATGAAAACTGAACTGTTTTGCATTCTGTTTGTTATTGTCGCCATAGTATCACCAGTCTTTGCCGCTGCTGATGATACCGATGACCTGCTCAACGCAGCTTCCCGCGGCGACATCGGCCAGGTCAAGACCCTGCTGGAAAAGGGTACCGATGTGAACGCTGAAGACACCGATGGCGTGACGGCTATATTTGTGGCAGCGGAAAAAGGCCATACGGAGATTGTAAAAATGCTGCTGGAAAAGGATGCCGATGTGAATATAAAACGTAAAAGCGATGGCGTAACGGCTTTGTGGATGGCGGCTCAGGAAGGTTATACAGATATTGTCAAGGCCCTGCTGGCGAGTAAGGCCGAGGTTGATGCCGCCAAGAAGATAACTGGTACAACTCCGCTGTGTGTGGCGTCTCAGAATGGCCATACCAAGATTGTCAAGCTACTGCTGGAAAGCAAGGCCGATGTAAACGCTGAACACACCGATGGGAGGACGGCTTTGTGGATGGCGGCTCAGGAGGGTCATACGGAGATTGTCAAGCTGCTGCTGGAAAGCAAAGCCGACGTGAACGCCAAAGGAATCGATGGCGTGACGGCCTTGTATATGGCGGCTCAGGAGGGTCATACGGAGATTGTCAAGCTGCTGCTGGAAAGCAAAGCCGACGTGAACGCCAAAGGAATCGATGGCGTGACGGCCTTGTATATGGCGGCTCAGGAGGGTCATACGGATATTGTCAAGCTGTTGCTGGAAAACAAAGCCGATGTGAATATACAACGTAAAACCGACGGTGTGACGGCTTTGTATGTGGCGGCCCAGAATGGCCATGCGGAGATTATAAAGCTATTGCTGGAAGCCAATGCAGATGTAAACACCAAAGGCATTGATGACGCAACGGCTCTGTTTATGGCGGCCCAAGAGGGACATACTGAGATTGTCAAAGCCCTGCTGAAGGCTAAAGCGGATGTGAACGCCAAAAGCACCAATGGCGTGATGGCTTTGTATGCGGCGGCTGCGAAGGGGCATACGGAGATTGTCAAGCTGCTGCTGGAAAGCAAAGCGAATGTCAACGCCAGAACAACCTCTGGCAGGACGGCCCTGTGGCAGGCGGCTCAGAATGGTCATACGGAGATCGTCAAGCTACTGCTGAAGACCAAGGCAGACGTCAATGCCGCCCACAAGACAGACCGCGTTACTCCGCTCTATGTGGCGTCACAGAATGGCCATACCAAGATCGTCAAGCTACTGCTGAAGGCCGAGGCCAATATCAATACCCCTGATATAGATGACGCTACTCCGCTAGTGGTAGCATCGCAGAATGGTCATTGGGAGATTGTCAAGGCCCTGCTGGAAAGCAAAGCCGATGTGAATATACAAAGCACTAACGGCGTGACGGCTTTGTGGCTGGCGTCGCAGGATGGCCATATGGAGATCGTCAAGCTCTTGCTGGTGAATAAGGCCGAGGTTGATGCTGCCAAGAAGACAACCAGCACAACTTCGCTGTATATAGCATCGCAAAATGGCTATAGCGATATAGTTAAACTGCTGCTGGAAGCTAAAGCTGATGTTAATGCCGCATGTAAAACAGATGGTAGAACTCCGATATGGATGGCATCGCAGGAAGGCTATAGTGATATAGTTAAACTGCTATTGGAGGCTAACGCCGATGTGAATGCTGCACGTAAAACAGATGGCGTTACTCCTCTGTGGATAGCATCGCAAAATGGCCATAGCGATATAGTTAAACTGCTGTTGGCGAATAGGGCCGACGTGAATGCCGCCCATACAGACGGTCGCACTTCGCTGTGGATGGCGTCAGGGAAGGGTCATACCGAATTTGTTAAACTGCTGTTGGAGGCTAAGGCCGATGTTAATGCCGCACGTAGAACAGACGGTAGAACTCCAATATGGATGGCATCGCAGCAAGGCCATAGCGATATAGTTAAACTGCTGTTGGAGGCTAAGGCCAATGTCAATGCCGCTGATACAGATAGCGTTACTCCGCTGGCGATGGCATCGGTAAATGGTCATGCCAAAGTTGTTAAACTGCTGCTGGAGGCTAAGGCCAATGTCAATGCCGCTGATGCAGGTGGCGTTACTCCGCTGGGGTGGGCATCGCAGCAAGGCCATAGCAATATAGTTAAACTTCTGCTGGAGACTAAGGCCGATGTTAATGCTGCACGTAAAACAGATGGCGTTACTCCGCTGTTTATATCATCGGTAAATGGAGATACTGAGGTAGTTAAACTGCTGCTGGCGGCCGGAGCGGATGTTAAGGCCAAAGCAAGTAAGGCGGGTAAAGATTATACGCCGTTGAGCATAGCAAAGGAGATGGGCCATACACAGATAATTAAGCTCTTAAAAGAATATGGGGCTAAAGATTAACGCTCTGTAACCTGTGAGCAGCAATGTTGGCGGCTGGCATTGTGGCAAAGTAAGCATGATATTACGAATATGAAGCGTGATATGTGACAAGGCAGGCGTTGCCTGAGGCGGATGAAGTGTAATATATGGCAGGTGAAGTGTAACCTGTGACAGATTAAGCGTTATCTGTGATAGATGAAGCGTGATATACGACAGATTAAGCGTTACCTGTGGCAGATGAGGTGTGATATGCGGCAAAGTAAGCGTAACCTGCGACATTGCAGGCTTACATCGTGGCATTGTAAGTTTACATTGAGCTATCTAATTGAAGCGGTAAATCCAGTAAATCTTGTCAAAAAACTTTGTGTTCTCCCTCGGCTGCGCTCGGGACAGCGTCTGTGAATTCGGTGGCAAAAATTAAAACTGGTTTTTTAGAACACGCACGAACCGGCGAGGCATCCACCTGAATACTCCGGCCCAGCCGTAACAAGCTCACCCCCGTGCTTTCTTGCGAAAGCAAGAACGGGGGTTGTTTCACCGCTGTATCCAAAAGACAGCACCTGCTCTGGTTTAGAACCATACCTGTAAACAGTAATTCCCTTGCATTTCAACCTGTGGGCTTGTAAATATATGTCCCTGACATCCTCTACGGTCGCATCGCCGGGTAGATTTATGGTTTTTGAAACAGCGTTATCCGTGTACTTTTGAAACGCCGCCTGAATCCGAAGATGTGCAGCCGGCACTATATCGAACGCCGTAACAAATACCCTCTTTAAATCTTGCGGAATCCCCCTTATGTTCGCCAATGTGCCACACCTGGCAATCTCCGCAAGAACCTCTTTCTTAAAAATATTCCTTTTACTGGCAACTTCCTCGAATAATGGATTGACTTCAAAAAGCTTCGTACCCGATAGGACATTCCGCACGAAGCTTATCGCAAAGACCGGCTCAATGCCGCTGGAACATCCGGCTATGATGCTTATAGTGCCGGTCGGCGCTATCGTATTTACCGTGGCATTACGCAGTCTCAGACGGTTCTTGGCGTAAATCGATTTGCTGAAATTAGCAAACACTCCTCTTTCTTTAGCAAGGGTCGCTGACGCCTCCAGGGATTCTTTGTGTATAAAACGCATAAGTTTTTTGGCAAAAGTAACCGCCTGTGGAGAATTGTAAGCGAGCCCAAGCTTTATAAGCATATCTGCAAAGCCCATCACGCCGAGCCCGATTTTCCTATTTGCCAATGTAATCTGCTTTATCTGCTCTAATGGAAATTTATTTACCTCAATCACATCATCCAGGAACCTGATTCCCAACCGAACTGTGTCCCTTAGTTTCTTCCAGTCCACCAAGTCACCTTTCAGCATCTTGGCAAGATTTATCGAAGCCAGATTGCAGCTCTCGTACGGCAATAACGGCAGCTCTCCACAGGGATTTGTGGCCTCAATCTGCCCTATCCCGGGCGTAGGATTTCGCCTGTTTATCTCATCGAGAAATACCAGACCGGGGTCACCAGTCCGCCAGGCAGCATTAACTATCAGGTCGAACAAAGCTCTTGCTTTGACCTTTCTGGCTTTTTTCTTAGTCCGTGGATTTATCAAACTGAGGTCCTTATCTTCTTTGACTGCTCGCACAAATTTATCAGTTATACCTACCGACAGATTAAAATTGCTGAACCTTCCAGGTTCTGTCTTTGCCTCTATAAAATCAACGATGTCCGGGTGGTCGCACCGCAAAATACCCATATTCGCTCCACGTCTTCTTCCACCCTGGACGATAACCCCCGTCGCCTGGTCGAATATAGTCATAAACGATACAGGTCCGGATGCCTGCCCTTTGGTCGAGCCGACAATATCCGACTTCGGCCTTAAATTTGAAAAGCTAAACCCTGTACCACCGCCGGTCTGGTGAATCTTAGCCATATTGCTAAGGGCACCAAATATCCCCTCCATAGAGTCTTCTACTGGTAAACAGAAGCACGCTGAAAGCTGCCCAAGCGAAGTGCCGGCGTTCATCAAAGTCGGTGAGTTAGGCATAAATTCCAGATTCCTCATCATCTGATAAAACTTCTCTTCCGTTTCTTCTCTGTCATAGCGAGACTTGAAATTATCTTCCGCCCCGGCTATATTGTGCGCTACTCTTCTGAAAAGCTCGCTTGGTGTTTCGATGATATTCTGCTTATCATTCTTTAGAAGATACCTTCGCTTCAATACCTCCATAGTATTGACCGGCAGCTTCAAATCATCCTTCAAACCCAAGGCCGATTTGGCAAATCGAATCTGACTTCGCTTTTCCCTGTGGAGAATATAGCTCTTGGCTATATGACTGTAGCCCTCGCTCATCAAAACGGTCTCGACCGTGTCTTGTATTGACTCAACGCCTGGCGTCCTCTGCAATCGCCTAATCACTACATCGGTTACTCTGCTGGAGATGCTTTTAGCCTTTGCTCTATTTTGCAAAACTTCAAATACTGCCCTTTCAATCGCATATTGAATCTTAGCTTTATTAAACCTAACAAGAGAACCATCGCGTTTTTTAACTTGTTTCGGCAATCTCATTCCAGCCATACCTTAACCCCATCGATTACAAGTTGAAAATCGTAATATCAGCCGAAATTGATAGTACGCTGCGGAGTAATAATATGCAATAAATCTTTCGACTTGCTGCAGAGCCTCCCCTCACTCTAAACAATACAGCAGCTCCTGCACAAACCTGCACAGATATGTATATCGGTAGCTCGCTGGGCTTTGGCGTGCTCTAATAGTTGTTTCCTATTTATCATCTCATCTTTCCCCCACCTCAACATTCCACTTCAGGCAGTCAAAAGGCTCTGGTTTCACAAATTCAGCGTGTTGATCATTGAACGATATATTGCCCCCTTTTCCTTCGTGATTCTCAATAGTCAGTATCTCCGGCCCACCAAACTGATTCCAGCCCCTCTCGGTTTCAAACAAGACCACCATTTCTGGTGACGAAGTCAAGTTGGCATTTGGATTCATCGCATAATGACACCGCCCGTTTCCTGCCGATGGACAAATAAATTCTTTTTGACTCACTTCAGTATGTTTCGTAAGCAAATCACACCATTTATCCACCGTAGGGTACTTATCATCGTAATCACAGGCATAAATTATCATTGTCTTTCCAAGCACGGTCAAATTCTCTCCACACCTGATTCGGCGGCGGTATTCACGCAAATGAACAAGGCTAGGCCAAAGAACCACTATCATCCAGAGACAAACGACTATCGCTATGACTATTTCCCCAACCACTCGCCTGGAAATCCTTGGCTCTTGACCTTGTGCATTTGTGTTTGGTTTACTCATCTTTTGCCTTCTTCAACATACGTATATCGGTAGCTTGCTGGGCTTTGGCGTGCTCTAATAATTGTTTCCCGTTTATCATAAGCCAATCGTGTATTTATCGCCGCTTCGAAGGGTTTGTCTGCTCTTACTGCACGAAGTGCTTAGTTGTACTTGTAGCTCTTCGCCA
>Ga0315543_1003853_pt1 | contig 13095 bp, 9 predicted proteins | sample SalMarSW160210MG_2_FD_203098 | JGI IMG/M metagenome (GOLD analysis project Ga0315543, IMG submission 203098) | Salt marsh sediment microbial communities from the Plum Island Ecosystem LTER, Massachusetts, United States - Salt Marsh Sediment SW1601-210 ...
CTGATAGCGATTGCTATCTTTGCCTTTCTTCGAGTTAGCTTTCAAGGCTATATGGTGCGTGGATCGTGCATGTTGCCGGGTATTGAAGACGGTGACTGGGTGATGGTTAGCAAAGCTTCTTATTTTTGTTCCGACCCTCAACATGGTGATATCATCATCTTGGAACCCCCGATACCGGCTAATCATCCATTTATCAAGCGGGTTATTGCTGTCCCTGGTGATACCATGGAGGTTAAGGACGGCAAAGTCTACCTGAATGATATCGCTTTAACAGAACCTTATATAGCGGCTCCACCTCGTTACACTCTGCCAGCCCGGGAAATCCCTGAAGGTGAATATTTCGTGCTTGGCGATAACCGTAACAGTGCTGATGATTCACATATCTGGGGGACAGTTCCTGGAGAGAACATCATTGGTAAGGCCTGGTTTATCTATTGGCCACTACGGCATTGGGGGTGGGTGGGAAATTACGATTATCCTGAGTCAGCCAGCGAGCAGGAAGAAATAATGACGGTCTCGCAGACATTTGGGGTCGAATTTGAATAACGAAGTAATGGATATATTGAGAAGTGTCGGAGCGATGAAGGAAGGTCATTTTCTGCTCTCCTCTGGATTACATTCGCCGGTGTACTGGGAGAAGTTCCGTCTTTTACAATATCCTGCTTATACTGAAAAAGTCTGCCGTCTTATTGTTCAGCATTTTAAGGATCAGTCAATAGATGTGGTTGCCGGTCCAACCACCGGGGGCATTATCGTCGCTTTTGAGATAGCCCGTCAGATGGGAGTAAGAAGCATCTTTGCTGAGAAAGAGGGGGAGACAAGAGTCTTCCGCCGGGATTTTGAGCTTAGCGCTGGTGACCATGTCCTTATAACTGATGATGTCTTCACTACTGGTGGCTCGATTAAAGGGACAATCGACGCGGTAAATAAACATGGCGGTGTTGTCATCGGTATAGGGGTTCTTGTCGACCGCAGCACGGAGGAAATAGATTTCAATGTTCCCTTATTTAGTTGTCTTCGTGTCCCGACAATAGTTTATCCTGCTGAAGCATGTCCTCTTTGTGCTGCTGGTGTTCCTCTAGTTAAGCCTGGCAGTGGAGGCTAGTTGACCTTGAATTTTGAACTTTGCTAGAATTGAATTTGAGGGGATATAGCTCAGTTGGGAGAGCGCTGCGTTCGCATCGCAGAGGTTGGGGGTTCGAATCCCCCTATCTCCACCAATCGTAACAGCTCCCGAACCATTCGCCTTAGCTATGATGGCGAAAGGGGCGTCTCCATGTCCTTCCAGACTAACATTATAACTGGACTCCTTTTTTTTGGGGCACGTCATTGGCAGAAATCTCAGTTGGCATGCTTCCACTGTGCGTCAGTACTGACACTGCTGCTATCCAATAAATATCTCAACCTTGGCAGGGCCGGCAAGTTGGTTAAGATCACTGGTGAAGGCCGTCCAGTCGAAACGCGCTTGGCGACGGTATTGGTAGTGAAGACTAATGCGGTCCTCCAGAGCAGACATAGTCTCTAATCTGAGGCCACGCAGCCGCTCTTCGAGAAACCGTGACAGCTTTGCCTCCAAATCTGGAAAGGAGGGTTGGTCTACCGAAATCATAAGGTGACTCCGACCAAATAATGTAAACCGGTTTCGAGTTAACCACTGGATAACTAAGGCAACGAATACACCGACCAATAGTAGGCCCGTTACCAGGAAGGTATTGGTTGCCGCCCCAATCGAACAAGCTGCTAGTAAAAGCACAAACCCAATCTCTGCCGGGTCTTTGACGGGTGTCCTGAAACGGACAAAGGCCAGTGCTCCCAGCAATCCCAGGCCAAGCGGGATGGAAGCCTGTACACCTAGGAATAGCGCTGTGATGGCTGGTCCCCCGATGATAAAGGTGCGCTGTACCCCAGCGCCGATGTATCTCGACCCATAAAACAACTGGTACAGCAGGTAAACGACTATGGAAGCTACAAATGAAAAGCCGATAGCAACAACAGCTTGCCAAAGCCCTATCGGGGGTTGTAAACCTTGGATATATTCTATGAGTCCCTCTGGCAAAGTTTATCCTCCTTTCTATCTAATCTACCTAAGGTAGAACCATTCTTCCTGACGGCCATAACCGACCCCCAGTGCCTGGTTGTGACAAGTGTGATTCAATACAATAACCGTACTTCGAGAATCTGCTCCAGTCTGTGTCTAGCAGTCTCATGCGTCTAATCGTTACTGGTAGTTCCAGGGTTGGGCCTTTGACCTCAATGACTCCTCCTTGTAACCGCAGTTCCCGCTCTCCATAGCCCAGTTCTGGAGTCACCACTGAGGAGCGAATGTTGTAGTCAAACGATACCCGCATCCCGGTCAGCATTTCATTAAACCTGTAGCGCCAGTATGATATCACGATGATTGGTTGTAGTGGTAGCTCCGGATGATGACCAAACCTGGCTAATGTATCAATTAGCGTCGTTTTGCTAACAATCCCGCCACCCAGACGACCCAGTTCAAGATGCTCTGCTGATGCCAGCAACCTCTGGCGCTGTTTGCTGCTGGCAAAGCCCTCTCTGGATTTCAGCTCCAGGAATATGGGAACCATTCCTTGATGATTCCCAGCCTCGCCGTACCAGCGAATGCGCACTTTGTCCTTCCTGAAGTCACCGGATGCTGATCTCAGGTACTGGTCGAGGTCAGGGGTATCGAAATATAGACTGTTGACCTGCCCTTCAGGGTATTGGCTATCTGGACGGCAGACCTGGCGCAGCAGGGTATAGGCAAAGCCGATATTCTTGGGTAATATAAAGAACTTACGCTCAAACCTTTGAGTGGGTTGAATGGCTGCAGGAACCGTCTCGTCTATTCGTGCCTTAGCTACTTCTATTTCTGCTTACCTCCTGGCGTCGTAACTTGTCCGCGCTGTTCCGAACGCCTGTTAGTCGAGTTGTAAGGTATGTGCTATCTCCGCAAAGAGGGCTCTGTCGTATGGCGCATACTGGTCAACGTTCCAAAGGGTGACGACAATCCATTTATCATCCTTTATCACTCCGATGGAGTAGCAATGCAGTGGGAAGCCCGTAATTGTGGCGTGATATTCCGCTGCGGCGGCTGGAGTCCCGTCGGCCAGCGCCGTGTCACCCACAGCGAGAATCTCGACGGGTGCCTCAACGAGGGTGTTAGTGAGAATTTCAGCCAGGCTTGGCCCCCAGGCGGTATCCCAAACTGCAACGAACAGCCCGGTGACCTCGAAGGGCGACCTGGCTTCGTAAAGCACCATCGCCGTAGCATCGTGCCAATCACTGGGATGCTTGAAAGAAAAACCGTATTCCTCATTCTTAATTTCTTTAGCTTCAAACGAGAGCTCCTCAGGATATTCATATGCCGGTAGTTCCGTTCCGGGTGGTTCCTCTACAGCCGGTTGCTGTTGGGCAGGCAACTCATAGTCCTCTTCATTTAATCCAAGCTGCTCTATTATGGATGTTGTTTTCTTGAGAAAATACTCTCTGGTACGTTCATCATTAATCATTTCTTCGCCTTCATCCATCTCGTTGTCAAGATAAGGCGAATACAGCTCATACAGCATGTTGAACTTCTTCTCGTATTCACTATAGGCAAACAGCTTGTTCGCCGGAGTGATGAATTCCTTCAGGTAATGTTCATAGCTAGCTCTATATTCATCTATCTCAAATATTTTCTCAGCAAGAGGAGAATGATAAACACAATATTCATCTAACCAGGATTCAGGTATTTGAATAGCCGACAACTGCAAAAACAACTGCAAAAACTCTCTGCAATGATTTCCCCATTCATAGATTCCAACGGATGAGGTATCAAATAGCATAAATCCGCCGCCAAGGGCCATGTCATAATCGTTAGGCATAAATTCAATTTTACCAGCATCATTAAAATACAGATAATAATTATTACCCATTGCCCAGTAATCGTCCCATTTCCCGATAAGCATATTCATTGCCTGATACCTTAGAAAACGGTCCACCTCAAAATTAGCGTCCAGATAATCTTTTAACTCAGCACCACTTAATGTATTGATATTATCTATGAATTTCAATAGCTCAGTATGGTCTGCCGCATCTTCATTTGTTTTCAAATCATAAGTAGGTCTATAATGTGTTTTCCAATCTTTTACCCCAATAGCTCTTTCTTCCGGGAAAATTGGGTTATCGGTGAATTTTTCATCTATAGGTTCCAAAGTTGCCGGCCCGGAATCACCCCATAGACACTTATACAAATTTCCGTTATCGTTTGAGTTGCCATATCTTTTTGTCAAATATGATTTGTCAATCGTCTCTATCATTGTATAGATACCAAAATAATGTTTTTCACCATCAATAGTTATTGTCAGTCTGGTCGAACCTGTTCTGGAAGTATATGCTCCGGCCCTATTCATAAGGTCATAACAGTATAATTCCCTTATCTGTGAGTCATCCCAGAAAATGTCCTGCAAATTCAACCTCAACTCCAACGTCCTTAACCTGGCAAATCTCCTGTCCTTTCTTGCTTCATACTCCTCTGTTCCTTCCTTCTGGTCAAACACCTCGTTGAATCTTATTCTAAAATGTGCTCTGTGAAAGAAACCCAGTTCATCTTCAGGAATAGGCCGTGTGTAATGACCCTTTGTCCTGAATCCTACCTCCTCAATTATGGCATCACCGGCAGGACCTTTATAAATAAATGTGGCTTCTCGGTAGTTACCAGTTAACCCCTGGCGGAAGAGATCTGTCCTGGCGTAATCCTTCATATCCTGAATAAGACCATCCCATTCTTCCTGTGTCATAACAATCTCTATTTCATGTAAAATCCCGTGAGTGAATAGCAGTTCATACCCACGTGGACTGAATTCAATCGTATTATCATGGCTTGTAGTCGCCTGACTGCTGTCGCCACAACCTCCACCACCAACCAATATCACTGCTAACAGCAGAATAGCGAAAATGTTTTTCATAGCCATTATTGTAGCCTTTATTGCTACGATTTACGAACCTAACACCGGTTTGTGGTGGGAAGTATTTGAGCACTGCGTGGTGTTCTGGGTCTGGACCTGCCACGTTCATGATGCTGGGGTTTTGGGGGAGTCTTGGCTGCCGATGTTAAAGAATCTTCGTGCATTCTGGCTTGTTATTTCATCGACTTCAGTTGGGGACAACCCTTGAAGCTCAGCTAACTTATCGACAACCAGGCTAACATTTTGCGGAGCGTTCCTCTTCCTGTGAGGCCCAAGATAGGGTGAATCAGTTTCAGTCACTATTCGCTGCAGCGGCACTTTGCTTACCACATTCTGTATGTTCTCGCTTCCCAGGATGTTTGTCGCGATGGAGACGTAATAGTTGTTCCTGGTGATTTCCTCAGCTTGTCTCGTCGTGCTATTGAAGCAGTGAAACACGACTTCCCTCATTTTGTTTTTCATCACTATATCCAGTCCCTCATCGAGGGCTTTCCGCAAGTGCAGCACGACAGGCAAGTCCAGTTCCCTCGCGAGTTTCAGGAAATCAATAAAGACCTTCTTCATTTTCCCGATTTTTATGCTATCGCTAATCCAATGATAATCAAGCCCTATCTCACCAATGCCAGCAATTTTTGACCTGTTGCGCCTTATCAAGTTCAAGTACGCTTCAAGCTCCTCATCTGTCAGCTCAGCAGCATATACGGGATGGAGGCCCAGAGTGGCATGGACGAATGATGGATACTTCTCACACAACCTGAGTACCTTCTCAGCCTCATTTGGATGTATCGCACTTGTGATGACAGCTTCCAGTCGCCGGCTTGCTTGTTGAATGACTGCATCCCTGTCATGTTTAAATCGCGCAGATGTCAGGTGACAGTGAATATCAATCACTTCTATTAACCGCTAATAGCAGTATCGCCGTTCGCCTAATTTTGGATGAGATTGTCCACTTCTTTCTACCATGCCAGCCTCTTACTAACTGCATTGTAAAGAATAGGTCACTCACCTAATGCCTTGAGGATAACACGTTTTCTACGCTGACCGTCGAACTCTGCATAGTAGATTTGCTGCCACGGCCCCAGGTCTAGTTTCCCCTCGGTTATGGGCACAATAACCTCGTGGTGGATGAGCAGGCTCTTCAAGTGAGCATCTCCATTGGTTTCACCTGTCAGGTGATGCCTGTAGTCTCGTTTGTAAGGTGCCAGTTTCTCCAGCCACTCCTCTATGTCTGCGATCAATCCAGACTCAGCATCATTGACATATACTCCAGCCGTAATATGCATCGCTGATACCAGGGTGAAGCCCTCTTTAATGCCGCTGCGACCTACCAGGTCCTTTACCTTGTCTGTGATGTTGATGAATTCTAGGTGCTCCTCTGTGTTGAACCACAGGTATTCCGTTAATGATTTCATCCTGTTCCTCCTACTAAACTACTGAGCTTTGTCTCTGTAACAATGTTAGCTTACTTGACCCTGGGCAACAACCCGCAAAACGACTGCTACTGTGGCAGCCAGCAAGATAGCCTATTGTTAGATAACTGAGATAAAATAAGGAAGATATTACCTGTCTACTGAGGTTAGCACAAATGTATAAGCCAGTTAAAACAGAGGCTACGGCCCTACGGCGATATAACCCAGACGTAGTGCTTAATGCAATTTCAAAAGCTAGTGCTTGGCGCAGGAGAGATAGCGAGGGCTTTGGCAAAACCCTCGCAAAGGAAGATCTTGATTATTGGGCTGCCTTGCGAGATTTTCAACTAGCGTTTGTTGCGAAGCTAGTTCTATATTTCTATGATAAGCCCAGATTGTCCCAAAGACAATTTGACTGGAAAGACTTACTTGAAGCTTGCAGAGCATTGACTAAACACCAAGACCCTAGTTCATATCCAATAAGCTCATCTGAAGACGCTACCAGATTTATGATTCGTGTTGCTTATCAGCAATTCCCTGATTTTTATGGTGATACTGATACCCTTGCCCGAACCCATCTACTGTTCAGAAGTTGCGCAAGGGCAGTAGAAAGCAAAATGCCATTTGACATTGACACAGCCTACAAAGAAGCAACAGGTTTAACATTCGACCAAAGTTGGGATATTACTATTGCACTATTTGGATTCGTCTTGGCGAAAAATGGAGGTATTCAACCTGGATCTCTCAGAGCTGGTGACCTAGGGCAAAATATATCTGAATCTGACGTCGCTCGATTTGTTGACATGATATCCCTACCCCCGACGCAATTCAGAGAGAAAATGAAGTTGCCGCAGTATCTAGTCGACCCTTCTGAGACTTTCAATCCTAATCCCTTGGTAAATTGGCCTATGATTAAACTCAAAAACAGTAAATGGGTAGTCCCGATTCTTCCTTACCTATTTCGCCGGGGGACAGAGCAGGCTTTTTATGATGTGATTGGATACAAAGGGCGGGATTTCTCAGGCTTCTTCGGATATGTCTTTGAGGCCTATGTTGACCGCATCCTTGAAGCATTGGGGCCTGGTTATGAGATTATTCCAGAGAAGCAATATTTACGCAATAGGCGTGCTACTTGCGATAGGATTATCATCAAAGGCAGTAACGCAGTCTTGATAGAATGCAAAACAAAGCGGCTTAGTCTAAAAACCAAGTTCACCGCTGACAAAGAGTTACTGCGTGATGATTTGACGGATATCGAAAAAGCTGGTGACAAAGGCAACGTAGTATCCGCAATTCGTCAATTGTATCGAACCGAACAGGACATACGCACAAATTGTTTAGGATTAGAAGAATTACATCGGAAGGTCACAGGGGAAATATATCCCCTAGTATTAGTACTTGACCCATACTACTTCGCTAACACACACTACATAAAGCAGATAATCACTGAAGAATTGAAAAAAGGCGATCCCGCCATAGAAGATTATGATTGGCAAATCCTTGATGCTCGCGGCCTTGAACCATTGTGTTCGTTGGCACGTCAGGAAGATTTCGTAGATTTGATTGCACAAAAATTCTCTTTACCAGAACTTCAGGAACAAGATATGAAGGTCTTTGTAGACAACTTTGCGAATGAGAAGAAGATAAGCAGAGATACACTCATACATCCAGCTCTTAACGCCGAACTTGATGCTTTCTGGGGAGAACTTGAATCTCGGTACAACACTAAATTTAGAAGTTAGACTGTAGCTAGAATGACTCCAAGAAGTGACAATCTGACGGACTGTTCAGAGGAGATGTCTTGGTTTCTTGAGGACTTCAGCCTGGATATGTGGGTTCGGGACTTCTGAGCTCGTTCAGCGCGGTCCTCGGCCTGTCGCTACGCCCGGATTAGGGCATTCACTAGAATTTTGGCAAGGGCACTGGAATCGTTGTTCGACGCCGGCTGCTGATGGCTCTTTGCTTGAGAACATGCCCATTGTGCTGCCTTAAGACCACCCATTTTATTGCAAAAAAACACCTCTATGGGGCTATTTACTCCTCAGAATACGGCACACAATTAGACCAATCCTGAAAAGACCAATGGACGAAGATTACAGCGTCTGGGTGCTGCTACACCAGACTACGGATGCGGTAGCCAAGGCGAGCCAAAAAGAACTTAATCAATCCGGTATCTCATTCATGCTGAAGAGGAATCAATATGAAGTTGCCAGACCTCACTCGTCCTTAACCAGGTTGGCTCCAAGAAACTGATGGAAATATTGACAGAGTACGAGGTAAGGCATAATATAACGAAGGCAGGCAGACACGAATACCTAATACAAGATTCGTAGATGCTTTCCTCACAACTACACAAGTAGACTACGCTAAAAATTAGCGATCCAAGTCTTGAACTGCCGAAATATACGGCGAGGTCATACCAAGTGAGGCTTCGCTTAAATAAGGGTCTTTTCAACTTATTAGTTTCATAGGAGCAGGTGTATTTTCAATGAAAATCTTGGAACTGGCGCCACTTTCGGAAACTATCCCGCCTCCTGCTTATGGAGGAACGGAGGCAATCGTTAGCCTTCTTACTGATGGTCTTGTTCTGGCTGGTCATGATGTTACTCTTTTCGCTTCGGGTGACTCTAAGACTCTGGCTATGCTGCATTCAGTCTCCCCACGTAGTTTACGCACGGCCTATGACCTAAAAAATCGTGCTCCTTACGATTATTTGCATAATGCCAGTGCACTCTGTGAAGCTGAAGGTTTTGACATTGTACATAATCATGCCGGCGAGCTTGCAATGGTAATGAGCCACCTTATAAAGACTCCTATGCTTACCACTGCACATGGCATTATCACGGCGGATAGTAAGATAATTTGGGATTATTATCCCTGGTTTTACAATACTATTAGCTATGCTCAGCGGAAGGCCATGCTAAAGATAGGAAGCAAGAATTTTGTTGGGGTAGTCCACAACGCTATTGATGTTGAAACTTTCCCGTTCAGCGAGGAGAAGGATGATTATCTTCTCTTTTTGGCGCGCATTTCCCCTGAAAAGGGGACTCACCATGCTATTGAGGTAGCTAAGAAACTGGGCAAGAAACTGCTTATTGCTGGCAAGGTAGATGAGGTAGATAGAGTCTACTTTGAGAAGGAAATAAAACCAGAGATAGATGGGAAGCAGATTCAATTCTTTGGTGAGGCTAATGCTGAGCAAAAACGCGAGCTGTACGCTAATGCGTACTGTCTCCTGGCTCCGATTAGCTGGGAGGAGCCCTTTGGGCTGTTTCTGATTGAAGCCATGGCCTGCGGGACGCCGGTTGTAGCCTTTGCCAGAGGTGCAGCTCCAGAGATCATCGTTCATGGGGAAACCGGCTATTTAGTACACGATACGGAGCAGATGGCAAAAGCAGTCTATCTTGTGGAACAAATTGATCCCCGTGATTGCCGTGAACATGTGAAGCGCAATTTTGATAAGCATCAAATGGTCAGAGATTATATTACAACTTACGAGAAGGTGCTCAGCCTCAGTGCAGTTATGGCTGGGAGTCACCATATTTTTAGTCTACCGCCACATGATATATCCCAAAAACCAGATGTTATTGAGAAGATATCCATGGATTCTTTGCTGTCTCCCCCGGCTCAGAATGCACTCTCTGATATTCCGAGGAATGACTCGATAAAGTCAGATACCGTCATGAAGCACCATGATAAAGATGTAAAGACAGGGCAAGAGGGTTTACCTTCAACAGAAATAAATAACAATCAAAGATCCTTGTCATTGAAGCTCAGAGGCGATTAGGCTATGTCTGGAGACCTTGTTCTTAAGGAGGGGGAGTTGGTGATGGTCAGTGATGAGGTAGGTGACATGCCCGAAGGGCGCCGTCATCTTGGTGTCTACCACCATGATACTCGCTATCTCAGCATCTTGAATATGGTAATCAATGGACAAAAACCAAGACTCTTAACCTCGTCAAGCGAGCAAAACTATATAGCCGTAATCCAGATGGCTAACCCGACATTAGACCTTGCTGGCGGCGAGGTAGCACTAGCTCGTACAATAAGCATCCGCCGTGATTGTACTATCAAGGACGCCCTATATGAACAAATCAGCTTCTATAACCATAATAGATTTGATGTGCCGCTCACGGTTACAATCACCTTTGGCGGTGACTTTGTCGATCTATTCGAGGTGCGAGGCTGGGAACGGAAGAAAAGGGGTATTATCAGCATTCCAGAAGTTTCAGCTTCCAAGATAATTTTAAATTACCGAGGTTTGGACGGAATTGGGCGTCATACTGAGGTTGGGTTTGAAGTGGCACCTTCGCACATTGAAACGGAGAGGGAATATGTTCATCCTCTACCCACTCGTCGCACTAGTAGTTTTCTCCCCGAATCGTACGAAGTGGCACCCAGGATTATAAGGCGACCTCCGTGTGCTAAGGTAACTTGGGACCTAGTGCTAAAGCCTCGGATTCCGTTTGACATCACCTTTGCTATTCAAGTCTACGAGAGGAGGAGGCCCAGTGTTGTATCCTTCAATAAAGGTTTGGGCGAAGTGCAAAAGTCCTACAGTGAATGGCAGCAAGAATGCACGGTAGTGGAAACCGACAATGACTTTTTCAACCGTCTGCTTGAGCGTAGCGTTCTTGATCTCCGCCTTCTTATCGAGGATACACCTGAAGGGTTAGTGCCTACTGCCGGGATACCGTGGTTCGCCTGTGTGTTTGGGCGGGATAGTTTGATTGCCTCCTTGCAGACATTGATGCTGAATCCGCAAATTGCCGTTGGCACGCTGCGTTTTCTGGCAAAGCATCAAGGAACTAAGGTTGACCCCTGGCATGATGAAGAGCCGGGCAAAATTGTACATGAGATACGCAAGGGCGAGATGGCAAACCTCAATGAAATACCTCACTCGGCATATTATGCCAGTGTGGATGCCACGCCTCTTTTTGTGGTGCTATTTGCGGAAACGATGAAATGGCTTGATGATGATGATGATCTATTCCGAGAAATCCTGCCAGCAGCTAAACTTGCTCTGGAATGGATGGAAAAGTATGGTGACCTTGACGGCGATGGGTATATTGAATATCTTAGCCGCTCCCCTGGTGGGCTTAGAGACCAAGGTTGGAGAGATAGTCATGGCGCCTTAACTTATCCTGATGGCACCCCGGTTGAGCCCCCTGTGGCTCTAGTTGAAGTTCAGGGATATGCTTACAAGGCGTTTACAGGTATGGCTGAGCTCCTACACCGGAAAGGAAAATTGACACTTTCCCGTAAGCTCGCTAAGCGAGCTACCAACTTAAAGAAAAACTTCAATCGAGATTTCTGGTTAGCAAATAGGCAGTTTTTTGCCCAAGGGCTTGATGCCAGCAAAAAGCCGATTGACTTGGTGACCTCAAATCCAGGACATTGCCTTCTCTGTGGCATAGTCGCCGGTGCCAAGGCACGACATTTAGTGAGGCGCCTTACGTCACGAGACATGGCCTGCGGCTGGGGCATACGAACCGTCACTAGTAGAACCCCCAGGTTTAATCCTATGGGCTACCACCAAGGGAGTATCTGGCCACACGATAATTCTCTCATTGTAGCAGGTATGAGGCGCTACGGATATATCAAAGAAGCGGAGGAGGTAACCTCACAGATCTTTGAGGCAAGTATGCATTTCCCTTATAGCCGTTTGCCCGAGCTTTTTTGTGGTTTTGCTCGCGATAAGGAGCTTCTCGGCATGCCTGTAAAGTATCCTGTTAGTTGTAGCCCACATGTATGGGCTTCTGGCAGTGCTATACTCCTTCTCCAATCGATGCTTGGCATGCAAGCGGATGTAGCTTGTGGAAAGCTTTATCTAAACCCTAAGCTACCGCAATGGCTGAAGTATGTATCCATACAAAATCTTCGTGTTGGCAAGGGAACTGTAAATCTCTATTTTGAACGCCAAGAGGAGGACACTAGCTTTCGCATAACTGAAAACAGCGCCGGTATTCAAGTGGTAATTTCTCAGTGACCTTATCTAGCTCTTTATAGAAAGCACAGGGAATCTGTGGCAAACCAATGTCCGTAGTGGGGGAGTCTTTATCGTGACAGCCCTGACAAATGTCCCTGTATCGCTAAATTTCTAGCCATCTCCAACAACCCTCCATTCTGTTACCTGTCCCCGTTGTGCTGTTGCAAGGAGCTTCTAATTCAAACAAGATCGTTTATACGCTTCCCAAGTTTATGTCCCTGTCAATATGTTTTCAGGTCACAATCTGACGGACTGTTCAAAGGAAATGTCTTGGTTTCTTGAGGACTTCAGCCTGGATATGTGGGTTCGGGACTTCTGAGCTCGTTCAGCGTGGTCTTCAACCCTGTCGGTACGCCCGGATTAGGGCGTTCACTAGAATTTTGGCAAAGGTGGCGGTTTGTACTCCACTATAAGCTCTTTAAACGCCTTATTCTGTAATTTCTCCAGGCATGACCTTAGTTGCTGGCGCTCTTCTTCAGACAACGAAGACATTATCTTGCGGATGGACTTTCTCCTGGTTGACTTATCGTAAGCTTGCTGTCCCTTCTCCGTTATACTCACCCGCACCAGGTTCTTTCTGTCCAGATCTTGGGTCTTTCTCAGCAGCCCCTTCTTTTCCATCCTGTTCAAAAGCGGCTGTTGAGAAGAGATTTGGCCTGCTGGCAAACATAACAATCCGATGAAGTGTTTCATCCACAGGTCTATATGTCTCCCAGCTATCCACCTCTTGCCACTTATCCACTATTACGCT
>Ga0315543_1003855_pt1 | contig 13094 bp, 13 predicted proteins | sample SalMarSW160210MG_2_FD_203098 | JGI IMG/M metagenome (GOLD analysis project Ga0315543, IMG submission 203098) | Salt marsh sediment microbial communities from the Plum Island Ecosystem LTER, Massachusetts, United States - Salt Marsh Sediment SW1601-210 ...
CTCGTCTTTCTTTTTCTGAGCTTGGTCACCGCCGAAGACGCCGGCGGCGCCCTCAGCTAGAGAATTCTTCCACTTGCGAATCTGGCCAGGGTGAACCTCAAACCGGCTGGCCAGTTCGGCTATCGTCCCTTCACCCTTTAATGCTTCCAGGGCTACCCCGGCCTTGAACGATGGGCTGTGTTTCCTTCGGTTCTGTTTCATATCCTGCTCCTCCTCCTGCTTTTCTTATTTTAGGGATGACCTGCACCCCCCAAAATGTGCCAAAACTGAGGAGATTTTTTCGTAATGCTAAAATACATTGGAAGGAGTATTGGCTTCATGAAAAGATCGCACTTCAGCTCAGAGCAGATCGTGTTCGCGCTAAGGCAGGCCGAATCGGGGACCCCCGTCACCGAAGTCTGCCGGAAGATGGGTATCGTCGAGCAGACGTTTTACCGATGGAAGAAGAAGTATATCGGCATGGGTGTCGCCGAAGTCAGGCGGCTCAAGATACTGGAGGATGAAAACAGGAAGCTGAAGCAGCTTGTCGCTGACCTGAGCCTGGATAAGCAAATGCTCCAGGATATCCTACGAAAAAAAGGTTAAGGCCTGCTCAGTTCCGGGAATATGGTCGTTGGCTGCAGGTGTGCTATGGGGTAACCGGGCGTAGGGTGTGCCGGGTGCTGCAGGGCCATCGATCGGTCTATGATTATAAAAGTAGAAGAGATGAGCAGGCGGCCTTGAGGATGCGAATTAGGGACATTGCCCAGGCGAGAGTCAGCTATGGTTATCGGCGGATACATGTATTGTTGCTGAGAGAGGGCTGGAAAGTGAATCACAAGCGGGTGTACCGGTTGTACAAGCTCGAAGGACTGATGATGCGGCCAAAGAGACCCAGGCGTCATGTGTCAGCCAGCCGGCGGATGGTAAGGGCAACCGCCAGTTTCCCGAATGAAAGCTGGCCGATGGATTTCATGAGCGATGCACTCTATGACGGACAGAAAATCAAGCTCCTAACGTTAGTGGATAACTTTACCCGGGAGAGTCTGGCGATAGAGGTGGCCTGGCGCCTCGGAGGACACAGTGTCGTGGCAGCGTTGATGCAGGTGGTCGAGGAAAGTGGACTGCCCAAATCGATCAGGATAGACAATGGCCCTGAATTCACTTCGAAGGTGCTGGACCAATGGGCGTATCTAAATGGCGTAGAGTTAGATTTCATCCGTCCCGGCAAGCCGACAGACAATGCCTTGATCGAGTCCTTCAACGGACGTTTCAGGGAAGAATGCTTGAATGAGAGCTGGTTCCTATCTCTGGAGGATGCCCGGGAGAAAGTTGAGGAATGGAGGCAACACTATAACCGGGAGAGGCCACATGGCTCTCTTGGAAATGTACCACCGGTTGAATTTGCGAAAGCATTGGTACTAAAATAACTGGGAAAATCACCTTATGATTGGCCCTAAGACGGGGTTCACCTCAATCATTTATACCTATGAGATTATAACTGGTATCGTTCTAGGGGGGCAGGCCAGTTGCTCTTAAAGGTGAATTTATATAGAATATAGCCGGTGAACTCGGCCTTCACTTATAGTGGGGCCTAGACTTTTAATCTACTTAGCCGATTAACTACTACAGCCCATAAGGCTGAGCGCTAGACAATCAGGCGTATGACGATACTCGCTATCTTCAGGAATATTAGGTGTGTCGACGGAAGCCGAGTCATGGCTTGACGAGATAAGGAGAAGAAATGAGAGAGGGAAGCTCCTTCGGGGAACGGAAAAACGTTAGTCAGAAAGCCGGGGAGGAAAAGTCATTCATAAAGGGCCTTAGCCTGATGGGTTTCAATCGCGACGGAAATTTATCTGTGGTAGATGTCAGGAAGGGGAAAATAGTAAGAATCAGGCCGTTTCGTTTTGATTGGAAATACGATAAGAAGAAGTTAAATCTCTGGAAAATGGAGGCACGCGGGCAGGTATTTGAACCGGGTTTAAAAACGCTAATACCTCCTTTCGGCTTAGCCTATAAAAAACGGGTTTATTCCCCCAACCGGATTCTCTATCCGTTAAAGAGGATTGACTGGGACCCTGATGGCGACAGAAATGTAGAAAACAGGGGGAAGAGCGGCTACGTGAGAATCTCCTGGGACGAGGCCGTGGAAATAATAGCAAATGAGCTAAAGAGAGTAAAGGAAGAATACGGGACAGAAGCCGTGCTTTCTCAATCGGACGGACACGGGGAGGGAAAGAGTATACATATGGCTCATGGCTGCTCCAATAAACTGCTGGCACTGCTAGGGGGCTATACCCTGCAGATGAGAAACCCGGACAGCTGGGAGGGATGGGCCTGGGGGGCCAAGCATGTCTGGGGAATGGAACCCGTAGGGGAAATGGGACCATCCGCCAACCTGATACCGGATATTGCCGAGAATGCCGAACTGCTCCTATTTTGGGGATGCGACCCGGAAACAACGCCCTGGGGATTCAACGGGCAGATGGCGAGTCGTGTCTGCTACTGGTTCACGGAACTTGGCATAAAGTGCGTATATATCTGCCCGGAACTGAACTACGGAGCGGCTGTTCACGCCGATAAGTGGATTCCAATCAGGCCGAACACCGACGCCGCCCTGCAACTGGGTATAGCCTATGTCTGGATTACCGAAGGGACGTATGACAGGGAGTACGTTGCCACACACACATTTGGCTTTGAGGAGTTTGAGGAATATGTCCTGGGGAAAGAGGAGGGGATTCCCAAGACACCGCAATGGGCTGCCGAGAAAACGGGCATCCCGGCCAGGACAATCAAGGCGCTGGCAAGAGCCTGGGCGGCCGGACGGACGTCAATAGCGCACGGCAACGGCGGCCCCGTTATGAGAAGTGCTTATTCCACTGAAACTGCCAGACTCGAGGTTCTGCTGTTAGCGATGCAGGGACTGGGCAAACCGGGGGTTCACCAGGTTAAGATGCTTGAATGGGGGCTATCAGCCATTTGGAACCATAAGCGAAGTCCGATGCCGGTAGGTGAGGTGCTTCCCGATATGGTCAGATATGCCTATACCATATCGGACGTTGGGAGTATCCGGGCTTCCGCTGTTGAGGCAGATGAACCAGGACGGTCTGAACTTGACAAATTGATAACGCCGGTAAAGATTAATCCCAAACAGTTCATTCCCAAGGACCTCATCCACGATGCCATTCTCAATCCGCCCATAAGCTGGTACGGTAATTCCACCTTTCCCGGCACGGTCGAAGACCAGTTTGTGAAATACACGTACCCCGCCCAGGGTTGCTCCGAAGTACATATGATATGGACCGATACGCCCTGCTGGATTACCTGCTGGAACGACAGCAATTCCTTCATAAAGGCCCTCAGGAGTCCGAAGATAGAGTTCATCCTGGCCCAGCACCCGTGGCTGGAAAACGATTGTCAATTCGCCGATTTAATCCTGCCGGTCAATACTAAATTTGAAGAACAGGATATTACTTTAGACATAGAAAACGGGCAATTATACACCCTCGTGCGCGGTGAGAAATGTATTCTACCGGTAGGAGAATCAAGAAGTGACTATGAGATAGTCTGCATGATAGCCGAGAAACTCGGTCTACTGGAGAAATACACCGGGGGCAAGACCGTTGAGGAAATGATAAAAATCAGCTTTGAAAATTCGGGTGTGCAGGACATGATTAGCTACAAAGAGTTTGAAGAAAAGGGGTATTTTGTCATCCCTACTGACCCGGAATGGAAGAAATATCCGGTAGGTTTACGAGAGTTCCACGACGACCCCGAGAACAACCCTTTGAAGACCCCCTCTGGTAAAATAGAGTTCTATTCCCAGAATTTAGCCAAGCACTTCCCAGATGATAAGGAGAGGCCGCCGGTGCCGCACTGGATTGAGAAGGGGGAGAGCCATGATGAAAGGCTCTCCAGTGAGAGAGCAAGGAAGTATCCCCTTCTTATCATGTCCAACCACGGAAGATGGAGAGTACATGCCCAGTGCGATGATATTACCTGGACAAGGGAAATGCTGACCTGCAAGGTCGAGGGGCCGGATGGCTACAAGTATGAGCCATTATGGATTAATCCCACGGATGCAGCGGCAAGGGGCATCAAAAATGGCGACGTTGTTAAAGTATATAACGAAAGAGGGACTGTGCTAGGTGGCGCTTATATAACCGAGAGGATGATGCCCGGCGTCGTTTATATGGACCACGGAGCCAGGTATGACCCCATAGTGCCTGGAGAGCTTGACAGGGGCGGGGCAATCAACACGATAACTCCCCACAATGTAACCTCCAGAAATGCCACGGGTATGGTTGTCAGCAGCTTCCTTGTTGAAGTTGAAAGCGTTAATTTAGATGAGTTGAGAAAGAAATATCCCGGGGCATTCAGGAGACCGTATCACGCGGATGCCGGCCTGCGTATGAAGTGAGTATTAAGCAGGAAGTTTTCCCACGATTTGGACTTCCAATTTCGATAAATACATCGATATTGATAAGCAGATTTTTAAAGCTAATTTTGCACCGGTTGCGGCATTATAATCGATATACGAGTTATTTGAGCATCTCTAAATAGCTTACCCCCGTACCCTACCGTTTGACAAAAAGTAGCGCATCTATTAATATCTAGCCGAAGTATGTCAATATTATGATTTAATCTGGTTATATAATATTCTTTAATATTTATTACATAGCATTACGCAATTAGAATAAAATCGACCAGAACTAATAAAGGCAACAGGAGGTGATAGAATGGGATGATGTAAACGACATACATTAGTCGGAGATTTTTCGCTTTTAGAGGAGGCTACAGTGAAAAAAAGAGTATTACTAATCTGCAGCATTATCTTAATTACGGCCATAGTCTCACTAACAGTCGGCAGCTGTGCGGAACCGGAACCAGCGCCGGCACCTGCACCCGCCCCGGCACCGAAACCTTCACCTGCACCCGCTGAAGCCAAGACCTTATCCATCGGCCTGCCTTTAGGGCTATCGGGCTTTTTCTCCGTACGTGAAGTCCCGGACCTGAATCAAGCCCAGATTTGTGCGGACATAATTAATGAGCAGGGCGGGATTACGGTTAACGGTCAGAAATACATGGTTGAGCTCGTCGCGGAAGACACCAAGAGCACCATGGACGGCGTCACCGCCGCCCTTAACAAACTGGTCTACGACAAGGAAATCGACTTCATTATCGGTCCGACTGCGTTCTTTGCCGGGGCGGCGGGAACAGTATGCGAACCGAACAAGGTACTACGCTTCATCACCTGGTGCGTGAACACCCCTGGTGAAGTGGACGAGAGCACACCCTACGCATTCCTGGCCGGCAACGGGAGTATAATGAATTCCCTTGCTGTCATCAAGTATTTCAGGGAAAACTATCCCGATGTGAAGAAGCTAGCCTTAGTCTCCCCGGATGACGGAGGTCCTCAAAACCTGCTTCCTAAAATTAGTAAAATACTGGCGGGAGAGGGAATGTCCATCGTCGGCGACCCCGTTCTCTATCCCAACGAGATGGTCGACTTCAGCCCTATCGTGGCGAAACTGAACGCCATTGAGGAAGCCGATGCCACATTCATGATGAATGGCCTGGTCCCGCACATCGGCGCCATCGTTAAAGGCCTGCGAGAGTCGGGCAACTACAAGCCCTACGGAGGCTCTTTGCCGGCGCGCATCAGCCAGGTCATGACCATTACCGGTGCGGACGCGCTGAAAGACGTATTCACCATCGGCCTTACACCCGACGACCCGAATATGCCGCCCCTGGCCAAAGAAATTATCAACAGGGTTGTGGAACAGTACGGGGCCGATTACCAGCTGGAGATGACGGCTCCCAACTGCCTGTGGGTCCTCAAAGAGGCCATCGAATCGTGCCAGAGCCTCGACCCGACCGTGGTAAAAGAAGAGCTGGAGAAAATGGGTGAAGTGGAAACCATCTGGGGACCGGCGAAGATATGCGGCGAGGAAACCTTCGGCATTAAGCATGTCGTGGCCTCGCCCCAGACGGTACAAATATGCAAGGACGGCGTGGAGACTTCCACCGGCTGGATAGACCTCGGCATTATCCCCTAATATACGACCTTATTCTGTAATACGACCGGGGTGGGGGGAGATATAACCCCCTGCCCCGGTATAGGTTTGCACAAGCTGGCTCAGGCATCAGAAGGAAATAGCGCTTTATGGAACTGATAACAGCAACGCTGACCAATTTGTTGATACTATCTTCAATGTACATATTGGCAGCGCTGGGTTTCGCTTTTCTTTTCAGCATGCTGGGGATACTTAATCTGGCCCACGGCGTCATTTACATGCTGGGCGGTTACATCGGTCTGTCGCTTATCATGGTACTGGGTATAAACCAGTGGCTGGCCCTGCTGCTGACCACGCTGATAGTGGCTACATTCGGCATCTTCCTGGAGAAGTACTGTTTCCGCCCCTTCGTGGGAGATTTCAACCGCATCATAATGGTATGCGTGGTTATCACGGTGGTTCTGCAGACCAGCGTTAACATTATCGCCGGGACCCAGATATTATCCCTGCCGCCGTTTGCCGAGGGCGTTTTAAGATTCGGACCCGCCTCGGTCAGCTACGAGAGAATCGTTACCTTCGCCATCGGCGCCGTTCTCCTCCTGGCAATGACCTGGTTCGTAAACAAGACGAAATGGGGCCAGCAGATGCAGGCTATCTCGCAGGACCTGGAAGGCGCTTACCTGCAGGGCATCAACGTCCACCGCGTCTCCGCCCTCGCCACTTTCATGGGTTGCGGCCTGGCGGCGATAGCCGGGTGCCTGATGGGGGCTTACCTGGCCTTGGGGCCGTTCATGGGCGATTTCATGCTGGTAAAAGTCCTCATGGTGACGATTGTCGCCGGGGTAGGGAGTCTTAGCGGCATTTTCATCGCCGGCCTCATCCTCGGCAGCCTGGATTCCATATTACCCCTGCTGGTAAGCGGGGCGGCCAGCGATGCCACCGCCGTGGGCATACTCGTCGTCCTCTTGCTCATCAGGCCCCAGGGGTTCTTCGGCCACGAAATAGAAATGTAAGAAAGGCATATTCATATTGGATAGCCGTTTTGCCATCAAGGATAGAAAGGCACTGCTCAGACCGGGTGTTTACGTCGGGCTGGCGGTTATTGTCGCTTTGCTCCCGCTATTATTCAGCTCTCCCTACGTATTGCATATCCTTATCCTTACTTTCATATATACCATTGCCGCGGTAAGCTTTCGCACTATAGTCATATCGGGCCAGTTCCCCCTTGCCCATGCCGCTTTCATGGGTCTCGGGGCTTACCTGTCCGCCATGGGGGCAAAATGGCTCGGCATGTCCCCCTGGCTTACCGTTCCGCTATCTGCCTTGGTGACGGCAAGCATCGGCATGCTGATAGGATATCCTTTTTCCAGGCTTAGGGCGCTGTACTACGCCATGGGCAGCCTGTTCTTCGGGATAGGGATAATTCAGGTAATCTACGCGGGGGGAAGCTGGACCGGCGGGTACAGCGGTCTTACCGGCATTCCGGCCCTGCTTCCCGGTATCGGCTCCAAAGTTCCCTACTACTATTTCTTCCTGGGATTAGCCCTGGTCAGCATCGTAGCCCTTTACAGGATTGAGTTCTCCCGCATCGGTACAAATTTGAAAGCTATCTCCCAGTCCCATGTCGTGGCATCCAGCGTCGGCATCAGTGAAGGCGGCTACAGAATCCTGGCTGTCGGCGTGGGCTGCTTCTTTGTCGGTCTGGCCGGTGCCGGCTACGCTCATTATAATATGGTACTGTCCTGCTCCAGCTTTAACTTCATGGCCACCCTGTGGCTCGTGATGTACGTCCTCATAGGCGGTGTCAACAGCTTTGGCGGACCCATCGTCGGCACGATAATCCTGATTATCATACCGGAATATTTCCGCGATTTGAAAATGTATTCGCCCTTTGTTACCGCCGTTATCCTCGGCATTGTTGTATACCTGATGCCCCAGGGTCTTGTCGGCCTGCCTCGGTTGGTAAGGTCGAAGTTAACGGAACGCCGAAAAATAAAAAAGGTGAGTCATGCTTCTTGAGATTAACGGGTTAACCAAATATTTTGGAGGCCTGGCTGCGGTTCGCGACTTCAACATGCATATCGACGATGGCGAGCTTCTGGGTCTCATCGGCCCAAACGGCGCCGGCAAGACGACGATATTCAATCTTATTACATCAATATATAAACCTACCAGAGGAAAGATAATATTTGACGGAAATGATATCACGGGTAAAAAATCCCATGAGATTGCCCGACTGGGCATTGGCAGGACTTTCCAGTTGAACCCGCTCTTCAGTGATTTCACCGTACTGCAAAATGTTTCTACATCATTCCATCTACACCCCAAGTCCAGCTTGCTGGATATATATTTTAATACCGCCAAATACCGCCGTAATGAAGCGTATATCCTGGAACAATCCCGGGAAATTTTAAAAATGGTGGGATTGGATAAGGTTGAAAATGAGCTTGCCAAGAACCTGCCTCACGGGTATCAAAAGATGCTTGGCATTGCCAGGGCCCTGGCGGTTAAGCCCAAATTACTGATTCTGGACGAGCCTATAGCCGGCATGAACCCCAGTGAAATCGACTTTACCCTGGATGCTACTAAGAAAATGCAACAGCAGAAAATCACCATTTTACTGGTTGAACATAACATGAAAATCCTGGATTTATGTGAGAGGGTCGTGGTTATTGACTTCGGGCAAAAAATTGCTGAAGGACTGCCCAAAGATGTGCGGGAGAATAAAGACGTAATTAGAGCTTACTTTGGTGGTGAACGTGTTGCTTAAAGTTGAAAATATTACGGTGCACTACGGAAAATCCATAGCGATAGAAGACGTCTCGCTGGAAGTTGCCGAAGGGTCTGTGGTTAGCATTATCGGCGCCAATGGAGCCGGTAAAAGCACTATTTTGAGAGCTTTATCCGGCCTGGTGCCGTTAACCTCTGGGGAAATCCGTTTTATGAGCAATAAGATAAACGGGAAAACCGCGACCGAAATCGTGGCGATGAACATCGTTCATATTCCCGAAGGCAGGCATCTTTTCCCCTATTTGAGCGTCTTGAGTAATCTCAAGCTTGGCGCCAGTCTGCGTAAAGATAGAGTCGGCATCAATAATGATCTGGAAGGGGTCTACAAGCTTTTTCCTATATTACGGGACAGGCGTAATCAGAAGGCAGGGACTTTAAGCGGGGGAGAACAACAGATGCTGGCTATCGCTCGCGGCTTGATGGCTAAACCCAAACTTCTGCTGATGGATGAGCCTTCAATAGGTCTGGCTCCGATAGTGATTGAACAACTGGGTGAGGTTATCAAGGATATCAACAAGAGGGGGGTTAGCGTTCTTCTGGTAGAGCAGAATGTCCATCTGGCCCTCGGGGTAGCCAGCACGGGTTATGCGTTACAGGTTGGTAGAGTCGTTCTCCAGGGAGATATCGCTACGATGAGGTCCAGCGATATTGTAAAAATAGCTTACCTCGGTGGATGATTTTTTTAAGATTCGCGCGATTACGTTTCGATATCCGACCTGATTCATTCACAAATACCGGTTCGCCGGGTGTATTATGTTAAGATAAATTGGCGATTCAGTAAATACGAGGAGGTAATAATGATTGGCAAAACCGAGATAGACGAAGCGAAAAAGGAGAGAATAATAGATAAGGCGGGGCATCTTGCTGACGAACTCGGGGCGAAATACATGGCCTGCGCCCCGGCCACTTTCGGGGCAATATGCGATGCGTTCAGGTCCGAAGGTATCGAGTTATTCACGCCTGAAATTCAAGAAGCGTTGGCCCAGGGAATGATAGGGCTCCATGGAGGTGTCGCCATGACAGGAGTCGGCACCTGTGGAGCTGTTGTCGCTTCTACCTTTCTTATAAGTTATGTAGTTGGTGTTACCACCGAGGAACTATCGAAGAACGGTAATCTTAATTATGCCTCATCTGTTCCTGCCGTGGAATACGTAATCGATAGATTTGAGGAGGATTACGGCGCCATAGATTGCCTTAGAGTACGCTATAATCGGGTTCAACGTGCTTTAGACCTTATGGACCCCGATGCCCGGATACTTGAGATGACCTTTGCTCTTTATGAAAAAGAGAAATGCGGAATGACCTCGCCTTATTTCGAAGGAGGCCGCGACCAGACGCCACCTGTAAGAGGCGCACGCTGGGCAGTAGAAGCTATTTGTGATTTACTGAGGATGGAACCCGAAGAACGAAAGGAGCTCCCGCCACACCTGAAAGGCCTGGGGATGCAGGAGATGGCGCCCAAGCTCCAGAAGGTCGCTGATGCGTTGAAAGAACTGGGGTGGGGACGCCCCAACGAGAAAATCTCTTACCGCGATTACCGTACTTTTAAACTGAAGGGGAAAAAGGGAGTAGAAGAGAAAAGGCTGGGTTCTTTAAGCGCCCCGAAGAAGGAAGAATACAATACTTAACAGCCGGTGCCGGATGCAATCCTGTTTTTATGGAGGTGGATGGCCCCGGATTTCGACTCTCCCAAGTGGAGAAATCGGCAGTTATCCCGGTAACCGTACGGTATATGAAGATATTGAAATAGAGCCGGACTATTTACCTGGAATTGATGCCAAAAATCTTAGGGAATTGGCCTGCCACGAGTCTACACGCTATAGCCAAAAGACTAGGGACACCATCTCTCGTGAGTATGCCCACTTTGACCCTTGGCTTGGGCACTGTCCATGGTTAAGAAAAAATAGTGACCATCGTCTGGGTGCATTTGGGCAGGTAGGAAGTCCTCAAGGAGTCCTTAGGAATTGTGATGTAGGCAAGGGTAGTTTGTTCCTTTTTTTCAGCCGATCCAAACCCGTTGATGGGAATAGGGAGAGCAAGTTCAACAATATTGATATTAGCCGTGACCATCTTGAGGAAGGAGTAGCTTTTATCTATGGGTGGTTCAAAGTTGGGGAGGTTATTGACAAGTATGACGATATTTACAGCAAACTCAGTGAAATGGATGCAAGAGAACTTGTTCAACGCCATCCCCATGCCACCAAAGAATACTTTGATGATCCTAGGTCTACATACAAGAACAACACTATCTATATAGCGGATAAATACCTTTTTTATAATTCTGTTGAGTACCGGGGGTGTGGCTATTTCCCCAAATTAAGTGAAAACCTGCTTCTTTCCGCAACCGAATCTGCCCAGAAACCTTTTCATCATTGGTTACCTAGCCTCTGGAAAATGCCGCCCGGACTATCTTGTCGGAATTCTCTAATTTATCTGAAGGATTGGCTTGATGATAATCTGATGCAACACAGAACATTTGGGCAAGAATTTGTTTTTAACAGTAGTTAAGTATTCTACCAGTGGTTCAATGATAAGTTGCTTCCTGAAATATGATCAAATATATAGTTCAGGGTAACATTTTAGTATATTGTTACCTCATTGCAATGTAGCGAATCGTGCAATCTCGCTCTATCCAACAGAAAGTCATAAGGTAGAATTTCAATATCGAAATTATCACCCCCCTCCGGGTTCAGGATGATAAGTTTTGACTCTTAAGCTTCACGGCATATAAATAATTAGCCGTCGAGAGTAATAAGGGGATTGACAATAATATTAACATGGTGTAAATTAAAAATAGTTAGTCTATTCTAACAATATGCTAATTAAGGGATAACGATGATTGGAAGTGTTTCTAACCAGCAGACAGCCAGTATGGAAGATTATCTCGAGACGATAGCTTTGCTTAAAGAAGAAGGCAAGCCTGTTACGGTAACCGCTATTAGTAAGGCTATAGGGGTTAAAAAGCCAAGTGTTAACTGGGCTTTAACGAAGTTATCGGTAACTGGGCTGGTTTTACATGAGAAGTACGGCGACGTAGAACTAACTGCTGAAGGGGCAAAGATAGCTGAGGACGTATATCAGCGCCACAAGATACTGCGTCGGTTTTTGGTTGATATTCTGGATGTTGACTATGATACGGCTGATAATGATGCCTGCCGGATGGAGCATGTTCTGAGCAGAGCCAGCCTGTCCAGATTGGAGAAATTTATTGACTTCGTACTGAACTGCCCCAGGGGAAATCCTGAGTGGCTGACAGGCTTTAATTACTATATTGAACATGGCAAGCGAGATGCTGAACTGCTGGCGAGGTGCCAGAGAGAAGATAAAATAGAGCAGTAGTTTTTTTACCTTAAAATGTTAGACTAGCCTTACTTTAATTGGAGTAATAAGTACTGATAGGCACAGGTTTTATTTACTCTGCACGAGGGAAAAGGAGATAACCAGTTTATATGAAATTACGAACTAGTATTCGAGGAGGTAACAAAAAAGATATGTCAGTCAAAACGCTGGGTGAGTTGAAGAAAGGTGATAAAGGGAGAATTATTAAAATTAGTGGGAGCGGGAGTGTTCACCGCCGGCTCCTGGATATGGGGCTGGTATCCGGAAGCGAGATAGAAATGCAGGGGGTAGCCCCACTGGGAGACCCGATAGAGATCAAGGTCAAGGGCTACAACCTATCGTTGCGCAAGGAAGAGGCAGCCAGCATTAAAGTAGAGGTAGCCTAAATGGTAAGTCGAGGCATCCCGCTGGTCATGGCCAGCCCCGGCAAGCTGCTTACGGTCATTGGTATTAACGCTGGCTGGGGGTTGCAGAGAAGACTAGCCGATATGGGTTTAACTCCTGGCATCCAGATACGAGTCATGAGCGGTCAGCGCGCCGGTTCAGTGCTTATTGACCTTAGAGGCTCAAGGTTAGGACTGGGCCGCGGTGTAGCACAAAAGATTTTAGTGAAGGAGAGCTAAGATGGTTAAAAGAGAGATAGTTATTGCCCTGGCAGGTAACCCCAATTCGGGGAAGACCACGGTATTTAACAATCTGACCGGAGCAAAGCAGCATGTTGGTAACTGGCCCGGGGTTACCGTGGAAAAGAAGGAAGGAAGTTGCAGCTTTCGGGGGTACAGTATAAAAGTGGTCGATCTACCCGGGGTTTACAGCCTTACCGCTTATTCTCCTGATGAGGTTGTCGCCAGGAATTTTGTTATTGATGAAAAACCGGACATGGTCGTGGATATTGTTGATGCTTCAAATCTGGAGAGGAACCTCTATCTCGCCGTCCAGATTATGGAAATGGGGGCGCCGCTGATT
>Ga0315543_1003857_pt1 | contig 13094 bp, 8 predicted proteins | sample SalMarSW160210MG_2_FD_203098 | JGI IMG/M metagenome (GOLD analysis project Ga0315543, IMG submission 203098) | Salt marsh sediment microbial communities from the Plum Island Ecosystem LTER, Massachusetts, United States - Salt Marsh Sediment SW1601-210 ...
GGTGCATCGGAATTAACGGCTGGCAAACTTGCCGATATTAGGCTTATTTATGATAAATATCTCGCCTTTGTCGAAGGCAATTTCTTAAATAATGACAATCAGTTAAATCTTGCAAGAGATGCAGTCGCACATACGCCGTTTTTAAAAGGCTGCCAATTATGGGTCGATGGTTTTGCGGGCTTTACTACTTCGGAATTACTTTTGCTGACGGAGCTTTTAAAGGTTGCTGGCTCATCAAAGATTGCATTATGTCTTGGCGATGTCGAACCCCGCCAAAGTGCTGGCGGGGCTAACCCTGATTGGACAGGTATTTTTGAAACTACTGGAAAAACTTATGATGGCCTGCTTTCCCTTATAAAAACATTAAAATTGCCTGTTGAAAAGCCTGTTGTTTTGAAAGAGCCGAATCGTTTCAGGGATTCGAAGGCTTTAATTCATCTTGAAAAAAATATTTTCAGTTTTGACGAGGTTAGCCCCGTTTCCTGCGGCGATAGTATAAGGATTACAGCTTGTGCGAAGACAAGACTTGAAGTCGATTTCGTTGCCCGGCAGATTTGTGCTCTTGTCAGGGACAGGGGCTTTCGCTGGCGGGATATAGCCGTTATCGCCTCTGATATTGACCAGTATCGCCATTACATACAGGCCATATTCAGCGATTTTGGGATTCCTTTTTTTATTGACCGCAGGCGAGACCTTCAGCAGTATCCTGCTGTTGAGTTGCTTACCAGTGCGCTGCGGATTGCAACGGGCCGTTTTACAACGAATGATGTAATAAATTATCTAAAAAGCGACCTTGTGCCTGTAAGCAGGGCAGAGGTTGACCTGCTTGAAAATTATTGTTTAGCCTTTGGTGTTGAAGCGGATGATTGGATTAGAGCAGAGGCCTGGGATTTTTCCGCTGAAGGAGACAGCGATTTTGATAATCGGAGAATAGAAGAAATACGCCATAAGGCGACAGAGCATCTTTTACAGTTCATAATTTTGCTGCAAAGCGGCAGCGAAATCAATGCCGATAAGTTTTGTACCGCACTTTTTACCTTTTTAGATAGTTTAAAAGTGAGGCAGCAGCTTACGGACTGGACAAAGGCGGCGTTTGAGACGGGCAGACTTGATGAGGCACAATTGCACCAGCAGTTTTTTGCACAGTTTACCCAGTTGATGGACGATTTTGTTTACATTTTCAAAAACGCCTCTTTCTCAGCAAAGCAATACGCCTCGATTATCAGTTCTGCGTTTTCCGGTATGACGGTAGCTTTGATTCCTCCTGCGCTCGACCAGGTTTTGGTTGGCTCGATTGAGCGAAGTCGTCATCCTGATTTGAAAGCAGTCTTTTTAATCGGCGCAACGCAGCAGCAGTTTCCCATTCCTGTATATTATGACAATATTCTAAGTGACACTGACCGTAAAGTTACCTCTGATGTGGGTTTTGAACTGGCTCGCACCGGCTCGGCACAGCTTATCGAGCGCAGATACCTTGCTTATATCGCCTTTACTCGTCCATCTTGTTTTCTGTATATTACATATCCTTTGACAGATGAGAAAGGCTCAGAAGTTCAGCCCAGTTTTTTAATCAGTCAGTTAAAGTTGCTGTTTATCGACCTTAAAGAGGAGAAATATTTCGGAAGCTGCGATGTTGTAAACAGTTCTGATTTGACTGCTCTTTTAGCGTCAAGACTTGGTAAGGATAATTTGTCTCCTATGAACGATTTGGATGCCAAATGTAAATGGCTGCTCGATGCCGCGATAAAGGATTTTGACCTTAGCAAAGTTAAATCAGCGATTGATTATAAAAATACCGCCCGGCTCGATAATTTGCCGGCGGTAAATTCTCTATCCACAACTGCAACGAAATTGAGGTCTTTTGCAGGTTGTCCCTTTAAGTATTTTGCAAAGCATATCTTAGAGCTCAAGGAAAGACGGTTTTTCCGGTTGGAGCCTCTCAGTCTCGGCTTATTCTTTCATAAGGTTCTTGAGTTATTATTTAACAGCTTAAAGAATAGAAGTCTCACATTTTCAGCGGCTGGGCCGGATTTACTTAATCAGCTTGTGGACAAGGCGGTTGAAAAACTTCTTATTGAGGATTCGTTCCTGAAAAGTTTTAAGGCAAAGACTAAGCATAATAGTTTTATTATTCTTTCAGCGGCAGAAATGATTAAGAATGCGGTTCTGGAATTTTCTCAGGTTGCTTCTGCCGGCGATTTTACGCAGATTGCCTCTGAAATCGGCTTTGGAGACAAATATCCTTTGCCTGCCGTTGAGATAAAATTGGAAAATGACAAAAAGCTTCATATCGAAGGCAAAATCGACAGAATTGATGTAGCTTCCCAGGCCGGCGATAATTATTGTCTGGTTGTCGATTACAAAACCTCGGAAACTGCGATTAACTGGTCGTTATTTTCCGCAGGCCTCGATTTGCAGTTGCCGATTTATCTGCTTGCCGTAAGAAACCAAACTGTCGATGGATATAAAAATGTTATTCCTTTAGGCGGATTTTATTTTCATATTCAGGTATTTTCCAAATCAGCGGATTTGGGCAAAATCGGGGAAAAACCTCAAAAGATTGTTAGGAAACCAAAGGGTGTTTTTAACGGCGGATTTTTCAAACTCATTGATGGCAAAACTAACCAAAAGGATAGTCCCTGGTATAGTTTCTATATAACGAAGGAAGGTCAACCCTTTGGAAATTATGAAAGAAGTTCAGTTTTGTATCCTGAGCATTTTTCAGCCGTTTTATCTTTTGCGGAAGATAAGCTTAAAGAGCTTGGCGACCGCATACTTGCCGGCACAATTGATATAACGCCTTACAAATACGGCAAAAAGATCGCGTGCACGTATTGTCCTTATAAATCGCTTTGCCGGTTTGACTGGCAGATAAACGATTATGCGGAAATTAAGAAAATTTCAAAAACAGAATTTTTTGAATTGATTGAATGAACTGGACTAAAGGTCAAAAGAAGGCGATAGAATCGCCCGACGGTGATATAACAGTAGCCGCCTCGGCAGGCACAGGTAAAACGACCGTCCTTTCGCAGCGGGCGGTCAGAATATTGGGCCTGCCTGATTTGTGTCCTGAGATTAGCGATATTCTCGTTTTGACGTTTACCGATGCCGCCGCAGGCGAAATGAAACAGCGGATAGCGCAGAAATTACGCCAGGCCGCCGGCCAGACAAAAAATGCTCATCTTCGCAAACAATTGCTTATGCTCGACAGTGCCGACATAAGTACCGTTCATTCTTTCTGCAAGCGTGTTATTAGTCAGCATTTTCACCGTCTCGGCCTTGACCCTTCCTTTAGGGTGATGGATGCCGATGAGAGCAAACTTATAAAAGCCGAAATTCTTGAAGATATTATCGAAGAGGCCTGGCAGGATTCTTCTCTTTCGCAGGGTATGCAGCAGCTTTTACAGGGCAGGGTTGTATCGGGCGGCGAGCGAGATTTTCTAAACTGTGTTATCAGGGTAAGCAATTTTCTTGATATGGTTGTATCACGTCAGAACTGGTTTGACAGGGCGGTTATTCTCAATGATGCACTTATTACCGCTTCTTCTGATGCTGTTAAAAGTCAGAAACAGATTATTCTCGACAAGTTGCGGACTTTCAAAAAGCAGTTTGAATGGACGTTGAAGCTCGATGAAGAAATTGCCGCCGGCCACTGGAAACATCAGATAGAAGAACAATGCCTGCCGACTGTTTTACTTGCGATTGACTTTCTGGAAAAGGATGATTTCAAATCCTTCTCAGAGCTGCTGAACAGTTTCAATGGATTTAAATGGAATAATAAACCTAAAGAGCTTGAAGACGAGATAAAGAAGCTTGTCCAGGCTGCCGCGAGAAAAGCGATTGACGATTTTAAAAATCTTTCGTCGTTTGCAATTTTGAATCCTGATTACACTCGTCTCGTTGCAGGCGCCTGATTCGACCGCGCCTATCAGGCCGCTAAGCGGGAACTTGGCTGTGTGGATTTCGCCGACCTTGAGCGGTATATGTTGAGACTGCTGTCTGAAAACGGTGATGTTGATACCGGCAAACCATCCGATATCGCGCAGCAGTTGCAGAAAAAATACAGATATATCTTTGTCGACGAGTATCAGGATATAAATCCCGTCCAGCAGAGGATAATTGACCTCCTGTCAGGTTTGGCGAAGGTTTTTGTCGTTGGCGATGTCAAGCAGAGTATTTATGCCTGGCGGGGGGCGGATTGCGGCCTGTTTGTCGAGCGGCTCGGCAAAGCTGGAATTGATGAGTCGAAGTCCCGTATTGATTTAAATGAAAATTTCCGCTCAAGGCCCGGCATTCTGAATTTCGTCAACGAGGTTTTTTCCCGGATTATGACTTCTTCTGTCTCAGCGGTAGATTATGACGAAAATGCCGCTCTAAAGCCTTTTAACGCATCGATAGCTAAAATTGAAAATAAGCCGGATGTTGAATTGATTATTGTTGACGACGACCCTGCTGAAGAGCAGCAGAATGATGAAAATGACGAAGCAGGGCTTATTTCTTATGAAGCGATAAATCGCAGGGCTCTTGCGGTTGCTCATAGAATAAAAGCTTTGGTGGAAGTTGAAAACTTTAAAGTTCATGACAGGACAAGCAATAGTTACAGGCCCTGCCGCTGGAGCGATTTCGTAATTTTGACCAGAGCATTTGAGCAGCGTGCGAATAATTATGTTCAGATACTTCGCAGTGCCAATATTCCTGTTGTCAGCGACAGTTCCGCCGGCTATTTTGCAACCACTGAAATTAACGATATGCTTTCGTTATTGCAGATTCTTGACAATCCTCGGCAGGACATTCCTCTTGCCTCTGTATTGCGAAGTCCGATTTTTGGTATTTTTGATATGCAGCTTTCGAAAATAAAATCTCATCAGAAGAGCGAATCTGATTTTTATTCTGTGCTTGAATCTGTCGCGGCAGAGACTGATGCTAAAGACCTGCAGAAGAGGGTTTCTGGTATTTTGCAGCGGCTTGATGATTGGCGCACCTTTGCCCGCCGCGGGTCGCTTGCCGATTTAATCTGGAAAATTTATTCTGAAACGCATTATTTGTCTTTTGTTTCAGCTCTGCCCGGCGGCTCACAGAGAAAGGCCAATCTGCTAAAGCTTCATCATCGTGCGATACAGTTTGAAAATTTCGCTTCCAGCCTTAATGTAATTTCACTTTCACGGTTTGTTAGTTTTCTGCAAAAGCTTCTTGACGCCGGTGGTGACTGGGCTCCCGCAGAACCGGATAGTTCTGCTGCAGACGCTGTAAGGGTAATGAGTGTGCACAAAAGCAAGGGTCTGGAATTTCCAGTTGTAATCCTTGCGGAGACCAACAGGCAATTTCGAATTGCTTCAGATTCCGGCGACTGCATTGTTGATAATCAGGCAGGGGTTGGCCTTAAGATAATCGACAAAGACAGCGGCTCAAAGCTTCCTTCGCTCACCTGGCAGGTAATTAAAGAAAAACAGAAAAAACGCAATCTGTCTGAGGAGATGAGAATTTTATATGTTGCAATGACACGAGCGAAGGACAAGTTGATTCTATCCGGCGCAGTTGAGTCGGCAAATTGCAGCCGGTTATTGAGCAATGCGGCTCTTTGTGATTCTGAAAAATTACCTGACTTCTTTATAGAGAATGCGAAGAGCGAACTTGACTGGATTTTACTGTCCCTTGCACCATACAGGAAATTGAACACTTATTTTAAGCCGCTGGTGAAAGTTGACGCCAGGGAGGATAATCTTTTTGATTTGAAAATATATCTGCCTGGAGAAATTGTGCAGCTTGAAAGACAGTTATTAAAAAAGCACCCGATAAGCAGATACGAAGAAATAAAATCGCCCATACCGGACAAGGTGCTTCTTGAAGATATTACAGGAAATTTAAGCTGGCAGTATCCGTTTAAGGAGGTTACCGCGATAAAGGCAAAACAGTCGGTAACATCTCTTGTGCAGGCAGCCGAGCAGTTTGCCGAGGCCGATTATAATTTCTCATTTGAATCTTTGGAAAGACTTGCCGGCAAAACCGACAGTCTTGTCATCGGCAGCGCAACACATCTTGTCATTCAGAATATAGATTTAACTGCTCCGATTAATGAAAGCAAAATCAGCCTGACGATAACTAATTTGCTTAAAAAGGGTTATATAACGAAACAGGTTGCCGAAAAAATTGATGTTTCGTCTGTTTTGGAATTCTTCAATAGCGACTTGGGCGGGCTTGTGCAGGATAATAAGAATACGGTAACCAGGGAATGGCCTTTTACTTATGCGTCGGCGGCAGCGGATTTATATCCCGATTTGCAAAACTGCAAAGATGAAAAAATTATCATTCAGGGCATAATTGATATGCTGATCAGGATGCCGAGGGGAATTATGGTAGTTGATTTCAAGACCGGCAGTGCGTCGAGAAGCAAATATTATGAGCCGCAGTTGAGGTGGTATTGCAGAGCGGCAGGTGATATCCTTGGCGTTGAAGTGATAGGCGGGTATTTATATTTTCTTTCAGTTGCCCAGGCTGTAAAGGTTTGTTAGTGTCATTCGTTCGGCTCAATATGGATGACAATATTTACCGGCTGGGGAATCTGGCGATGCATTTCGTCTTCGAGCATTTCCGAAATTTTATGCGCCTCTGTTATCGATAGAGTCGGCTCAACGAGGATATGCAGGTCCATAAAAAGCTCTCTGCCGACAGTTCTTGTTCGCAGTCTATGCCAGTTGCGAATTTGCGGCTGTGAAGAAATAATCTTTTTTATCTGTTCGTTTGTTTTTGTATCGACCGCGCGTGCGGTAAATTGTCCCAGCGAACCACCCAGTATTTTTGCAGCCACCCAGATAATCATTAGTCCCACGATAATCGCTGCTATCTGGTCGGCATAAGCAAGACCGAACATTGAAGATATGGCTCCTATCGCTACGGCCAGTGAGCTTAACGCATCGGAACGGTGGTCCCAGGCATTGGCGTAAAGCATTGAGCTGGATAGTCTTACAGCCGCCCGTTTGGTTATAACAAATGAGTATTCTTTGAGAATAATTGCTATGACTGCGACCGTCAAAACAGGGTAACCTATTTTTGTGATTTTATGTTCCACGATGCTCATTATTGCCTTATAAACCATATAGCCGCCTGCAAGGGCCAGCGGGCCGGCGGTGAATATGGTTACGAAATTCTCGGCCCAGCCGTGGCCGTAGGGATGGTCTTCGTCCGGTTCTTTTTTGCTTATGCGCACACCGAGGATAATTGCAAAGTCTGTTACCAGGTCCGCCAGCGAATGAAAACCATCTGCTATCATAGCCATTGAAGAAACCAGAACACCTGTGAGAATTTTAACAATAGAAAGGGCAGCATTGATAATCACCCCCAGCCAGGTAACCTTGAGAATCTGGTTTATAGCCTCGTCATTTTTCTGGTTTTGCCTGGCCATTTAATCAGCCTGTCGCTTTTCGTATTGCGGCTGTTATTTTATCAAGATAAGTTTTTGATTTGGCGCCTTTCTTAAATTCTGCGATAAGTCTTATGACAGGTTCCGTGTTGCTTGCCCGCAGATGAATCCAGCCGTTGTTGAAATCGAATCTGCATCCGTCGCTTTCATCGACCTTGGCTTTTTTGAATGTCTTTTTTGCCTGTGTGATGATTTTAGCAGCCTGTTTTTTGTCGGCATCGAATTTTTTCTTGGTCATTTCATAAGCAGGTATTTCATCTGCAAGCTGACTTATTTTTTTGCCTGTTTCGGCGCAAAGCTGCAGGATATATGCTATTGCTACAAGGCTGTCGCGAATAGGGCCGACCTGCAGGTCGATGACTCCGCCGTTGCCTTCGCCGCCGATTATGCAGTTATTCTTTATCATTGCCTGGGCGACGTGCACTTCGCCCACCGCTGTTCGGATGACTTTGCAGCCTGCCTCTTCGGCTATGTCGTCAATCATTCGTGAGGTTGAAAGATTCGTGGCAGCGGTTCCTTTTCTATGGCCAAAAACATATTTTGCGGCCAGAGCAAGCGTATATTCTTCCCCGATACATCTGCCGTTTTCATCGACGATGGCCAATCTGTCGCCGTCCGGGTCCTGGGCAAAGCCGATATTAGCCTTGATTTTTTTGACTGTATCGCACAGATGTGTCAGGTTTTCCGCCAATGGTTCCGGTTTGTGTGCAAATCTGCCGCTCAGCGTGTCATTTATTGCCGTTACCCGGCAGCCGAATATCGATAGCAGTCTTTTTGTAGGTCTTGCCCCTGCTCCGTTTACGCTGTCGAGAGCCACTCTGAATTTTTTTGAGGCTATCTGGCCTCTGCTTATGCGGGACAGAACCTTTTTGATATGAATTGTATCGCCGCCGTGGTTTATGATAATTTTGCCGCAGTCCGCATAAGGGACGAAGCTGAAATCTCCTTTGGAAAAGACAGCCTTTATTTTTTCAGCCATTGCCGCAGGCGGAGCCATTCCTTTGCTTGTGAGCAGCTTGATTCCGTTATATTCGATGGGGTTGTGTGAAGCGGTAATAACCATGCCGCCGTCGCATCCTAACTGGCTGGTCATAATTCCTATGGTAGGCGTAGTTACTATCCCTAAATCGGTTACATTTGCACCGACCGAGCATAATCCTGCTGCTACCGCCGATTTTATCATATCTCCTGTTGCTCTGCCGTCTGTGCCGATGGCGATGGAAAGTTTATTTTTGCCCTTTGATTTTTTAAGAAATGTCCCGAATGCGCAGGCAAAATCGGCTGCTGCTGAGAAGGTCAGGTTCTCGCCGACTATCCCTCGCAGTCCGCTGATTGAGATAATTAAATCCTGTTTAATTTTTTTTGCCTTTTTCATTTTTCCTTCACCCTTTCTTACTTTATATTTGTCTTGTTTTTTCAAGCACTTCTTTAAGTCTGGAAACCACTGTCCTGACCTGTCCGTCCTTAAGTTCGAGTATTTCCTGCAGCGCCTCTCCGATGTACGGCAGGTATGTTTCGATATAGCCTCTTTTGACCATTTCCTGTTTAATCCGTCTCTGTCTTCGCAGATACATTCCAAGCTGCCTGCCGCATTCCTGGATGGCGAGTTTGATTTCCTTTATAATTTCAGGATACCCGGCAATAGCTTCCTTGCTTTCTGATGTAAACGGCACCCATACCGAAGCGATATGAACCAGCAGAACTGCTGCTCCCATCGGCAAAGCGCCTTTTGATTGTGAGAGATTATAGTTGCGCCAGTTTGTCTCGATGACGGCTTTATGTATCGCGCACGCTCCCTGCTGATAAAGCAAAGGCACTCGGTTTGCAGAGCGTTTCAGTTCCATTTGCGGCTGTTTGTCGGCATCGCCGTTGCCATTGTCCTCTTTGCCTTTGAAGCCGTAAGCGATTGCCGCTTCGATAAGAAATGGATTTCCCCTGTAAACGGTTGGTTTTCTCGTGCAGGCCGCGTAAAATTCGGCATCGACGGTTCTCTTCATCCCCTTTTCAAGTTCGGCTTCTCCGATTGGCCCGATGCAGTTGACAGGCGGAGCCATTATTTTTGTCTCGTTTATGACGGCGTGCAGTGGTTCCGCTTCTTTTATGGTTATACTTGCAGGCCGCATATTTTTTGAAAGTTTTGCCTTTTTGCATATTTCGCCGGCAAGTCGCGTGCTTACGCGTGAAAAATCCTGATGTAGAAATGCCGACAGACGCTTTGCCGTGCTTTCTCTTGCCATTTTGTAGAGCAGTCCCAGTTCGACGCCGTATGGATGCGGTTTAATTTCAACGGGTATAAACGGCATTTTTTTTGTCTGCCGTTCATATTTGTATGTTTCGCCGTCGGGGGCATTATAAATGATTGTAACATGAGGATTGGCCATCGCGGTTTGAGCAAGGTAATCATCGACGGACTGTTTGCCTTTCTGATATTTTCCTTCGATTGTTATTGTTACCTGCGTTCCTGTCGGCAGTTCAAAATCGCAGGCTTCGTCAAGCACAACTAAAGGCTTGTTTTTGCTCGTATCGATTTGAACGTGATAATGGGACGCCTTTTTTCTTTTATCCGTCCTTGAGATTATCTGAACTGGCTCCCCCGTGGTAAGCAATCCATACATTCCCGCTGCCGATATGCCGATGCCTTGCTGGCCTCTGGACATTTTTAAGCTGTGAAATTTGCTGCCGTAAAGGAGTTTTGCGAAGATATTTGGAATCTGCTTATCGACGATGCCCGGCCCGTTGTCTCTGATTGTTATGGTGAATTTCTTTTCGGAAATCTGTTTTATGGTAACAGCGACTTCCGGCAGAATATACGCTTCTTCGCAGGCGTCTAAAGAGTTATCAACTGCTTCCTTTACTGCCGTCAGCAGCGCCTTTCTCGGATTGTCGAAACCGAGCAGGTGTCTGTTTTTGGAGAAGAATTCGCTTACGCTGATATCCCGCTGTTTTGCCGCTATGGACTCAGCAGTCGCCGCTACAGCGGTAGTTTTCACCTTCTTGGTTTTTCGTGATTTTGATTTTGTGGTTTTCGTTTTAGACTCCGACTTCCCGTCAAAATCGAAGTTCATTTGATTCGTCTGGGTTTTTTTTAATCGAGTTTGCACAGATAAACTTCGTTTACAAAATCAAGTTCCGATAATTCCTTTACTGTTTTTTCGCCCGGTTTTGCGTCAAGGCTGACGGCCAGAACCGCCTTCTTTTCTTTCGCCTTTTGCCCCACACCCATTGTCTGAATATTAATTCCGCCTTTGCCGAGGACTGTGCCGACGGCCCCGATAACGCCGGGCTTATCGTCATTGAATATAATCATCGTGGTATCTGCCGGCGTCATTTCCACGTCAAAACCGTTGATTTCGATAATCCGCATTATTTTATCGCTGAAGACCGTGCCGGTAATGGAGCAGATGCCCTTTGTCGTGGTAATTTTAACGCCAAATCCCGAAGCGACGTTTTTCGCGTCTGTATTTTTTGTTACGTCGATGCTTATCCCTTTTTCCTTTGCGAGGAACGGTGCGTTTACCATATTAACAGGGTCCTCGCAGTACGGCTGCAGCAAACCAATTTGGAATGATGTGGTTATTAAACCGACGTTATGCTCGGCAATAGAGCCTCTGTATTGTAATTCGACCTTTTTGATTTGTCCGCCTGATATAACGCTCACAAGCGTCCCGATCCTTTTTGCCAGTGTTGCATAGAGATTTACTACAGGCAGCATAGCTCCGCCCGTAGCAGGTGCGTTGATTGCGTTTTTGACTGTTCCGGTTTTCAGGAAATCGGCAAGAATTTGTGCGGCTTCGACAGCGACCTCAACCTGTGCCTCTGTGGTGCTTGCTCCAAGGTGCGGCGTAACCAGACAGTTGGCGACTTTTTCATATCTCTTGTTTTGCGGCGGCTCTTGTGCAAAAACGTCCAATGCCGCTGCTGCGATAATCTTTTTCTCGAGAGCATCGTAAAGTGCATCTTCATTTATTATCCCGCCGCGCGAGCAGTTTACGATTCTCATTGTAGGTTTCATCATTTTAAGCTGTGCTTCGCCTATCATATTCATAGTCTGTTCGTTTCTCGGCACGTGCAGTGTGATGAAATCCGCCTCTTTGAAAATTTTATTGATGTCGTCGGTGATTTGAATACTGTATTTTTCCGCGTCCGGCGGCGTGGCCAGCGGGTCGAAGCCCATAATTTTCATATTAAATCCGCCTGCCATTTTCGCCACTGCCGTCCCGATTCGTCCCAGTCCGATTATGCCGATGGTTTTGTTGTTAAGCTGGTTGCCCATATAGCTTTTTCTGTCCCATGCTCCGCCTTTAAGGCTGTTGCATGCCGGCACGACATTTCTGCTCATAGCAAGCATAAGCGCCATTGTATGTTCTGCGGCGCTTAGTGTATTGCCGCCTGGCGTGTTCATTACGAGGATTCCTTTTCGTGTTGCCGTCGGCACATCGATATTATCGACGCCGACGCCTGCCCGTGCGATACCTCGCAGATTACCGGGATTTTCAAGCACCTTGGCCGTTACTTTTGTTCCGCTTCTTACTATCAGACCGTCGTGCTGGCCGATTATGGAGGCAAGTTCTTCCTCGCCTATGCCGACTTTTACTACCGGCTCGACGTCTTTCATCGACTTTAAAAGTTCAATTCCTTCTTTTGCAAGCTTGTCGGTAATGAGAATCTTAATCATCTTTCTCTGCTCCCTTGGTTTACTCACCACGTGTAAAAATCGAGTTCTTTTTGTTCTTCCGCGATGCGGAACTTTTCTTTTTTACAGTTATACAGGTATCTTGTAATGCAGTGAGCCGTTGCCGCAGCCAGTTTTCCCACTGCCAGTTCTGCAGTTGCTTTTTCATCTTCGAAGCCGACTGTTATCTGCCGGCTGGTGTCATTCGCGTCCTGCGGCCATATCTTGTTGCTGTTGGCGTCAAACAGACAGCTTTTAGTAATCATCGTTCCGTTAAAAAGGTCCTCTTCTGCGAACGTGCTTAATTCGAAATCCGTTATCTGGATAGCCAGCACATATTGTGCATTGAGCTTTGAAGTGATTGCAAACGGGTCGTCTCTTTTTTCGTCCGCCAGTTCTCTCCGGCATTTCAGAACGTCCGCGTATGGTATCAGGCGTCTTTTTTTGATTTTTGCCTTTTCTTCAAGTGTCGTGTTTATGGCGTTTGTAAGTATTATCCGCAGGTCTATCGGCGTTTTTATCCACGCCGGCTGGCTGACTGCGATGACAATGTTGCCGTCCGTTTTGGCAAGGTCGAATTCGGCAGGTATTACCTTTTCGGCGTCTGTTTCGCTTGAAAGGATTCCTCCGACATAGCCTGCAGTCTTGCATCCCGTCCAGAATACTGCCGTCGCTGTAATGGATAGCATTATGAAGATATTTTTCTTAGTTATGGACATCTCTTTATTTAGCCCTGCCAGAAATGACGGGGTTATTTTTTATTGCATTTTAGCTATTGCTCTCGCCAATGTTACCGCCCAGCCGCCTGCCAGGATTATTATAATTACCAGCAGTATATATTTTAACCGCCATAATCTCGCCGGGGGCAGGAAAGCGAAGTTTACCCCTAAACAGGTGCTAAGTAAAGAAAAAAACCCGATTGCCGCGAGGATAATACACCCGCCTGCCGCACCGGGCTGGATATAAAAAGCTTCTATTATTTTACCATCCATAAATGCGCTTATA
>Ga0315543_1003858_pt1 | contig 13094 bp, 17 predicted proteins | sample SalMarSW160210MG_2_FD_203098 | JGI IMG/M metagenome (GOLD analysis project Ga0315543, IMG submission 203098) | Salt marsh sediment microbial communities from the Plum Island Ecosystem LTER, Massachusetts, United States - Salt Marsh Sediment SW1601-210 ...
ATTTGAACTCCTTCGGCAGAGGGGCCTGTATCTGGCTCATTCTGGGGCAGTGAGTTTTGATGGGAAAGGGCTGCTCGTATGTGGCGAATCCAGATCTGGGAAGACTACCCTGGTTGTCCATTTGGTGCGGGAGGGCCTTAACTTCCTTTCTGACGACCGTTGCTTTTTGCGGAGAACTGCGTCCGAGTTTGAGGTACTTTCTTTTCCCGAAGAGGTAAATGTATATCCCGGGAATGTAGCTGACCTTCGCGAGTTTCAATTCCTGCAAGATGATGGACATAATAACGACGGCAGAAAGAGCTTTGACATCCGCGAAGTGTATCCTGACTCAGTTATGAACAGGGCTGAAATTAAGGCAGCTGTTTTTCCCTGCTGGGATGCTGGCGGAATGAGCTGGCTAGAAGCTATCCCCTCCGGCGAAGCCATGAAAGAAATGATTCCTCTAACTTTGGAGGCTTTTTTCCCAGATACAGCTAGAGCCCACTTTGAATTCATTGGTGATTTGGTTCAGAGGATACCTTGCTTCAAGTTGTACTTAGGTAGTGATAAGGGGAAATGGCATCACCTAGTAGAAAAGCTGATTCGATAAATATTTGGGGAAAGAGCGTTAGAGGTGCGGCACTCGACGATTGGCTTCTCTCCTTGGTTCACAATACATTGGAGACACTCAATCCACAGGATGATGTAGCCAAGGAAAATGAAGAAAGATGGAAAGACGTACAGTATCAAGTTGCTGCCCAAAATCTATTTTTTCTTGACGAGTTGCACCGCATACTGAAGATATTTAATGATGCCGGCATCAGGGTTATAGTCCTCAAAGGTGCCGCTTTGACCGAAGGTCTTTATCCTCATCTCGGGTTAAGACCCTTTGGTGATATTGACCTTTTGATTCATCGTGAGGAGCTATCTCAAGTAACAGAAATCCTGTGTGGCTTGGGTTATTCCTGCCACTCCCTTCAATTTCGCCCTGGGATAGAGGATTTTCAGGGTGCGGTGAACTATGTGAAAGATGGAAAACCCGCTATCTCTATCGAGCCCCACTGGACATTTGGTCCCTTATATCCTTATGCAGTCAGGGTGGATATGGCGGGTATATGGGCAAGAGCAAGCAAAGCCAAAATAGCCGGCATTGATACCCTGGTTTTAAGCCCCGAAGACCTATTGCTTCACCTGTGCCTTCATTTGTTCCAACACCGCCAGGGTAACTGGCTCACCTCTTCCTGTGATATTGCCCAACTGGTTCATCATTACCAGGGCAGGCTTGGCTGGGAGGTGTTCTTAAATCGAGTATTTGACTTCAAGTTATGCCTTCCGGTGCAATACAGCCTTCAAACAACCTTTGAGATGTTTAGTCCTCCCATTCCCCCCTTCGTTCTCGATGAGCTTAGCTCATCCAACCCGGGTAGATTTGAGAGGCAGGTTTTTGCCTCACTCACCAGCCCTGCAGATAAGGACAGTAGAGGAGGCGCCGCCGCTTTGGCTAAGCTTCTGACCATGCCTGGAGTCGCCCGAAGGTTCCGCTACCTCTGGGCAGCGCTTTTGCCTTCTAGAGACTTCGTGTTGAGCTACTATGGCATTACTAACCCCAAACTCTTGCTCTTCTACTATCTTCTCCACTTGAAGAACACCTTTTTGATATTCTTTAAAGCCTTCTTCAGTTTTGCTTTTCCGAGGAAGAACAGTTAACCTTGGCTTGTACCGGGAAGCTTTGACGAACGTGGGAGAATCATTAGCTTCCGTTCCACTACTACAGTGAATTTATAATCAATCATCCGACTAGGTGTAAACTGCCACCACCACTGCCTCCTTGGGGTTATGGTCGTCAAAGAATATAACCGCCACCTTTCTGCCCAGAGCCATCTCTGCCGCCGGCAGGTTTCTAGCCACAGCAATACCTTCCAGATAAACCTTATAACTGCCGGCGAGCTGGATGATAGCCGTGTAGTCACCGGAGTTGAAACTTTTTAGCACCGCTTTCCTTAAGTTCATTTTCTGTTACCCCCTCAAGATAGTTATACTGCTCCCAGTAACAATCGCTCCTCATATTCTCCCCGATGAGGATTATAAACAAGGCTTAGCCCTAACACCCTCTTCTTTTCAGCGTTAAGGCCCGCCCTAGCATCGGTTATATCAATCACATCATAGAGTTGCTGACCGCAATTAACTGGGATGCGAATAGGCCCATCGGCTGATGCTATCTCAGACTGTCTTAAATAGGCTTCTCCCCGGGCTTGAGCTTTGGCTACAGTATCTATATTCCTGTCCTCAAGCTGCCTTAGCCTGTCATAGAGCCTGTCTATTTCATCCCAGTCAAAGCTATCAACAATGATAGGGGCGCCTGCCCCGGCATCATAGCCCTCAACCTGCACTCGGTTAAATTCCCAGGCTTCTTTTCGGTATTTGCCAGATAATATATGGTGGTCTGAGCCGTAACTATAGACCGAGCTATCCGAGGACTGGGGGTTTACCACGTAGGCTTTATTGCCCTCAATAAAGAGCACATCAGGGACGAATGATAATAGCTCTCTGATGATAGTCACGCCTCGGTTATTCGGGTGAACAGTAAAGTCAGGGTAGTAGGAAATTATCACTGATGACTGAGATTTCACCTCAAGCTTCAAACCAACCCTAGCCAGGACAAAAGCCAGAATATCCTTAACGCTCATCTCATCGGTTTCCTTATTCCATCGGAACTGGTGCCTGGCTCTCCACTTCTCTACCTGTGCCCAGCCATCTGAGGCATATAGCACCAGGCTAGCTTTACCACCTGAGCTGGTATGCTCATAGGCGTCAAGGATAAAGGCTTGGCCTGGGCTGACCTCGTTGCCGGCAGAAGTAACATAGCCCGGGCTGAATTCTAGCTGACAGCCAATATCAAGGACTGACAGGTCCCCTTGCCCCGGGGAGGTATATTGTCCCTCATCGTTTCTCAGCTCAATGATTAGCCTGCCCGATTCCTGTCCTGTCTCCTGTCTCACCGACAATATATCGTCGGTTAAATCGAGACTTTGAGTGGTGAGGGGTGCTCTCCACACTCCGTCAGGACGTGACAGCCAGCAATAATCACCGTGGTGAGCAATAGCCAGCCCATATTCACTGGACAGGTTAAACGGCACTGGCTCTCGCCACAGGCTGTTGAGGAAGCTCTCTCCAACAGCGTAAGACCAGAAGGGGCGATGGTAAGCCTGGGTGCCGGTGAACTCCTCAACGTAGAAGCCCCTATAGACATCTGGCTTATCCATTGAGCAGGCTCTATACTCAAAGCTACCGTCTGACGGGGCTGAAGCCAGCTCCTTTAGCTCTGACCAGGTGCCAGAGGCTACATCCCCACCACCACCATAGATTAGACTCCACAGCTTAAAGTTGTCGTTTGAATCCTTACCAGTAATCAACAGGTTCCAGTCATCATCATAGACACAAGCCACCCCTGATAGGTCACCGGTGGACTTATCCCAGGCAACTTTATCCTGCCATTCCCCGGATAGGTATTTCTTGGCATAAAGAGTAGTGTGGTCAGCAAAAAAGAGGGCAATGTCTCCATTAGCCTTATAGGCAGCAGCTATACCATAAATAGCGGTAGTGGGAGAGTAATCAATGAGCTCAGGGCTGCCCCAGGTAGCGCCGTAGTCAGTACTCTTTATCCTTTGAATCTTTCTATCCGATTTTATCCAGAATATAGAGACTTCAGTGCCTAGGGAGGCACAGGCGACAACAACGGCGTTATACTGGTCAGTGTAAACCCACTGGCTGAAGTCGGATTGCGGGCCGGGGTTAGTGACCCTCTGGCGGTGGAGTTTCCTTGAATCGGCGGGTGGGGTTATCCTGACTCTGACCAGTGAGCCATCGCCGGGCATAGTGACGGCGTGAAAGTAGTCAGCCTCTGAGCCAGTGTAGAGCCTTGCCCAGTCGAGCCTGACAATGTCGGTGACCTTATTTTTGGCTTCCACCTTAACATACGGGATTTGGGTGGCTTCCTTCTGGGTGGCTAACAGTGTTTCTGATAAACTTCTCATTCTGGGTTGCCCTTCTTTACTCTATTTTATTATCAAGCCAATTTGACAGGGTTTCTGAAATTACCAAAACAGGTGACCGAGCACAATGCCGAGAGCCCCAAACAGGAGGAGCCACAGTAGGGGGTATTTCTTCTGGCTATCACGGATAATATGCGTCCAGGGACGCCCCCCGATTCTTGACCACAAGGCTCTATAGAGTTGCTCCAGCAATCCCTCACTTTTCTTCCTCATTTTCCTTGAACCTCTTGACGGCTCTTTCACCAAAGTATTCTAAAACAACGACCGAGATGAGCCCGGATAGTAAGTAGGGTACCTCAATCTCACTCATTACACAGATACCATAGACAGCAAAGCCCCAGATGATGATAAACGGTCTGATGATACTCTTGATAAGCTTTGACCAGTCTTGCACTTTCATCTATAACAGTGCTGCCAAGGTATCGGGTAAGGGCTTACCTGCTTTTCGGTAGTGATTAGCCAGGTGCTTAGCCGCTTTGAGTATTGCCTCAGGGCTGGCTTCTACCCTCTGCCCTCGATGACCGCCCGGGGAGAGAGCAGCTACTGCCGCCGGCATCCTATCCCAGTCAACCGTCTTTTCAATATCCAGCTTATCCCGGAGCGCCCTGAATATACTCTTCTTATGATGTGGTAGCTTCCAGGTCTCGGGGTCCTCCGGGTCGCCAACGATGGCAAATGCCTCCTTGGGTAGTCCCTCTTTAACGGTCACGATTCACCTCCGATAGAGGATTATAAATTTAAGATAAAACATTAAAAATCCTCTATTTTGCTCTTTTTATGGTCCGTAATCGGTCGATTTGGTTACTGGCGTATAATAGGGTTTATAGAGCTGGCTGACTCTGGTTCGGTTCCTTCTTCCCAGTCTCTTTAGCTCCTGCCTGAAATACCTGAGCTTTTCCCTACCCTAGGTAAGGAACTCCCTGGGGGTGATTCCGCCACCAACATTGACCCTGTTGATGGCGAAGACTGCCCACTCAACAGCAGCATAGCCACAGGCACCGGTGGCAATTAGGTCCTCACACCTGGTGGGAATTGTAGAGCTGGCGGCGTCAAGGGTATGGAGCTTACCATAATAGATATAGCAATTGGAGCCGTCAGGCACTTCGTCACCAAGAATGGTCAGAGTGTCTCCCCATAGGGAAAACCTCTGGTATCTCTTGGGGAAGTTATCCACCGGGTATTCCACGGCTTCAACCATAATCTGGTCGGTGATAGTGGATATATCAATTTCCCTGGAACCGCTCACTGTGGCAATGGTTGCCTTCTGCTGATAGGGAGTAGACTCTGAGAAATCCTTAACGGCGTGGCTTATATGCCTATCCAGCTCATCGCTTGACCAGCGGTAGTTATTAGAATCCTCATCATGTAAGTCACGCCTGACTATGCTTCTCATCTCGGTCAGGGTCATGGTGTCACCTCGGTTATACCTAATTTGGCCTTAATCGCCTTTATGTCTGCCTTGCTCTCTTTATCTGAATGGATAAGCCTTAGCTCCCCATCGCCGGTAAGGACATACTCCTCATCATCCAAGAATACCCTGTCTCCTGAGACAACAATATCCCGGTGCTTCTCTACTGGTGTCTGTTCATAAAGTTCAACTAGGTTCATTGCTCACTCCTTAGATTTAGGTATAAGGCTTCAAGATAATTCAAATCCGTGGCTACAGTCCCATACATCCTCAAATCGTCTTCCTTGATGATTACAGCCCCATCCTGTGTTGCAGCCCCATCTCCAGAGGCAATGTAGTAATAGTAGTAGCTTGTTGGAGAAAGCATAATGGTGGGAGTACCTGAGCCAATCTTTCTAGTTTTGGCAAGGAAAGCTGTAAGCCCGCTAAAGTTGAGATTCAGGACAATTATTCCTGCTCCTGAAGTGCCACAAGTTCCGACTCCTTCCCATAATTGGACTAGACTAATCACAGCATTATTAGCCTGGTTCACCCAGAAGAAGAAGTAAAATGTATGCTCTGTGCCATCCTTAAGCAGATTAAATATGGTGGGGAAGTCACTAGCATTGGTATCGTCTCCATATAGCTTTGCTCCGGTGCTATCCCAATCCATATCAAAAAGCCTGTGGTCAGCATCCTGGGCATCCACGTAGACCCTGCAGTAGAGATGGGTGGCAGTATCGAAGCTGTCAATAGTAACTGCCAACCGCGCTGCTATTCGTTTCACCACCAATCTGGCATCATCGGGCTTTGGTAACGTCAGACTTGCACTATAATCGGCATTTCCTGTTCCCGAAGCTTCCGAAGTCGCCGTAATAGTTTTTGTCGCTGCCTCCAGGTCGCCAGTATTCTTAACTTGAGGGTTGTAGGAAAGTCGCTCAATCTTTTCCTGACCAACTTCAAATTCCCCAGCCAGTTTAAGCATAATTCCACCTCCTAGTTTAAGACATAATCCGCTGACAGGGAGAATGATGTCCCTGAGAAAGCGGTTACTTTAAGAAATATAATAGCCCCTCTACAATCGACCACTAGGGCATGCTGCCCGGTAGAGATGAAGGTTTTCTTGCCGCCACCCCACCATGCTTGCTGCCTCGGATTCCAGAATAAGACTTGAACCTCAAGGCTGGTTAGGGTGCCAGTGATGGTGATGTCAAACCGGCACTCCTTATAGCCTCTAGTATCTACAGCTCCTGAGGTGTCAGCAGGGTCTGAGGTGTCAATTGAGGTGACCTCGCTCCTATGGATCTTGGGCTGTGTTGAATAAATTTCTCCCATAATTTACCTCCCTAGGGGGAGAGGGAGGGTTGAAGATTCGATACCCCCTCCCCATTTAGTTTAGTCCTGAACACCGATTAAAGCGGCTGTCTTGATGGAGCTAAATAGAGCCAGTGAGACATACCACTTAATCCTGGTTCGAGAAGCGTCCTTGGTCTCTAATGAGCCAATAGGCTCCACAGTGAGGTGACCGGGTGCGGTTAAACCACAAAGGCCTCCTTCACCGAACTGGATAGCATAGATAGTAGAGCAAGTGCCACCGGTAGTTGCCGTCTCTACGCTATCAGCCACGACATGAGTGTCTAGTATCCAGTCATTGACACCAATAGGGATACCATCCCACAAATGGATGAAGTTACCCCATTTATCCCGGTCACTCTCCATCATACCGCCAGCGGCTCTGACCAGGGCATTAATCTTACGCCTCGACCTTCGGCTCATCAGCAGCATATCGGGCTTACCGCCCTTTATAGCGTCAATAAGCTCATCGAGCATAGACAGGGTCAGAGAAGCCCCGCTAGCGCCGGCAGCGATTACCTGGTCACCAGCAGTAGTGGTATCAATAAGCTTCCTCAGACCATCAAACTGCTTGGATTCGACCGTGGTATCGCCGTAGATAAAAATCTCCTCAAACTTACGCCGACAAGCCTTAGCCTTAAGTCCAATAACAGCTGCCTCCAGGTCCTGGAGATTAGACCGAGTCGCCTTTAAGAAATTATCGACATCAGCATCTCCACCCATAATCTTCAAGTTCGCCGTCTTCTGTTCAAAGGTGGGGGTCGACTCGGCCCAGGTATCGCCAACATCGTAGAAATCAATGGTAGGCAGGGTCTTTTCCTGGTTATAGGTTAAGCCATTACCTACAAGCTCTATAAAGGGCAACTCCTGTAGAATAGGGGAGTCCTTAACCATGGTCTCGACCACCCCTTGAAGCAGAATATCGTTTGATAGTTTGGCTGCTTCAGCTAAAGTTAAAGCCATTATCTTTTACCTCCTATTGCATATTGGATTTTCTCTCGGGGAGATAGAGCTGATAGGTCAGGTAGGGTCCTCTGTGGAGCTCCGGTAGGGACCTTGGTCTTAGCCGCCTCTGCTTCTAGTTCCGTCCTCACCTTACTAATGAGATTCTTAGCCCTGTCCACAGATTCATTTACCTGCTCAATGTTATCCCCGCTGATAAGCTCATCGATGATACCCGGGTTAACCTGAACTGCCAGAGCCTTGTAGCTTGAAACTGCCTCACCCAGGCTCTTGCTAACGGAGTTAAGCTTCTCGTCTAACTCAGTTATGGTTTGCTTCAGAGTGATGTTCCCTGAGTCTCTGGAGGCTATAGCCTGCTCAAGCTCTAAGATCTTGGCATTCCGGTCTGAAAGCTCACCAGTAAGGGTCTCCTTCTCCTGTTTTAGCTCTCCCAGCTCTCCCCTTATCGATTCAAGCTCATCCGGTAAAGTCTTTACCTCGTCGGTTTCTTCTGCGAGGTTTACTTCGTCTCCATTCACCATACTTACTCCTCTGGGTTATTCCTCAATGCCCCCTGCCTGGGACTCTACAGCGCTCTCTCTCACTCCGCCCCTGATGGGCTTGGCATTAAGCTCTCTATTCATCCTGAGGATAGTCTTCCTCTCCTCAAGCCATCGATTGAACTCATACTCTGGGTCTTTAACTCCGACCTCCTCCATGGCTCGTCTCCTTGAGTGAATGCCGGTCTGAATCAATGTCTGCTCATTGGAGACCAGTCTTGCCATATCCTGGGGCAACACTGGAGCCCAAATTACCCGTAAACGGTTATTACCAAAGCTCTCTCCCTGATACTTTTCAAGAAGCTTGAGAATCATCTCACTTCTGCGGTTGTAGGCGCTGGTTCTGATAATCCGCTTCCTCTTTATCTTCTGAAGCAGCGGGTGAAGCTCAATCTGGAGGGCTACCCCGGATAAGTCTCTCTCGGCTCCGCCAAAGGCGGCCCTGGGCGATTCTGATATATCGTGCAGGGTTCTATAAAGCAAATTGATGTAATCTATATGCAGCCTGACCCCACCACCCTGTAGTAAGTCGAGCAGGAAGGCTTTAGCGTCCTCGGGTATATTCCACACCGCCCCCGGTCTAACCGCTATATCCTGAGATTCCTCAACATTCTCCAGAACAGCAATTGGGTTACCAGATAGCTCTAATATCCTGGATAGCTGGCTCATTGCTCGATTGAGCTCCTGCTGTGGCTCTACAATCTGGGGCAAATCAGATATTTATTGGAATTCCTCTGAGCTGCCCATTGGCATTGATGGTGACCCCGCCGAGCTAATACCTGAGCTGCTCGATAGGCTGGCAGCCCTGGGTGACTTGGCAAAGCAGATTAGTCGAGCCTTAGGCCACAACGGCGACCGGTCTGAGGAGGCTCGGGAGCTAATAGAATACTTGCGCCGGGATTAATATCCCGGCGCTTTATTTTTATACGAAAGGAGTGCCATGAAGAAGGGCAAAGGTCGCCGGCTTGACAAAGAGGCGGTCGTGAAGGGGTTAACTATTTTTAGGAGGAAAACATGACTACGAAAACTATAGAGGAAACAAAGTCAGCTGGTATCTCAAGCGCGTATCTCTTCAATGAGCACCCCCTGGTGGTCCGACCGGAGCTTGCCAGGGTGATCGGGCTGAATGAGGCTATTGTCATCCAGCAGGTCCGTTATTGGTGCAATAAGAACGAAGAGGCAGGACACAATAAGCACGACGGCTACACCTGGACCTACGGTAGCTATAAATTCTGGCAGCAGAGGGCGTTCTCCTGGTGGTCTGTCCACACAGTACGCAGGATTTTCGATAGCCTTGAAGGTTCAGGGTTACTGGTCAGCGGGCGGTTCAACCGGCTGCCCCAGGACCGAACCAAGTGGTATCGTAGACTACGATCTCCTTGACGGCAAAATAGCGTCTGCCGAAATCGCCAGACCATGTGTCCAAAATGGGGCGCCGCCCGGCCAGAGACCAGCCAGGGAAAGGGGTGTCTAATGTCCATAGCCGGCGGGATTAGAAGAGGACCAGGGCGAAAAGTGTTCATCCAGGTACACCGCTTGGCGGTCTTCGACAAAGTGTTCAACGAATACGATGGCACTAGAAAAGCTAGCAGAACCAAGGAGACTTCAATGAAACTAGTTGACCCAAGAGTCTTAAAGGATCATCCTTCTCATCTTATTCCAGACATGAGGCCAAATGAGTGGCAGGATTTCTATACCGATATTTCCTTAAGAGGTATTAAGGTGCCTCTGGAAATACTGGCGGATGGAACCGTCCTAGATGGTAAACACCGGCTCCGAGCTGCTATCCAGTTGGGCATGATAGAAGTACCGGTTGTGGATGCTCCTCTCAACGACGATAGCCCAGAAGCCTATATGTTGAAGGCTGCCGTTCTTCGACGACATCTTACCGATGACCAGCGGGCGATAATAGCGGCGCTGTGGAAGGAAGAGAATAAGAAGCAAGGAGAGCGAACGGATTTAACTTCGCCACCCCGTTGTGGCGAAGTTAAACAGAGTCATCCTACTCAAGCCAAAACCCAAGAGTTGTTCAAGGTATCTAAGCAAAAGCTTGACCGCGCTACATATGTCCAGAAGCGCGACCCTGATTTAGCCAACAAAGTTCATCGGGGCGATATTGCTTTAAGCAATGCCTATCGCCAAGTTAAAGCTCCAGAGGAACGGCAGAAAATTGAAGCGACCAAACCCCCAGAGGGCACTTATCAGGTTATTGTTATAGACCCGCCCTGGCCATTCAACTCTCGGCAGAGCGACCCAACCCATGAGATTGCTTCTCCATACGAAATCAAGTCCATTATAGAAATCAAGGCACTCAATATTCCCGCCGCTGAGGATAGTGTCCTCTGGCTCTGGGTCCCAAATGCATTCTTACATGATGCTTTCCATGTATTGGAAGCATGGGGCTTTAGCTATAAGACTACACTCACCTGGGTCAAGGATAAGATAGGGCTGGGTGATTGGCAGACAGAGCATTGTCTTGTTGGGGTTAAGGGTGACTACAGGCTTATCCCAGGTAATAACTCCACCGCACTTTTTGCCGATTCTACACAGCATAGCGCCAAGCCAGATTCATTTTATGAGCTGGTGACTCAGTTATGTCCTGGTACTAAGATTGATGTCTTTGGTCGTAAAAAGCGAGATGGCTGGGTAATATGGGGACCAGACTCTGAAAACAATAACCAAGTTAACTGGCACAAAGTGGCCAAGGTTCGCAATCTTCGGGCTATGAGAGTGGCGGTAGTTAACTCTTCTTACTATGGGATGAAGCCTGGTGATCGTATATATAATTTGGGTAGTGACAAGATAGCCCAGTACCACCGCCTGCGTGGTGATGATGTCGTCTATGCCGGTCCCTGGGTACCGATGATGCCGGAGAATAGAGCGGCGGATAAGGTTTACTTCTCGGTACTCTTTACATGGGATATTCCTGAGATGATCCGCCAGGTCCAAATGGTGAGAGACTGGGGCAAAGAGGTTGAGATCGGAGGCCCAGCCGCCACCTTCATGCATAAATACATACATACACAGACGGGGATAGAGCCTCACTGTGGACTGGATGAGCGCTTCGAGCATATCCCACCTTTGAGTTGGTTGAAGAACTATCGGCCCAATATGACGGGAGGGGATTATAAATTGACGTTCTCGCAAAGAGGCTGCCCCCATCACTGTGCCTTTTGTGGCGTTAAGAAGGTCGAGCCTGACCTCCTCGAGTATGATGATTTCCCCATGGCGCCGATGATAGGGGATAACAATATCCTGGCGACCAGCTGGGAGCACCAGGAGCTCGTGCTCAACAGGTTCGTCAACTTTGGTCGGGAAATTGACATCAACTCGGGCTTCGACGTGAGGTTCTTCCAGGAAGAGCACTTCAAGCTGTTTTCCCGGCTCCGGCTCAAGTATTGGCGTTTTGCTTGGGATACCATGGAGGTGGAGGACGATGTGCGCCGTGTTGCCGCCATGATGCGGAATAATGGCCTTGACCGCCACCAGGTTACCGTGTATGCGCTTATAGGTTTCCCAGGGCAGACAGTAGAAGAGTGCCTCTACCGGCTCAATACCCTCATCGGACTGGGACTTAACCCGTACCCAATGAGATTCTGGCCACTCAACTCTCTCGACCGTAAATATGTAGCCCCTGACTGGAATGAGTACCTGCTACAGCGCATGACGGCGTACTTTCAGACGCCATTTCTTTGGATGTCGGACTCATGGGAGAATTACAGGCAGGGGCAGAGGGATAGGAGGTAACAATGGACAAAGATTCTATTAGAGAAGTCGAAATGAAAGGACTAACGCTGGGTGCGGAATTAGGTCCTGAAAGGGTAAGCCGAGAGATTTGCCTGGAGTGCCCTTTTAAGACGAGTTATTGCGTATTCAGAATGAGTTTATGGCTGGACAAGCCTGATTTAGCTTTCGTCTGTAAAGGCATGAGGGCATGGGTTAGAAAGAGTAACTGAGGGATGGAACAACCACCCCTACGTGGATTGACATCATATCGCCGGACGCTTTACCGTTGAGGTCGGATTCAAGCTCGAGAAATGTAAAGCGGTTGGTTGGGAAACTCTGGAACTGTTCGGATATCCTACCTGGTGAATATTGCAGCCAGTTAGATATCCCTCAGGCTCCACCTATGCTGTCGCAGGAAAGAGAAGTGCCCCTAAATATCCTCAAGGTATAGCCGGCACGGTCGAACTGAGCTCTCATTACAATCGTGATAGCCGAGTTTCCCTCTCCCACTTGAGGCATCCTCTGCGGTTTGAGGAAAGAACAGGAGAGGTATGCCTCCGGCAGTTCATAGGTTGAAGACCAGCCCGATTACTCCACCCCAATTCTTGGCGCAGACGGATGGCATCCTGTCCTGCTCCCGGGGCTATGGTATCATGGGAGACGCGGGCTACCTTGGCCAGCTCTTTCTTGGTATCTATAGTAGCTTTGTCAGAATTCTGACAAAGCTGGGGATGCACACCACCAGTAGACGTGACTTGATTCTCCTTCGCCTTCCTGCGGATAATATCTTCCAGCTTGAGAGCCAGGACGCTGGGAGACAATAACATCATGTAGGTCTGCCACCTTCGTTCCATGCCCGGCGTTCAGCCCGGAGCTTTATCTCGGCTACCTTACTATGTGCGTGTAATAGAAATTATACGCTCCATAAAGGCTGGATTCAGCCCCTCTTCGGTGCCTCTAGTTTCTATCCTTTAGCCAGCCACCGCTGCCGGGACTCCCCTTGTAGGTGATAGCATAGACGTAGATGATAGAGGGGTATATGGACGTCATCAAATTCAAGGATGAAAGAGGGGGGCTCTGTATCGCTGATGGAGC
>Ga0315543_1003860_pt1 | contig 13077 bp, 10 predicted proteins | sample SalMarSW160210MG_2_FD_203098 | JGI IMG/M metagenome (GOLD analysis project Ga0315543, IMG submission 203098) | Salt marsh sediment microbial communities from the Plum Island Ecosystem LTER, Massachusetts, United States - Salt Marsh Sediment SW1601-210 ...
TGCAGGGGCCTGCCAAGGAACGAGGCCCAGGAGCTCTGCAACATTCTACGGAAGAACGAGGAATGCCCATACGTCAGCGACCTGGACAAGCCCCCCAGAGGCCTCCCAAGCATCCTGTCGAAGGACACACTGGTGAAGGAGGGGCGCCGCAGACGGATATGCCCCTACTACCTCGCCAGGCGCATGATGAAGGAGTCCAGGGTAGTGGTGGCGCCCTACCCGTACATATTCAACCCCATGATCAGGCTCACCACAGGGCTCGACCTGGAGGGCCGTGTGCTGGTCCTCGACGAGGGCCACAACATAGACAAGGTCGGCCAGGAGATACTCAGCGATACAATGACGGAGCGGGGGTTGAGCGCAGCCGCGGAGGAGATGAAGCTCATCGGGGAGTCGCCGCGGTTCATCGAGCGCCTCGGCGAGCACCTCCTCAGAAGCGACCAGGGTAAGCCTCGTCTCGTGTCGCCGGAGACGCTTCAACGGGACTTGGAGCTGGCCCTCGGGGTGGAGATAGAGGCGTTCATCGACGGCCACTCTGTCTTCGTTGATGCGGTTAAGACGAAGAAGATGCAGGGCGGGAACCCGCCTGTCTCCTACCTCAACGGGCTCCTCGGGTTCTTCGAGCTCCTCCAGACAAGCGTCAAGGACAAGTACGTAGGCGTCTACACCCGGAGCTACTACGGGGCGCCGGTGATAGAGTATAGGTGCCTGGACCCGAGCCTAGCCGTTGTGCCCGTGGTGGAGGAGGCCAGCGGCGCCATAGTCATGAGCGGCACCCTCAGCCCCCTGGACACGTTCAGCGAGATACTCGGCCTCGGCGACGCCGTCCAGAGGTCGTACCCCAGCATACAGAAGAGCAAAAGGATCAGGATGATCGTGGAAACCGGGGTGACCACCACCTACCGTGAACGCACAGACGAGATGATCACCCGCATGGGCGAGGCTGTGTCCAAGGCGGTGGAGGCCGTGGATCAGGGCGTCCTACTCTTCTTCACCCAACGGGGCTTCATGAACACCTGCCTAGACGTCTGGGAGTCTAAGGGGTACGTGAAGGGTCAGGGCGGCAGGCTCTACCTGGGCGGCAAGCAGCTCTACAGGGAGGGCACGGACGCCAAGCGTAACAGGGACGTGGTGACGCGGTACAAGAGGATGGCGGTGGGCGTCGGCGGCGCCGTCCTCTGCTGCGTGTTCAGGGGCAGGAACAGCGAGGGAAGCAACTTCCCCGGCGACCAGGCCAGGGGCATCGTGCTGGTGGGCGTCCCCTACGCCAACTACGGCGACCCCCTCGTCAAGGCCCAGATAGGGTACTACAACAGGCTGAGGCGGGGCCTCGGGAACAGGTGGTACACCATGGACGCGTACAGGGCCGCGAACCAGAGCCTCGGCCGCGGCATCAGGGGCCGCGACGACTGGTGCCACTACTGGCTGCTGGACAGGCGGTACGAGGAGAAGCTCCAGCTCATATCCCGGTGGGCCCAGGGAGACGGCGCCGAGGTGCGCCGCAGCGAGAGACTCGCACAACAGACGTTTTAAGCCTTCGACACCGCCAAAGGATCAGTGAAACCCGGTGCCCAAGGGACACGTTCTAGGCGTAGACGGCGGCGGCTCCGCGACGCGAAGCGTCATAATATCCACCGAAGGCGAGGTCCTCGCCACAGCCGAGGCGGGGCCGTCCAACCCCATCACCATAGGCGCGGAGAGGGCTCTCGCCAACATCCTTGAGGCAGTGGATGAGGCGTCGGCCCGGTGCGGCGTACACGAGTTCCTGGCCAGCAGGCTGGGCGTCGCCGGCACAGACAGGTCCAGGCTGAGACAGGAGCTTCTCGACGGCATGCGGCCCTCCTTCGGAGACACAGCGATAGTCTCGGACGCCGCCTCGGCCCTCGCGGGCGGCACAGGGTGTAGACCAGGCGTGGTCGTCATCGCCGGCACCGGCTCCATAGCGTACGGAGAGAACCGGCTGGGGGAGACGGCGCGCGCCGGCGGCTGGGGCTGGAAGCTGGGGGACGAGGGCAGCGGCTACACCATAGGCCTGAAAGCCATCCTGACCGCGCTCAGGGCTCAAGACGGCAGAGGCCCTGAGACCGTGCTTAAACAGAAGATAGTCAGCCACCTAGGGCTCGGGCGCTTGGAGGACATCATAGACTGGGTCTATGAGCCGGGTCGGGAGCCTAGGGACATCGCGTATCTCGTCCCCCTCGTCAGGGAGGCCGAGGCTGAGGGCGACGAAGCCGCCGCGCTGGTGATGGCGGAGGCAGGCGCGGAACTCGGTTTCGTGGCAAACGCCGTGATAAGGCGGCTGGGCATGTCAGGCGAGTTCCCCGTGTCCCTGAACGGCGGAGTCTTCAAGCAGCCGAGCGGATACATAATCGCCTTCGAGGAGGTGTTGAGGCGTGAGGCCCCAGAATGCGCGCTCATCAAGCCGAGGATGCCGCCGCTGCTGGGCTCCGGCCTCCTCTCCTTGAAGTCCCTCGGGGTGACCATTGACGAGGCGCTGCTCCAGAGGGTGGAGAAGAGCTACAGGGGGCTCGGTGAGGCCGATGAGTAGATTATCTGAGAGGCTGAACCCCCGTTCACGGGGCATCGACGCCAAGACGATAGCTGAGGTGCTTGAGATAATCAACGGCGAGGACTCCCGCGTAGCCGGTGCGGTGGCCTCGCAGTTAGCCGAGGTGGAGAGAGCAGTCGAGTTAACAGTCTCGACGCTGAGAGGAAGTGGCCGCGTCTTCCTCGTCGGCGCCGGCACCAGCGGCCGCCTCTGCGTGCTTGAGGCAGCGGAGATACCGCCAACATACGGGCTGTCTGCGGAGAACTTCCAAGCCGTAATCGCCGGGGGCCACGAGGCGGTGTTCAGGTCGGTGGAGGCTGCCGAGGACGAAGCGGAAGACGCAGAAGAGGATTTGGCTCGTCTGGGTCTAGGGGAGGCCGACCTTGTGGTCGGTGTATCGGCGTCCGGCTTCACCCCTTACGTGCTGGGGGCCGTGGAGTACGCGAGGAGCCTGGGGGCCCAAACCGTAGGCGTGACGAATAACGAGGATACGCCTCTGTCGGGGCTGGTCGACGTGGCCATCGAGGCCGTGGTGGGCCCCGAGGTGGTGGCTGGCTCGACCAGGATGAAGGCGGGGACCTCCCAGAAGATGGTGCTGAACATGATTTCCACCGCCGCCATGGTGAAGCTGGGGCTGGTGCACGACGGCTACATGGTAGGAGTCCAGGCCAGCAACAGAAAACTCGTCGACCGAAGCATAGGGATGTTAACCGAGATAACGGGCGTGGACAGGACCGAAGCCGAGAACCACCTCATAGCCGCCGAGGGCGACGTCCGCGTGGCGATACTCCTCGCGTCGACCGACATGACACCAGACGAGGCTAGGCTGTCCCTCGACGGGTGGGTGTCGCTGAGGGAGATACTGGAGAGAAGAGGCTCTAAGACATGAACGCCGACCACACGCACCCAGACAGGAGTGATGCGGCCCCTTGAGCGTCACGACAGGGCTAGACGCGCTGCTCATGGACCCGGTGAAGCACTTAGACTCACAGGCTGTGGCCCTCGTCACCAACCACACAGGGGTGACGCATACCCTGGAGTCTGCCCTCGACGCGTTCCACGCGAGCACCGAGATCAAGTTGGTGGCTGCGTTCGGCCCCGAGCACGGGGCCAGGGGCGACGTGCAGGACGCCCTAGGCGTCGAGTCCCACGTGGACAGGTACATCGGTCTGCCCGTGCACAGCCTCTACGGCGACCACCGTAAGCCCACGCCGGAGACGCTGGACGGCGTCGACGCCATGGTGTTCGACATCCAGGACTGCGGGGCAAGGTTCTACACATACGTGTCCACCCTCACGTACTGCATGGAGGCCGCCGAGGAGAACGGCGTCTCCATGGTCGTTCTGGACAGGCCCAACCCGGTGAACGGGGAGACAGTCGAGGGGAACATACTGGAGCAGGGATATGAGTCATTCCTCGGGCTGCACCCGATCCCCGTCCGCCACGGCTTAACCATGGGCGAGCTAGCGTCGTTCATCAACCGGAACATCGGATGCGCCCTCAGCGTAGTAGAGATGACGGGCTGGGACAGGGGCATGTGGTTCGACGAGACGGGACTCCCGTGGGTACAGCCCAGCCCCAACCTACCCACCCTGGACACCGCGACTGTGTACCCCGGGACCTGCCTCTTCGAGGGCGTAAACGCGTCTGAGGGCAGGGGCACCACCAGGCCCTTCGAGTACCTCGGAGCCCCATGGATAGACGGCAGGCTGTGGGCATCCGCCCTCAACGGCTTAGCCCTCTCAGGTGTCGGCTTCAGGGTCTGCTTCTTCACCCCTGCCTTCTGGCAGTACAGAGGCGAGAGATGCGGCGGCGTCCAAGTGCATGTTACGGATCGCGACATATTCAAGCCCGTGGAGACCGGCGTCCACCTGCTGAGGACCCTGATGAACCGTTACCCGGGCCGCTTCGGGTTCAACGAGCCCACCTACGAGGAGAGGCGGCACTTCGACCTCCTCGCCGGAACCGATGTCCTAAGGCATAGCCTAGAGGAGGGCGTGGCGGTCGAGGATATCGTCGCCTCGTGGGAGCCAGGGCTTGAGCGCTTCAAGGACGAGCGAGACGAATATCTGCTGTATGGGGAGGGCGTTAGGTGAGCGGGTACACGTTGAGGGGCACGGTGGTGACACCCTTAGAGCTCATATCCCACGGCCAGGTGGAGATAGCCGGCGGCAAAGTGCTGTACGCCGGACCGAGGAAGCATCCGTATGGGAAGGTTTTCGACCACGGCGACGATCTCATATGCCCGGGCCTCATCGACGTCCACGTCCACGGCGGAGCCGGGTACGATGCCATGGACGATGCCCCTGAGGCCATGAACGGCATCTCAAACTACTTGGCGGCCGGCGGCGTGACCGGGTTCCTAGCGACCACACAGACGGCGCCCAGGAAAGACCTGCTCGAATCCGTTAAACGCATAGTCGAGGCCGCAGAGACAGGATTAAGCGGGGCAAGGCTACTTGGGCTCCACCTGGAGGGCCCCTACCTCAGCGAGGAGAAACGCGGCGCCCAGCACATCGACTCCATACGCTCCCCCGACCCTGAAGAGCTCACGGCGCTCCACGGAGCCGCCGGTCACTGGATGAAGATCATGACCCTCGCCCCCGAGGCCCCAGGGGCTCTGGGGGCTATAAGCTGGCTCGCTGACCATGGGATAGTTGCCTCGGCGGGGCACACGGACGCCGACTACGACACCGCGTTAGCGGCCTTCGGCCACGGCCTGAGCCACGTGAGCCACCTCTACAACGGGATGAGGGGCCTCCACCACAGGGAGCCCGGGATACTGGGCGCCGCCCTCACGGATGGAAGGGTCTCCGTGGAGCTCATCGCCGACGGCCTACACGTCCACCCCGCCGCGCTGCGGCTCGCCGCCCTCTGCAAGGGCCCAGCCAAGACCGTCCTCGTCTCAGACAGCATAAAACCCGCTGGACTGCCCGACGGCGAGTACACCTACAGAGGCAGACGTATGATGCTCAGGGACGGCTTGGTGAGGCTGCCTGACGGCGTCATCGCCGGCAGCTCCATCAGGCTTAACGACGCGGTCAGGGTGATGGTCGAGGAAGCCGGTTTCTCGGTCTCGGAGGCCGTCCAGATGGCGTCCCACTCCCCGGCCCGTGTGCTGAGGCTGACCCCCGGCAAGGGCAGGCTCGCGGAGGGCTCCGACGCCGACGTCACGATAATGGACTGGCGTTTCAACGTCAAGGCGACCATCGTGGGCGGCGACACGGTGTACAGGGGCGACACGTGATGGGGTACGACCGCGTCCAGAGGCTGCGCCTGAAGCGTGCGCGCCTCGTCGTGGGGCTCATGTCGGGGACCTCGGCCGACGGCGTCACCGCCGCCGTCTCCGAGATCACCGGAACAGGCGTAGACGCCGAGGTCAGGCTCATCACCTACAGGACTTATCCATACCATGCCGCGGTCCGTGAGAGGCTGTTCAGGCTGTTCGAGGACGGCGCCTCGGGGCTCAGCGAGGCGTCCGAGCTGAACATGCTCGTCGGGCACCTGTTCGCCGACGCCGTGAACGGCATCATAGGCGAGGCGGGGCTCGACCCGGGGGAGATCGATCTCATCGGCTCCCACGGCCAGACGGTATGGCACCAGCCAACGCTCAAGGAGGCTGCGGGTCACCTTTACAGGTCCACCACGCAGATCGGGGAGCCGGCGGTCGTCGCCGCCCGGACCGGGCTGCCCGTGGTAGCGGACTTCAGGAAGGCCGACATAGCCGCCGGAGGGGAGGGGGCGCCCCTGACGCCGTACCTGGACTACGTCCTCCACCGGTCGCCCACGGAGCACAGGGTGCTGCAGAACATAGGCGGCATCGCCAACCTCACGTACCTGCCGGCGGGGTGTGGAGTCAGAGACGTGGTGGCGTTCGACACGGGCCCCGGCAACATGATCATAGACGCCGCCGCCGGGCGCTACGCAGGTCTGAGCCACGACGTGGACGGGGCCATGGCGAGCAGCGGGGAACCGAACAAGGCTCTGCTGGATGAGCTGTTGACTCACCCCTACTACGGAAGGAAGCCGCCCAAGAGCACGGGCCGGGAGGTCTTCGGGGAGCAGTACGCCTCGGAGGTGTTCAGCCGAGCCGACGCCCACGGGCTGAGCCCCGTAGACGTGGTCGCCACCGTCACCGAGCTCACCGTCGAGTCCATAGCCCGGGCGTACGAGTGCCACCTCCCCGGCCCAGTGGACGAGGTCTACGTCAGCGGCGGCGGCTCCAGGAACCCGTGCCTCGTAGAGGGGCTGCGGCGCAGGCTGCGTGCCCCGATATACGACTACTCGCGGCTGGGCTATCCGTCGGAAGCCAAGGAGGCGCTGCTTATGGCGCTTCTGGCGAACGAGCACGTGATGGGGACGCCGTGTAACCTGCCGGCCGCCACCGGCGCCGGCAGGAGGGTTGTGCTCGGCTCATTGACGCTTCCCTGAGAATTTTTATGCACCCCGCCGTCATTATTTGCTGTGAGTCAAATGGATCAAACTGTTCTCAGCGAAGCGTTGTCGAGGATAGACGAGGCGAGGATCGTGGAGCTGGCCAAGGAGCTGATCAGGGTGCCCAGCGTCTCCGGGGAGGAGAAGGCGGTGATGCACCGAGCCAGAGAGCTACTGGAGGAGATAGGGATCGAGGCCGAGTTCCACGGCATCGAGGAGCGGCCCATAATCAACGCCGTGCTGAACCCTGGCGCCGAGAGGCTGCTGGTGTTCAACGGCCACCTGGACGTCGTGCCCATCGCGAAGCCGGACGCCTGGACCAAGGCGCCCTGGGACCCTGTGCTCGAAGAGGGGAGGCTCTACGGCCGCGGCTCCAGCGACATGAAGAGCAGCTGCGCCGTAATGATCCACGTGCTGGAGATCCTGAAGGACATGGGGCTGCCCCTCACCGTAGGGGTCCATCTGGTGCCGGACGAGGAGAGGGGCGCCGCCTTCGGCTCCAAGGTGCTGGTCGAGAAGATCACGAGGGGCGAGATGAGGCGCCCCGACTACGTGGTGATCGGTGAGCAGAGCAACCTCAAGGTCAGGGTGGCGGAGCGCGGCATGTTCGGGTTCCAGGTCAAGTTCTACGGCAGGGCCGCTCACACCGCGGCTTCACGCACCACGGGGATCAACGCCATCGCCAAGGCGTCCAAGGGGGTGCTGGCGCTGGAGCACCACATCGACAAGTTCCACGAGTGGATAGGCCACCCTATGCAGAGCGTCAACATCATAGAGGCGGGGACCGTGAGCAACCAGGTGCCCGCCGAGTGCACCATAACCGTGGACCGCCGCCTCATAATCGGGGAGACCGCCGACGACGTCGTCGCCGAGGTCACGGCCGACCTGGACAAGGCGGGGGAGGGGGACCCTGACTGGAGCTGGGAGATAGTGGCCCCCAAGGACGAGAAAGGAGACTGGGTCTACACGCCCGCCACCTACACGCTGCCGGACTCGGAGCTGGGCAAGGCGTTCATGGACGCCGTCCCGGCGGCCCTCGGCGTCGAGCCCGGGCTATACGTCGAGTGGGCGGGAAGCACCGACGGCCGCCTCTACAGGCAGGCCGGAATCCAGACCATAGGCTATGGTCCCATCGGGTTCGGGGCCCACGGCCCAGACGAGTTCGTCTACGTCGACAGCTTAGTCAAGACCGCGCGAGTCTACCTGGCCCTCGCTTTTAGGCTGGCCGAGGGCTAACCCCCTAAATCTCTATGCATAATGTGTCCGATACTTTTCTCACCCGAGGCGAGGCCACCAGTAAAAGTTAGAGTCTAGCTTAGCTCCGCTATCGCCTCGACGAGGTTCATGGCGAGCCTCTGGTTGTCCGCCGTGTATATCCAGGGCTCCATGAGCCACGTGATGTCCCCGAAGGCGGTCACCGTGCTGTTGCCTACGTCGATGACGGATACTGTGGCGTAGACCCTCGTCTGCTCCGACACGGAGTTGTATGTGCTGTACGAGGCGTAGGCCGCGTCGGCGTCAGTGGTGCTCAGGTAGGTGGACGTGAAGAACACCAGCGTGTCCAGCCCCTCGGTGAGGAAAGTGTCCTCGAACTGGGTCACCTTGACGTTCCTGTAGAAGCCGTGGTAGTTCACCATGTTGTAGAGGTAGCCCTTCCCGAAGTGTAGGCCCCAGTGGTTGGCCAGGCTGTTGATGGCTCCCTGCATGACGGTCGTGTCCAGGAACTCGACGCTGGCGTCGCTGAGGAACACAAGCATGCCGCCGCCCTCCACGAAATCGTTGATGGCCGTGTACTCCTCGTAGGTGTAGCCCTGCGTCGGCGCAGCTATGAAGAGGCACGTGGCGTTGCCCAGGGCCGCCTTGACGTTATCCCAGTCGCTGCTGTATCCCACGAAGACGCCGCGCTTGGAGAGCTCAGCCGATAGATAGTCGAGCACGTATGGGCTCACCTTGTTGCCGTGGCTCCTGTCCACGACCACCTGCCCAATGGTATCCATCTCCTCCGTCACGTTGCCTTCGGGTTCCTCGCCGCCGTTCTCCATGACCACGTCCCTGGGCATGTAGAGGTAGTATAGGGCCGGCGGCGGGTTTGCCTCGTTCAGCTCGCCGATGCTGGGATACTCCAGGTTGATGGTCACGGTGGTGTTTGACACCCTCGCCACGAGGCTGTCGACGGTGTATGTCTCCAGCCCCGCGAGCTCGGCGGCGTAGCTGATGGCCGACTGCCTGCTCCCTATCTCGTCGACGAGGCCCTGGTTCACGGCCTCCCCGCCCAGGTAGACGCCGCCTCTCTTCAGCTCACTCATAGCCAGGTTGAGCCTGCCGCCCCTGCCTTCGCTGACAGAGGAGGCGAAGCTGTCCAGGGCCTTGGTGATGTTGAACGGGAACAGCGCGGGGCTGAAGCCCGTGATCTTCTGGGGCCCCGACTCGAAGGTGAACTCGCTGGGCACGAGGAAGCCCGGGCCCACGCCGATGACGCCGACGTTCCCCACCATGGAGGTGGGCTGGGCGTAGATCTGGTCCGCCGTCACCGCCAGGTAGTAGCCGCCCGACAGCGCCATGGAGGCCGACGCGACGACGGGCTTCTTCTCCTTAAGCTTCAGGAGGTCCAGGTAGACCTGCTCGACGAGGTACGCTGTGCCGCCGGGGGAGTCTATCTCCAGCACCACGGCCTTGACGCCGTCGTCCTCCATGGCCTCGTGCACCGCGGCGGAGAGTATCCCCGCGTACTCGGTGTCCTCTATGACTCCCTGGATCTCTATGACGCCGATGATGCCCTTCTTGTTGACGGTCACCGGGGACCCCGGCTCCCACATGAATATCACCGCCATCGCCGCTATCATTACGAACGAGAAGACAGCGAGCGCGACGGCGGCCCTGTTCCTGTTAATCCTCTCCATGATCCACCTTCACCGGTACCCCAATACTGAGCTTCCGCTTTAATAGGGTTATTCCCCGAGCCTTATAACCCGTGGAGCCGCCTGATATCCCTGTTCCTCGTTGTCGCTAAGGGCTTAACGGCGACGACTGTGAGCTTCGTCGGCACTGGCGCCACCTTCTACGTTGCGTCCAGGCGCCTCGGCTACAGGTTCAACGTGGTGGAGTACACGGCGTATTTCCTGTTCTATAACCCAGCCTGGTTCCTCATGACCCTTATGCATGTGCTGGTGAGACGGGGGAGCCCCGAGCTGGACTGGAAGATATGAGCAAACGGTGGGTCATGCGGCGCCTACGAGCCCCTAGTGAAAAATGTGAGCCCCAGGAACGCTGCTAGGCAGAGGGCTACGCTGTAGGCGCTGGAAGCCCAGAGCCCTAGGTTCTGCCAGAGAAGCCCTACCACCGTGTTGGATACGAAGAACGCCGAGCCCACGACAAGGTAGTAGACGCCATAGGCGGTGCCCAGTACAGCCTCCTCGACGTAGCCCGGGATGAGGGCCCTCTGGACGGTCTCCACCACCCCCATATACACTCCGTAGACCGCCGCGATCAGGTAAGCAGACGGCACCGCCTTGGGTGAGATGTAGAGGAGCGCCGCCGAGATCACGAAGACAAGGTACCCGATTCCTAGGGTCTTGGCTCTTCCTATCCTGTCTGACAGCTTGCCCGCGGGAAGAGCCACGAGTGTGTGGGCGACGTTCAGCACCGCGTACACGACCGGGATCAGAGGATCGCTGACGCCCATGAGCCGCGCGTTCAATAGTATGAAGCTGAAGTTGAAGGCGCCCAGGCTGAAAACCGCCACTATCACTAGAAGACGCAGGAAGTCTCCTCGGGCCACCTCCCTCAGACCCTCCAGGAACCTGAACTCACGCGTCGACTCGCCCACGATCTCCTTAACCCCCAAAAATATTACGACGAGCGCGGCGGTCCCGGGCACCAGGGACAGCCAGAACACGTCCTTGACCGTCCAGCCTAGGAGCACCATCACCCCCGTAGCGGTGAGGGGGCCGACGATGGCGCCCATCTGGTCGAGGGTTCTGTGGAGACCGAAAGCCTCCCCCCGCCTCCCCGGGGGAACCGAGGCGCTTATCAGTGCGTCCCTGGGCGCGGTCCTGACGCCCTTCCCCATCCGCTCCACCACCCTTATGGTCATGACTTGCGACACGTTCGTGGCCGCCGCGAAGAGAGGCTTGGCGATGTTAGACAAGGCGTAGCCGAGGAGGATGAACGGCTTCCTCTTCCTGAACTTGTCGCTGAAGAAACCCGACACGGCGCGCAGGGCGTAGCTCACCGCCTCCGCCGTGCCCTCCACGAGGCCGAGGGACGCTATTGTTCCCCCGGGCAGCCCCAAGATGTATACCGGTAGGAGGCAGAACACCATCTCGCTGGAGCAGTCCGTGAAGAAGCTGACCAGCCCCAGCATGTAGACGTTTTTAAACTCGCCTTCGTCGTCAGCCATGCAGGCTAAGGTGTATTAAGGGAGAAATAAGGCTTCCATCTAGGCGTCAATGTAAAATCAATGTAGACGCTCTCTTCATGTAGGTGGAAACTTTGAGCGGGGACGGCGAGAGAGAGTACATCCATATGGTGAAGGAGACGGCGAAGGCCATGTGGGGCCCGGAGGCGGCCGAGAAGTTCAGTGACCACATCGAGCGCACCGCCGCGGCGGTATACGCCGTGAGCAACTACCCTCTGGAGCCCGACATCGAGCCCGTCACTAGGATGAGGCCGGGGGGCAGGTGATGGAGCCGTATAAACTGAGTCTGGCCGAGGCGTCCCACATGATTAGGGATGGAAGCCTCACACCCACACGGCTCGCCGGCTCCCTCCTGGACAGGATAGACAAGCTGGAGCCAGTCGTCGAGGCTTGGGTGACCGTGGACCGGGAGGCCGTCATGGAGGCCGCGGAGGCCGCCACCAGGGAGGCCGAGGAGGGCCAGATCAGGAGCCTCCTCCACGGCGTCCCCTTCGGCGTCAAGGACATCTACTACACCGAGGGCATGAGGACGACCATGGGCAGCACCCTCTACTCGGGCTTCGTGCCTGACCACGACTCCGCCGTCGTCAAGACCCTCAGGGAAGCCGGGGCGGTTGTCCTCGGCAAGACGGAGACCACCGAGTTCGCGGTCCACGACCCCGCGCCCACCAGGAACCCCTGGAACACCCTCCACACACCCGGGGGCAGCAGCAGCGGTTCCGCGGCGGCGGTCTCATGCGGCATGGCGCCCATGGCCCTCGGCAGCCAGACAGGGGGCAGCGTCGTCAGACCCGCCAGCTACTGCGGAATAGTAGGCTTCAAACCCACGTACGACCTCCTCAGCAGGGAAGGCGTCTTCCCCCTGAGCTGGAGCCTCGATCACGTCGGCTACATGACACGCACGGTGGAGGACGCCGCCATCACACTGAAGACCCTGAAGAGGGACGTGGCCCCTGCAGAAGGCATGGATGACACTCCTAAGATGGGGCTCCTCGGCGGCTACTTCAAGGAGAACGCGTCGGACGAGGTATGGCTTGGCTTCGAGCAGGCCGTGGGCAAGCTGTGGGGCGAGGGCGCCGAGTTCATCGACGTGGCGCTCCCCCCGAGCTTCGGGATGGTGCCCAGCGTGCACAGGGTAGTAATGTCTGTGGAGGCCGCGGCCGCCCACGAGGACGTCTTCAGGGTCAGCCCCGACGGGTACCGGGAGTACATCAGGGGCTTCATCTCCAGCGGCCTCCTCGTCCCAGCCACCGCATACCTGCGGGCCCAGAGGATAAGGGGCATCATAACACGAGACATCCACGCGTTGATGAGGGACTACGACTGCCTGGTCTGCCCCTCCACCGTGGACACCGCGCCCAGGGGCCTGGAGTGGACGGGAAGCCCCGCGTTCAACGCGCCGTGGAGCCTCACCGGCCTCCCCAGCGTAACGGTGCCGTCGGGCGTCAGCGAAGACGAGCTGCCTCTCGGCCTGCAGCTTGTGGGGCGGCCGCACCGCGACCACGATCTGCTGGGCGTGGCGGCGTGGTGCGAGGAGGCCCTGGGGTTCCCGGAGGGGCCCAGGGACCCGTACACGCCTTAAGCCTAGAGGGGCTTCACTTCCCTGCCGTCCATGACCGCGGATATCTCCACCAGGTCCTCCAGGCGGCTGGACTTGAGCTTCCTGCCCAGCACCTCC
>Ga0315543_1003861_pt1 | contig 13077 bp, 11 predicted proteins | sample SalMarSW160210MG_2_FD_203098 | JGI IMG/M metagenome (GOLD analysis project Ga0315543, IMG submission 203098) | Salt marsh sediment microbial communities from the Plum Island Ecosystem LTER, Massachusetts, United States - Salt Marsh Sediment SW1601-210 ...
AATCGCACTATTATGCTAAACAAGATGTAAATTGTTTTTCGCTGTGCATTCCTACAGCCCATCACCCTCATGTTGATACAAACGATTGGATGCATAGCGATAAAGGTATTTTAGTAAAAGAGAAATCTATATCTGAATATTCTCAAGTGCTTAAAGAATTAGTTAATAATATAGCGAAAAATATAAACTCGGAATAAATTAGGGCCATTGTGGCAATTGAAAAAGCTGGACCCCGCACCAACGGGTTATTGAATAAAAAAAAGGTGCGGGATTGAATAGCAAATTGGTGCGGGACTAACCGAAGAAAACCCCCCGGAATAGAAAACCCCAGTTAGATAGCTGAAGCATCCCCAAGCAGCTAACTAACGCATCTAACGGGGCAAGTCTCACAGGGCAGGTCAAAACAAGCAAAAAAGACGTTTTGGGTCGTTTAATGCCTCGCTAAACTGCCAAAATAAAAAATATTTTGTTGCTATGGAAAGTCAGGGATAGTATTATTGTGCCGGTAAAGATTTGCGCGATAGGCTGATGAATAGCTGTAAATGCAGGATTTTTTTAGAGTTCTTCCGCTAAGTCATCTCTTATTCAGCAGTGTTATTTGAAATGTTTTTTTAATTCCAATTTTCAGGAATGTTAGCCGGGTTTCGGCAAAAGTTTTCTAAATTTTATTTTGAGGTATTTGAGATGAACATTTATGTAGGTAATTTGGCGAGAGAGGTGACGGAAGAACAGTTGCGGCAGGCTTTTGAGGCTTATGGTCAGATTGGGTCTGTAAGCATTATAAAGGATAAGTTCAGCGGCGAATCGAGAGGTTTCGGTTTCGTTGAAATGCCGTCGAAAGAAGAGGCTCAGGCAGCCATTGAGGGAATGAATGATAAGGACCTGGGCGGCAGGACGGTAAAGGTCAATGAAGCTCATGAGCGGGGCAGCAGAGGCGGCGGCGGCGGCGGTAGCAGAGGCCCGCGTCGCGGCGGTTTTGGCGGCGGCGGCGGCGGCGGCGGCAGAGGCGGTTATCGCAGCGGCGGCAGCCGTTACTAACAAAGAAATCAGTTGTGAATTTGCCCGGGTTTTTAAACAAGACCCGGGCAAATATACGTTTCAATACTTTGTAATTTCATAACAGGGCGGGGTTGCTTTACCGGTGTAGTTCAGCTTTTACTCTTTTTGCATATATTGCAAAAATTCGACAACAAGCAGGACAAGCCAGCCTATTTGCAGAATAAAGAATAGGATGATTTGTGCCCATTCTACGCGGTGTTTCATCGAGACCGTGAAGTTCTCAACAACCAGCGAATAGGTGTCTTCCAGCGATTCGAGCTTGTTGCGGATGGTTTTTCTCCATTCGTCGATTTTAAATTTCGTCGCAGCCAGTTCGTAAAACCTCGCCGAGTACCAGTCGCCGATAAGCTTTATATCGCGTTCCAGCCGTTGTAATTCCGAAATGGAGACCATCCGTATCTCCATAGTCTCCTTCATTCTTTGAGCCAAATCTTTGCTTCGCAGTCGTTTTGTGCCGACCGGTATATTGTGTACCAGTTCCGCCATCCTCGCCAGTCTGCTGTCGAGCCGATGGTCGAGAATTCTATACCGGAGAAGCTGCAGATTTGTGAGTGTCAGCAGTTCTATGTCTTCTTTGATGTCGCCGGCGGCATCAAACAGGAATGCCCCGTCCCAGTCGATTATCGACAAATCGTTATTGCCGTATTTTATCCTGCTGCCCAATGTATATTGCACCTCCTGCGGGTCAAGGTCCCGAATTTCTGATTTCAAAAGCGAAACGATGACGTTGCGATGTTTGAGAAACTTTTCCGGGTCTTGCTGATAATTGGTAACAGCGAAGACCGAGTATTCTTCGCTGAATAGCGAATCTCCGCCATATTCCTTCAGGATACGGTATGAATGCTCATAAGATTGCTTTTCGAGTGAAAAAATATCCTCCTTGTGAAATATGTTTTCCACATCTATTGTTGTTTGTATAAGAAGCACATCCGGCTGGTATCCCCGCAGATGAAATGTTACATTTTGACCGCCGATTGTGAGGTTTTTCTGGCCGACGATTACCTGTTTTGGCACAGCGGTTTTGTAATACACCGGCGAGCTTTTGATAATGGTGGGATTGAACACCTCACCCGCCAGTTCCTGCGTAACTTTTCCTAATACGAGCGTAATGAGTTGTTGTTTAATTTCAGCCATCGCCGCCATTATAACTGCCTTTTTGCTTCAAGCCACAGTGATTTTTGTTGTTCAGGATGCCTTTTTTCTTTTACTTTTCGCCCTTTTTTCCCGATATATAATATATCCGATGGAAGAATAGATTATGGTAAAGTGTCCTTATTGCGGCAAAGAGTTAGACTTGCAGGTCATACTGGCTTCGGCGACCCCGCCCGGGAATGCCACCCCTGTGCAGGCAGGGGCGGAGGCCAAAATGAAATGGTATTTTTCCACTTATTGGTTTGTAATTGGTTTATTGTGTGTTGGGCCTTTTGCCCTGCCTCTTATGTGGTTTAATCCTCGCTATAAACTCATAACGAAAATTATCGTATCAGTGGCGGTTATTGCCATAAGCATCTGGCTCTATGGTGAATTCAAATCTGCCTTGAATCTGGTAAAGCAACAGTGGGGCGGATTGACTTCTGGTTATTAATTCCGCTGGAAGCGGATTCTCTCTTGTCGTTAATAAACTCCCCGAGTAGGGCTCGAACCTACGACCTAGCGGTTAACAGCCGCTCGCTCTACCAATTGAGCTATCGGGGAATAGCTGCAAAGACAAATATTCTTTCAAATTTTGGCTGCTTTGTCAAGTATAACTGTTTTGTATAACCATAACAGGAAAGAGGCTAAAAGCTGGACAAACCACCAAATTCAAGGTATTATGCCGCCCTTTTCCAGCCTTGATAGGTATTTTAATGGATATTTTCAACGGTTGTAAAGTGTGTTTAAAAATATGTTTGAATTGGTTATAATATTGGCTTATGGCAGTTGACAGGCTCGAATTAAGCGGTTTTACGATAATTAAGAAGCTCGGCACAGGTGCCCGAAGCGTAATTTACCTTGCGCTGGATGAGGAAAGCGGCAATGCCGTTGCTCTTAAACGCGCGGTCTATGAAAAGCCGGAAGACCACCGTATTTTCGAGCAGATAATAAATGAACACAGGGTTTCTAATGCAATTCAGTACCCGTATTTACGCAAATGCGACAAACTTATTAAAATCCGTAAGATGTTCAAGGTCAAGGAGTTATTGCTTTCGATGGAGATGTTCGAGGGCGAGACCCTTGAAAAATACAAAAATCTGAGTCTTGGCGATGTGCTGCTGGTGTTTCGGATGATTGCCGACGGCCTAAACGCGATGCATCAGCAGGGCTATATCCACTGCGATATTAAGCCGAACAATATCCTTATAAATGAATCCGGCGCTATAAAAATAATCGACCTTGGCCAGGGCTGCAAAATCGGCACTATAAAGCCGAGGATTCAGGGCACACCTGATTACATTGCGCCGGAGCAGGTTAAAAGAAAACATCTCGACCAGCGGACAGATGTTTTTAATCTCGGGGCGACGATGTACTGGGCGCTTACCGGCAAAAATGTGCCGACGCTTATACCGCAGTCGAACGATATTTCAGCAATGCTCGGTCAGCGCCAGTTTCCCACTCCACATCAGCTCCGCCGAAGGATACCAATAGGCGTTTCAAATCTTGTTATGGACTGTGTAAGGGAAGAGCCGGAAAAAAGACCGTCTTCAATGGCCGAGATTATTTCCAGACTCGACCTTCTGATTCACAGTATTTTTGCCAAAAAAATCCGGAATCAGTAATGGCAAACGACATTATAGAATTGCTGGAGGCCGGTATTAAGGCTAATGAAAACGACCGGTATCGACAGCATAATCTGGTAGTTCTGCCGGATAGCGGCGATTTGGTTATTGCCGGTGATATTCACGGCCATCGGCGCAATTTCGAGCGGATAGTAGCCTATGCCGCATTGGATAAAAACCCGGACAGGCATCTTGTTCTGCAGGAAATAATACATGGTGGGCCGGAAGATGAGAAAGGGGGATGTTTGTCGTTTGAACTGCTGGTCGATGCCGCAAAGCTCAAGGCAGATTTCCCCGATAGAATACACTTCATCCTTGCAAATCATGATACTGCTTTTATAAGCAACAGTGATGTTATGAAAGGCGGCAAGGAGATGAACGCTGCGATGCGTGCCGCAATGCAGAGATATTTCGGCAGCCAGACAAAGGATGTGGAAAGTGCGATGGAGAGATTTCTTTTTTCACAGCCTCTGGCGGTCAGGTGTCCCAACCGGATATGGATTTCGCATTCGCTGCCTTCCGACAGGATGGTTGAAAAATTTGACTTTTCAATCTTCCACAGGAAGCTGAAAATCAACGATATAGTCAGGCCTAATTCCGCTTATCTTTTGACCTGGGGCAGAGGGCACAGCGGCAAAACCCTTAAATTTCTTGCACAACAGCTCGACGTTGATTTGTTTGTGCTTGGTCATCAGATTCAGGAAACCGGCTGGATGAGTAATAATCAGAACTTGATTATTGTTGATTCACAGCATAATCACGGCCACATGCTGCATATCAGGCTGGATTCTCAATACACGATAAAAGAATTGACAGATTCTCTTGTACCGCTTGCAAGTATTGGTTAAGGGCTCGGCGAGATATGACAGTTTTGTATGCAATAACGATAGCTTCCATTGTGATACAGGTTTTATTTGTTTTTCAGATTTTTCAACACTACAGATATGTTCTGCAAAAGTTTGCCAGAAAGCATACTTCCTATCGTCCCAGGGTCGCATTGATTGTGCCGTGCAAGGGAATCGACACAGCTTTTGACAAAAATATCGGTTCTTTTCACGAGCTTGATTATGACAATTTCGAACTGGTGTTCGTAGTCGAGAGCTGCGAAGATGCGGCTTATAACCGGCTGCTTAGTCTTAAAGAGCGATTCGGAAACCAGACAAAAGCGTTTAAGACAAGAGTTCTTGTAGCCGGCCTGGCAAAAGACGGCAGCCAGAAACTGCACAACCTGCTTTATGCGTGCAGAAACGCTGAAAGAGATGTTGAAGTTTTCGCATTTGCCGATTCGGATGCCTGCGTCCGCCGGGATTGGCTGAGCTTTCTTGTCTATCCGCTGCGAAAGACCAAGCACGGCGCCTCAACCGGCTATCGCTGGTATGTACCGCTGAAGAACAATTTAGCAACGCTGGCACTGTCCGCGATGAATGCCAAGGTTGCTCAACTTCTGGGGCCTACGTTATTCAATTGTGCCTGGGGCGGCTCAATGGCCCTGCGTGTTGGCACTTTTAAGAAGCTTGGCATAGACAAAATCTGGCAAAATGCGGTAAGCGATGATTTAACACTGACAAGGGAGGTCAAGAAAGCGAAACTTAAAGTCATTTTTGTGCCCGGCTGTATTGTCGCTTCTTTTGAACAGACCAACTGGTGCAGTCTTTTTGAATTTGTAAGACGCCAGTTTGTTATTACAAGAGTTACTGTACCGGGGACATGGTGGTTTGGTCTTGTAAGCAGCGTATTTTCAGTCATAGGGCTGTGGGGTTTTACGGCATTGGCAGTTTTTTCATACCTTACCGGCTCAGAGTATTGGTATGTCTTTCTCGCAGCGGCGATTGTTTTTTTTGCAGGACAGATAACAAGAGCCTTTTTAAGACAGATAATGATTTTCAGACTTCTGGCGGCAGAGGCTGCAAAAATGAAGGTTGCGGCAGCGGCTGATATTATCGGCAGTCCGTTATGGTCGCTGGTTTTATTAGTCTGTATTATTTCTTCATCGTTCGGCAGGACAATAAAATGGCGGGGCATCAGGTACAAGCTTACAGGGCCGACAGAAGTTGTCAGACTTGCTGATGATTGTTTTCCCTGCCGATGAGATAGACGCGGTTTTTACCACTGCGTTTTGCTTCCAGCAGGGCATTGTCGGCCTGGGCAAAAAGCTCCTCTACTGTTGAGCCGTCGCGGGGGAAAGTTGCCAGGCCGCCGCTTATGGCCAGTATGCCTTTGCCTTCCGCGCCGAGTGCGGGAAGGTCGGTTTTGTTAAGCTCCCTTCTGAATCTGTCGCAGATATTTATTACCTGTTTCGGATGCTCGCTCTCAATACGCCTTCTTTCTGCTTTTGTGCCGGTATCGAGAGCTACGGCCCTGCCTGCAGGCAGATTCCAGAATACAACGGCAAATTCATCTCCGCCTATTCTGGCGACAATGTCCTGTTTTCTGCAGCACTTCTGCATTAAAACGGCGGCCTGTTTGAGAATATTGTCGCCGACCGGATGGCCGTAAAGGTCGTTATACTGCTTGAAATTGTCTATGTCGAAAATGAGCAGCGTAACCTGCAGAGACTCCTGACCGGCGTGGGCGGTAATCTGCCGCAAAAATTCCCTGGCGAACCTTCTGTTTTTGACGCCGGTAAGCTCATCTTCCATTACAAGTTTTTCAAGTATTTCAATCCGCTGCCGCTGCTGCTGTATCAGTTCCGTATCAGGTATAATTTTTGTCGATTGTTGCGCATCAGTTTTTTTTGTCGTGAAACTGACAGGCAGGATATAGTAATCATCGGCGAGTTTTGCTCCGTTATGGGCAGAGGCTGAAAGTTCGATTGCCTTCGGCTCCTGCCACATTTGAGCCAACAGGAGAATTTTTGATTTGGGGTTTATTTTTCTAAGTGTCGCCAGCGATGAGACAAGGTTTGCATTGAAGTCATCCGGGATTACTGCTATGACATCGAATTGATTTGTTGATGCTGTGGCAATGGCATCGGACATATTTGGACGGGTATGAAACTGTATGGAGGCACATTGTGAGGTGTCAACGGTCGTTTTTTCGACCCGGCCTATCAGCAATATTTTTCCGTCCTTATTGGATGTGTCTATGGTTATCCTGCTTTGCATTTTCGGCTATGTGCCCTGATATAATATATCAGTGTATTATACTAAAAATCCGGGGCAAAGTCAAATTAGGTAAAACAGGCGAATTTGTCAATGGACGGGCATAGTGGAGAGTTTTTCGCGGGCCTGCTGGGCGAATATGCTGTCGGGGTGGTTTTTGAGGAAATCCTCAAGGTCATTTCTTGCTTCGGTCAGGTATTTTTCCTTTTCTGCCTCGCTCAAGCCGTGTTCTTTCCAGATGGCCAGTTTCAGGCAGGCCTGTTCGAATTTTGCCTGTATGCCGCCATCAGTGCCTGCGTAATTTTTTGCAAGCTGGCCGAGACGCTGCTGTCTTAAAACTGCATCCGGAGTAAGCATGATTTGCGAGAGTAATATGTTGTCGGCGATAGGACTTTTGTCTGTCGTTTGTACCAGGAGGTTGTCAAGCTGCAGCCTGAAGAACGGGTCATGAGTGTTGAGAAGTATAAACTGTGCGAGCAGATGGGCGGTTTGCGTATCGCTGCCCGTCTCGCCTTCGACGTGCCGAGGCGAGCCGAGATTTTCACTGCTTATTAAATTGCGCAGGTACTGGAGCTTTCTTTTGATTTTTTTGAGCTCGAATTCCGTGATAATGGTCGTCTGAGGTTTTCGGAAGATTTTTTCAGTTTCATCTGCAGAGGCACTTGTTACCGCAGCAGATTTTTTCTCTATCATATCAAGTCCCTGGTCTATAAGTTCGCGGGCAGAGGAAAATCGCTCCATACCTGCCAAATGAACGGCTCTTCGCCAGCGGGCTTCAATGGATTCCGTGCTGTCGGGATATTCGAAGAAAAGTCTATGCCAAATCGGCAGATTCTCCTTATGCGGATAGTCGTTATAAAAATGCAGTATTTCCTTTTCGCCGAGGATGTTCAGCTCCGGCGCCAGCTCGCTCAACATTGCCTTGTAGTAAAGTGCTATCGGCATACGGTTTATTCTGACCCTGCTTTTCAGAAAAGCCCTGTGAATAAAAGCGGGCTTCCACCATTGCTTCGGAGGATTTATAAAATAGTCGTATTGTTTTAGAAGCTGCTGTTTTTTTTCCTGGTATCTCAGCTCAGGCGGGACATTGAACCATTCCGGCCAGCGGTCGTGCATTAGTCTATTCTGAATCTCCTTTTTTAAAACCGCTCTTAGGGCTATTGGTTCGGCGGGATAAAAAGGCGGCTGAAAATAACTTCTGCTTTCATTGCTCATAACGGTGTGGTCGAGTGCGGCGATTATGCTGTGGTCCTGAAATTCCTGAACTGTTTCTGGGTTGTTCTTTGCGATGTGAAGCTGGTAGTCAAGTTCGGAAAGGTTGATTGTATTATGAAAAAAGATTATGGTTACAATAAGGAAACAGGCGACAATGCTCCATATCAGGCCCGGTCTGTAGCGGGTAAAGTGACCTATCACCAGAACAAAGGCAGCAATTACAAGGGCGTTAAGCAGACCGTAGAACCACGGCGTATAAGACAGTGCCCATCGGATACTGTCGGTGTTTTTTGCTCCGCCGAAAAGTGCGAAATATATAAATACAGGTGAACTGCACAAAACGAAGGCGATGTATCGCGACCTGAATCGCAAAGGTCTTAATGCCGCGGCAAATGCCCCAATCAGGACACAGGCCGCCAGGGCCGGCAAACCTGCTATGAAGGACAGCGTAAGGATAAACAAGATGCTGTATTTGAAACTCATAAGCTGCGAGGCGAGAATCGGGACAGCGATAAGGATTCCGAAAAGAAGTCCGAGTACAAATATCTGGGCGGGATATTCAAAAATGCTCAAAGGACTTATAATGAATTTTTCGAGATAAAGCGGACCCCAGCAGGAAATGAGCCGGCCGGTCAGAAGCTTGGCGCAGAAAACTGCAGCGGCATAATACACACAAACCGCAAGGAAATAACAACTGTTTACGTTTGCATGGCTGTAGTGCAGAGTGGGTCCTGCGGTTATAAGTGATTTTGGAACTGGTTTTATAGTCTTGGGGCTTTCTGTATCTGCCATACAGGTATTATAATCCGTATATGTGCCAAGCAACAGGCAAATTTGCCGGCATTGTAAAGCCAAATCGGGGTTCAAATCGACCTTATCATCTCGGTAATCTTCATAAGTCTGCTTATGTTGTCGCGTTCGACCTCGGCGAGCTTGTCGTATATAAATCGAATCGTCTGCTGCATTTCGGGGATGACGACGTGCTCAAGAACGTTTACTCTGCGCCTTGTTTTCTGCAGTTCATCGGCCAGAAGCTGTGCCTGTTTTTCCTTTTCGGCAAGCTCGATGAGCCTGTCAAAAACTTTTTCCAGCCTTTTAAGAGCTATGTCGAGTTCGCCGCTGGTTGACCAAAAACCATAATTGATTATTTCACCTTCGCTCTGGCCGGCGAATTTCGGGACCTTCACGCTCATTATATTGGCAAAGCTTAGAGCAAGACTAAATTTTCTGCCTGCAACTTCCATTGCCGATTTTACATTTTCAGGCTCCATTATGGCTCTTGCCATTACAAATCGTCTGGATGCCTCGATGAGCCGGCTTTCAATTTCCTTTCTTAATGAGCCGAGCTGTTTTGATATCTGTATCAACTGTCTTGAGATTTCATCTCTTTTTTCGCTCAGCAGTCTATGGCCTCTTACCGCAAGCGCAACTCGCCTTCGCAGCAAGAGCAGTTCCATTCTTGTGGCGTTAATGTTTGTTTGCATCAGGACTTTTTCCGGTACTTCGGCATATATTTTTTGATGAACTCGACGCGAATTCGCTTCAGTTGGGTATCTTCGAACATACTTAACAGCTCCCAGCCGAGGTCAAGAGTCTGCTCGATAGTTCTGTTTTCGTGGTAGCCCTGTGAAATATAGCGTTTTTCAAATTCATCCGCGAATGTCATATATTTTTTGTCTTCTTCCGAAAGGGCGGCTGCGCCGAGAATTGTTGCAAGTTCCTGACATTCCTTGCCGCGGGCATAAGCTGCATAAAGCTGATTATACAAATCGGCATGGTCTTCACGTGTCTTGTCTTTACCGATACCCTTGTCTTTAAGTCTTGAAAGGCTCGGCAGGACATCAACCGGCGGTGCGACGGCCTTGCGGTGCAGAGAGCGAGAAAGGATTATCTGGCCTTCGGTAATATAGCCTGTCAAATCGGGAACGGGATGGGTTTTATCGTCTTCAGGCATTGTCAAGACCGGCACCAGCGTTATCGAGCCTTTTTTATTCTTGATTCTTCCTGCCCGCTCGTAAATCATCGCAAGGTCGGTATAAAGATAGCCCGGGTAACCTCTTCTGCCCGGCACCTCCTTTCTTGCAGCGCTAACCTGCCGCAATGCTTCGCAGTAGTTTGTCATATCGTTAAGAATAACCAGTACGTGCATATCTTTATCGAATGCGAGATATTCTGCCGCAGTAAAAGCGACTCTCGGGGCAGCGATTCTTTCGATTGCAGGGTCGTTGGCAAGATTAATGAACATTACGGCTCTTTCTATTGCGCCGGTGTTTGCAAGGTCATCGATAAAGAACTGAGCCGCTTCGAATGTTATGCCCATTGCGGCAAAGACAACGGCAAATTGCTCGCCTTTGCCGAGCACAGTTGCCTGCCTGGCAATCTGAGCGGTTAATTCGTCGTGCGGCAGGCCTGAACCGCTGAACACCGGCAGCTTTTGGCCGCGAACGAGCGGATTTAGGCCGTCAATCGTTGATATGCCGGTCTGGATAAATTCATTTGGGTAATCTCTGCTGTAAGGATTGATTGGGTTGCCGTTTATGTTAAGGAGTTTTTCAGCGATTATTCTGGGCCCGCCGTCTTTTGGCTGGCCGATGCCGTTAAAGACCCTGCCGAGAATATCAGGCGAGACGGCAAGCTGCTGCGGCCTGCCCAGTATCCTTACAGTTACAGAATCTACGTCAATGCCTTCCGTACCTTCGAAGACCTGTACGAGCACCTTGTCCCGTTCGACCTGCAAAATCTGGGCGTGACGTATTGGGCCGTCGCCAAGCTCTATCTCGACCATTTCGCCAAAGCGTGCCTCATCGACGGATTCAACCAGAATTAAGGGCCCGCTTATACTCTTTACAGTTTGATATTCCTTAAGCATGCATTACTCCTGTAATTCTTTTAACTGCTCTGTAAAGTCTTGAATTCTTCGTCTATTTTGCTTCGTATTTTTGCAATTGTTTCCATCTGGTTTTCCGGCACATATTTTGCCCGCGCGATGTCCTCGGTAACGGCAAGTTTAAAAATCGCTTCCGTGTCAATGTCTTTTTCGACGGCCTCGAGGCCTTTTTTGTGAAAATAAAGTATGGTTTTTAGCATTTCGAACTGCTTTTCCATCGATGTGTATGTGTCGATTTCGTGAAATGCGTTCTGATGCAGAAAATCTTCACGGATGCTTTTCGCAGTCTGGAGCGTCATTCTATCGGCAGGACTTATCGATTCAGAGCCGACAAGCCTTACGATTTCGGCAAGCTGTGCCTCCTGTTCCAGCAGGCTCATCGCTTCCTGAGTAAGGGTTGTCATTTCCTGCCCCTTTTCCTTGTCTTTGAAGCTGTCGGCGAGATATTGTTTATAGAATGAGTAGCTTGTCAGCCAGTCGATAGCGGGAAAATGCCTCTGGTAAGCAAGTTTGCCGACCAGCGACCAGAAGACCTTGGTAACGTGCAGAGTAGCCTGCACGACCGAATCCGACAAATCGCCGCCTGGTGGGCTTACCGCTCCTATTATAGAAAGCATGCCTTGGCGCTGAGGTTTGCCTATGCAGTCCGTTCTGCCTGCCCGTTCATAAAAAGAGGCGGCTCTGGCGGCCAGGTAGGCAGGATAGCCTTCCTCAGCGGGCATTTCTTCCAGTCTTGCCGATATTTCCCTCATCGCCTCAGCCCATCGGCTTGTGGAATCCGCCATAAGAGCTACGCTATAACCCATATCGCGAAAATACTCCGCTATGGTTATACCTGTATAGACGGAGGCTTCTCTTGCAGCTACGGGCATATTTGAAGTGTTGGCGATGAGAACCGAGCGTTTCATCAAAGGCTGGCCGCTGCGGGGGTCTTTCAGATGCGGGAATTCCATCAGCACATCGGTCATTTCGTTGCCTCTTTCGCCGCAGCCGACATAGACCACTACATCTGCATCGACCCATTTTGAAAGCTGGTGCTGCACAACGGTTTTGCCTGAGCCGAAAGGACCCGGTATGCAGGCCGTGCCGCCTTTGGCTAAAGGGAAAAAGGTATCGATTACCCGCTGGCCGGTCTGGAGAATTATATTTGGTGCGAGCCTCTGTTTTATCGCTCGGCCCTGGCGAACAGGCCATTTCTGCATCATTGTGATTTCATGTTTTTTCCCATCCGTCGATGTAACCTGTGCAATTTTCTGTTCGACCGTAAATTCGCCTTCGGACAGGCCTTCAATCTTGCCGTTTATACCTGCCGGTATCATAATTTTGTGCAGCAGAAGCTCAGTTTCCTGAACCTGGCCGATTATATCACCGCCTGAAACTTCAGTTCCATTTTTAATAACGGGCTTGAAATGCCATTTCTTTTTCCTGTCCAGGCCTGGCAGCTCGCTACCTCGCAGAATATAGTCGCCCTGCGTTTTATATAACTGGTCAAGAGGTCTTTGAATGCCGTCATAAATGCTTCCTATCAGACCCGGGCCGAGCTCTACACTCAGCGGGGCGCCCGTATCGGTGACTGGCTGGCCCGGGCCGATGCTGACAGTGTCTTCATAAACCTGGATGCTTGCCGTATCACCTGCCAGCTCGACGATTTCTCCGATAAGATTGTGCCTGCTGACTCTGACAACGTCGTACATTCGTGAGCCGAGCATTCCTTCAGCTACGACAACAGGTCCTGTAACTTTAACTATCGTTCCTGTTTTTGGTTGGGCCATATTTTATCCTGAAGATTCTATGTACTCTGTGAGATATTTATTCCTGTGGCAAATTTTAAAAGCCGTGCCAAACTTTCAACGGCAAAGCCCTTTGATTCTGTCGTGAACGGCACAACAAGGACACAAGGCATTGTTTTCGTGCGGAACTGTCTGAAAACTTCGTCGGCCTTTTGCGCAATGTTCTCCGCTACGATTATAACCGCATATTTTTCAGCGGCTATTTTTTCGGCTGATTGAATTATTTGCTCAGCCTTTTGTTCGACCGCGAAGGTATCGGCTCCCAGGGC
>Ga0315543_1003865_pt1 | contig 13067 bp, 12 predicted proteins | sample SalMarSW160210MG_2_FD_203098 | JGI IMG/M metagenome (GOLD analysis project Ga0315543, IMG submission 203098) | Salt marsh sediment microbial communities from the Plum Island Ecosystem LTER, Massachusetts, United States - Salt Marsh Sediment SW1601-210 ...
AAACTAGTAGAAAGGGACTAGAGAAGTTTAAGAAGAACGATTTTGATCTGGTTCTCACGGACCTCGGAATGCCAGAGATGTCTGGCTGGCAGCTAGCAAAAAAGATAAAGAAAATAGATCCTAATGTGCCTGTAGGACTGATTACTGGTTGGGAAGTAGCTACCACCAAAGAAAAGATGAAGGAGAAAGGAGTAGATTTTATTTTATCCAAACCTTTTGACTGCACTAAGGCAGTAAAAGAAGTAAATGCCGTCCTTAAATCTAAGAGAAGATAGTCCCTTGACAGTAAGACCATAAAAGGAATGGTATCTATTTGATCTCTGTCAATTTGATTTTCTTATTTCGGTTATCGAAGATAATGTTAAATCTGGTGCGGGAGCATAGTGAAATCACCGCCAGCGTCAAGAAGGAATTCTAATGATTGATAACCAAATTTCGTTAAGACCTCGACAGGAATTAACGAATCTGAGATGATTCCAAAACTGGTTCGCTTGTTGACAAGAAGGAATTCAATAGACACAAACAGCCTCCTTGGGATCGACATGGTGAATGAGAAGGTTTTTGTCGCCCAATTTATCTTTAATCTTTTCAAACAACTTTTTGGAAGTTTTTGCGCTGGCGATAACTTTACCTTTGTAGGTGGCAACAAACTTCCCGCTATACTTGTCTTGAAGGTGAGTGTAAGATAATGGTTTCATATTTGTATCACCTCCATCACTGAGTCTGCCACATCTTGAAAGGGAAGTCAATGAACAATGAACTTGATGTACCTCATTGAGAAGACGTCAGGTTAAACATCCCCACCCCAGGGTTTAAGATCTACGGAAAAATTACCTTCACCCAGAAGAAAAGCACAGTATGGCCAAAAATGTCGGTTCTCTTTGAGCAAAGATGGACAAAGATGTCCATAACCGGAACTCCTCTATCAACTAAAGTTAGACAAATCCTAGCTGAAGTGATGGGCAAGAGAGGTACAAATTTCGCACCAAAATAAGGGAAGAGCCAAGAGATAAAAGAATGTTCACTCTAAAGAGAAAAACTCATAAAGTCACTAACTAAGCCACCCAGAGAAGATCTGGATGAGTTGATCTGTAGACTTGGCAGAAAACTTGCCTACTTGTATTAAAAAGATGACCAGGATAACAGATCTTCCCGGGAAGTCCCCAAAAGGGTTCCCGGCCTTGAAACCAATATCTTGTTTTACTTTTAAAAGGAGGCCAGAGATGGCAGGAAAAAATGTTTTAAAACTTTATGTCACAGGGCAGACACCGAATTCTCAAAGAGCATTGAGGAATTTAGAGAATATCCTCAATAACGAATTAAAAGGCCTTTATGAATTAAAGGTTATTGATGTCTTGGAGCGCCCACAACTGGCTGAGGATGATAAGATTTTAGCTACGCCTACTTTGGTAAAAATCCTACCTGCACCAGTAAGAAAAATCATCGGAGATCTATCTGATAAGGAAAAGATATTATTAGGTCTTGATTTAACTCTGGAAAAGGAGAAATGAAAGATGATAAAGATGGCAAAGAAATTAGAAAAAGTTCCTACAGGAGTTTCTGGTTTCGATGAGATCTCCCATGGAGGATTGCCCAGAGGAAGAACTACCCTCGTTAGCGGGACATCTGGTTCAGGCAAGACGGTACTTGCTGCTCAGTTTCTCTATAAAGGGATTGTGAATTCTGGGGAGAATGGAATATTTGTAACTTTTGAGGAAACCCCCATGGACATTATCAGGAATACGAAAGGCTTTGGCTGGAACATAGAAAAAATGACAAAAGAAAACAAGTGGGCTTTTGTGGATGCCTCTCCAGATGATACGGATAACGTTGCTGTTGGCCAATACGACCTGGGGGGTTTTTTGGCAAGGATTGAATATGCCATAAAGAAAGTCCGTGCTAAAAGAATAGCCATTGATTCAGTATCCGCGCTTTTTACCCATTTTCAGGACCCGGGAATTATCAGGCACGAATTATACCGAGTCGGTGCCAGGCTTAAGGCGCTGAATATGACCTGCATTATGACTGCAGAAAGGCCAACTGAAGAGGGTCAGATTTCTCGTTTTGGGGTTGAGGAGTTTGTTTCTGATAATGTGATTCTGCTTCATAATCGCTTAAATGGGCGGGGAGAAAGGGAAAGAACAATTGAGATTTTAAAATTCCGCGGCTCAGGCCATGATTCAGAAGAAGCGCCTCTAATTGTGGGGGGGGAAGGAATGAGTACGTATCCTCGACCCAAGCCACAGCTAAGGGGGAAGGGGTCTACTCAGAAGATCTCCACCGGCATTAAAGGACTGGATGAGCTCCTTGCTGGAGGGATATATAAGAACTCCACTACTTTAGTTACCGGAGCCTCAGGAACAGGAAAAACAGTTACTACCCTACATTTCGTTATGGAAGGAGCTGAAAGAGGAGAAAAATGTCTCATGATTGAATTTGAGGAAAGTCCGGGCCAACTATACAGAAATGCCTTTTCTTTTGGATGGAATTTAAAGGAACACGAAAAGAAAGGAGTTGCACAACTTATCTGCCATTATCCTGAAGACCTGAAGGCAGAGCAGTATTTGAGGATGATTCAGGCGTTAGTCATTAAAAATAAGTCAAAAAGGCTGGCATTAGATTCTCTCTCTGCCCTGCAGAGAATTTACGGTGAGGAGAAATTTCGAGAGTTTGTGATTGGCTTAAATGCATTTTTGAAGATGCGAAATGTCACCTCCCTTTTTACCAATACCACAAATCAACTTTTAGGGATAACTGAGATAACCGAGACTCACCTTTCCACAATCACAGACAATATCATCATCCTAAAGTATGTGGAATTAGGGGGCGAGATGAGGAGGCTTTTGAGTGTATTAAAGCAAAGAGGCTCAATGCACAAGAAGGAATTGATGGAATATGAGATAGGTCCAAAAGGATTGAATATCTTAGGGCCATTTGAAGGGGTGGAAAACCTAATGAGTGGCTCTGCCAGAAAGGTCGAGATAAGGTTTGATGAGGAGGAGGCTGAAAGAGAGTTCATGAAAGAAAGTACAAAAGGGAGGATATAATGAGGAAGGAAAGGAGGATAAACTATGACGTGGCCAATTAGAAGACCGGCAAGAAAGGCTTTGTTAGGCCAAGAAGAGTCAGGGACAGCCACACTTGAGAGAGAAAGAAGATCTGGTGAAGAGCTTGAGAGAGAAGGAAGATTTGGTGAAGAGGTAGAAAGGTGGTTAAGAGAGCTTCTAGAGGCATTGGAGGCGGTAAGAAAGGGCGATTTGACGAGGAGACTAAAAAAAGAGAAGGAGGATATCTTCGGCGAGTTGGCGGATTCTTATAACAGTATGGTTGATAACCTCAATCTATTTGGAGGCGAAGTTACCCGAGTGGCAAAAGAGGTGGGAACGGAAGGAAAGCTGGGAGCACAGGCAGAAGTTCCTGGTGTAGCTGGCACCTGGAAGGAACTGACCGATAATGTAAACATATTGGCCGCTAACCTAACCAGTCAGGTAAGAAATATCGCCCAGGTTACCACAGCAGTAGCCCAAGGAGAGCTCTCGCAAAAGATCACAGTTGAAGCTCAGGGCGAGATACTGGAGTTGAAAGACACTATAAACGAGATGGTGGATAGCCTCAACACCTTTGCCGCTGAGGTTACCCGAGTGGCTAGCGAGGTAGGAACGGAAGGAAAGCTGGGAGGCCAGGCAAAGGTGGAAGGAGTAGCTGGTACCTGGAAAGACTTAACCGATAATGTAAACACCATGGCCGCCAATCTAACCAACCAGGTAAGAAATGTTGCTGCAGTTGGTACGGCCATTGCCAATGGAGACTTAACCCAGAAGATAACCGTTGAGGCAAGAGGAGAGATGCTGGAGTTAAAAGATACTCTCAATAAGATGGTCGATAACCTCAATCTATTTGGAGCAGAAGTAACCCGAGTGGCCAAAGAGGTGGGAACGGAAGGAAAGCTGGGAGCACAGGCAGAAGTTCCTGGTGTAGCTGGCACCTGGAAGGAACTGACCGATAATGTAAACATATTGGCCGCTAACCTAACCAGTCAGGTAAGAAATATCGCCCAGGTTACCACAGCAGTAGCCCAAGGAGAGCTCTCGCAAAAGATCACAGTTGAAGCTCAGGGCGAGATACTGGAGTTGAAAGACACTATAAACGAGATGGTGGATAGCCTCAACACCTTTGCCGCTGAGGTTACCCGAGTGGCTAGCGAGGTAGGAACGGAAGGAAAACTGGGAGGCCAGGCAAAGATAGAAGGAGTTACCGGCACCTGGAAAGACTTAACCGATAATGTCAATACCATGGCTGCCAATTTAACCAATCAGGTAAGAAACATTGCTGCAGTTGGTACGGCCATTGCCAATGGAGACTTAACCCAGAAGATAACCGTTGAGGCAAGAGGAGAGATAGCAGAGTTAAAAGAAACACTCAATAAAATGGTCGATAACCTCAATCTATTTGGAGCAGAAGTAACCCGAGTGGCCAAAGAGGTAGGGACGGAAGGAAAGCTGGGAGCACAGGGAGAAGTTCCTGGGGTAGCTGGCACCTGGAAAGACTTAACCGACAATGTAAACATATTGGCCGCTAACCTAACCAGTCAGGTAAGAAATATCGCCCAGGTTACCACGGCAGTAGCCCAGGGAGACCTCTCACAAAAAATCACAGTTGAAGCTCAAGGCGAGATACTGGAGTTGAAAGACACCATAAACAGTATGGTGGACAGCCTCAGCACCTTTGCCGCTGAGGTTACCCGAGTGGCTAGCGAGGTAGGGAGCGAAGGAAAACTGGGAGGCCAGGCAAAGATAGAAGGAGTTACCGGCACCTGGAAAGACTTAACCGATAATGTCAATACCATGGCTGCCAATTTAACCAATCAGGTAAGAAACATTGCTGCAGTTGGTACGGCCATTGCCAATGGAGACTTAACCCAAAAGATAACCGTTGAGGCAAGAGGAGAGATAGCAGAGTTAAAAGAAACACTCAATAAGATGGTTGATAACTTGAATAGATTAGCTGGCGAAGTCTCAAGGGTTGCCCAAGTAGCCGGTATTGAGGGAAAGCTACGTGAACGCGCAAAGGTTGAAGGAGTTGCAGGTAGCTGGAAAAATATTGTAGATACACTCAATGACTTAATTGACTCCATTGCTACCCCCGTGCAAGAAATAACAAGACTGGCCGTCGCCTTATCTAAAGGGGACCTCTCGCAGAGAGTGGCAATTGAGACAAGAGGGGATATTAAAACTCTGTCAGATGCTCTTAACAGATCCTTTGATGACCTTGGGGCACTCATCCGGCTGACAATGGACAGTTCTACAAAAGTGGCAACCGCATCCAATCAATTAGCCGCCTCATCGAGACAGGTAAGTACCGCATTGATGCAGACAGCAAAAACCACACAGGACATAGCTGGTGGGGCAAAAGACCAATCCAAGAAATTAGAAGGAGGCACCAAAATTGTAGCAGACTTATCTAATTCTATACAACAGGGCGCCTCTAGTGCAAAGTCTGCAGCCGACGTTACTCAACAAGCAGCCAAGCTTGCTCAAAAGGGCACTGAGTCCGGAAAGCAGGCAGCAGATAGATTAAAAACCATAGATGAGATTGTAAAGGGCAATGTCAATACAGTTAAGGAAGTGGATAAGAGAACCAAGGAAATAGCGGTAATAGTGGGTACCACCAAGGATATTGCCGACCAGACAAACCTGCTCGCTTTAAACGCTGCCATTGAAGCGGCTCACGCAGGAGAGGCAGGACGTGGTTTTGCAGTTGTAGCAGATGAGATCAGGAAATTGGCTGAAGGGACTAAAAAAGCGGCTGGGCAGATTGAGGGTATGGTTAATACTATAGTGGAGTCGGTTACCGACGTAACTACCAGCATGACCACCGGTACGCAGCAGGTTACTGAGAGCGTTGATATCGTTAATCAGGCGCTTTCCATATTAGATCAGATTGGCGCTGGCGCCCAGGAGATTACAGCTAAGGCCCAGGAAATCGCTACGGCAACAACAGAACAGGCCGCAGGCGCTCAGCAGGTAGCAAGGACTATAGAGGAAATAGCCACGACCAGCGAACAGGCGGCTGTAGGAGCAGGACAGATGTCAACCTCTGTCCAGCAGCAGACAGCATCTATGCAGCAGATGACTGCATCCAGCCAAAACTTATCTACTCTGGCGGAGGAATTAAGAACTGCGCTAAGGAGGTTTAAAATAACTGCTAAAGAAGCCAGAGGGAGAGGAGAGGAATAATACAGTTTAGCGTATAGCGGATAGCGTATAATAAAAAACTAATCGCTATACGCTAACCGCTAAGATAAGGAGATGAATATGGGCAATAAAGATGTAAAAGGCGTGGAAAATCCAGAGATACTATCGAAAAAAACAACCGCGGACGAGGCAAAGATTGTTCAGTTAATAGTGTTTAATTTAGGAGAGGAGGAATTTGGCACAGAGATAGATCAGGTCAGAGAGATAATAAGGACGGGAACTATCACACCAATACCGGATTCCCCTGATTTTATTAAAGGTGTAGCCAATGTAAGAGGCGAAATCACAGTCGTAATAGACATTAAAGCACGTTTTTTCTTGTCCACCAAAAAAGAAGTCGAGAGCAAGCATATAGTAATAACAGAACAAGAAAAAAATCTTTTTGGTCTTATGGTCGACGAGGTTGCGGAGGTCTTAAGAATTCCCGAAGCAGAGATCAGGCCGACCCCGGAGGTAGTAACCAGAATAAACAAAAAATATATCAGCGGACTGGTAACCCTTGATAATCGCCTCATAGTTTTGCTTGATTTAACTAAGGTGCTTTCAGAAGAAGAGCTTGCCAGATTGACTGGGGTCTCCGAAAGGCAGCGTGAAACCGCAGAGATCGGAAGACGAAAGACAGAAGACGAAGCCAACGAAGAACGAGAGACGAAGCAGACAGGAGAGAAAATAGTGGAATAGTCGTTAGTGAATAGTGAATGGCAACTAAATACTAATTTATAGTGACCTGTCGTCCGTGACTTGCATTCGAGTCACGAGGCATGAGCCGGGGAGGAGAGTATGAAGAAAATCTTAGTTGTTGATGACTCGTTATTTATGCGAAAGGTACTGAAAAGTGTTTTGGCAAAAGGGTATGAAATAGTAGAAGCTGACTCAGGAGCCGAAGCCTTAGAGCAATTTAAAAAAGAAACACCGGATTTAGTCTTACTGGATATAATTATGCCCGGCGGTGAAGAAGAAGGCTTAAGGGTTCTTCAGACAATTATGAAGACCAACTCCAAAACGAAAGTTATAATGATTACCGCTGTTGGACAGGATTCAATAATCAAGGCATGCAAAAAGCTCGGCGCCAAGGATTATATTGTTAAGCCCTTTGATGAGAAGCTAGTTGTTGAAACTGTGGAGAAACATTTAAAATAGCGTATAGCGTAGAGCGTATAGAAAAAGAAAAGAACTATACGCTAAACGCTATTCGCTAACCACTAAAGGTCAATCTATGATAAAAGTTTTAGTCGTCGATGATTCCTTCTTTATGAGATCACTGATATCAGATACACTCAATTCTGAACCTGAAATTGAAGTAATAGATACTGCTAAGAATGGATCTGAGGCGATAAAAAAAATACCTAAAATAAAACCCAATTGTATCACTCTGGATTTAGCAATGCCTGGGTGGGATGGCTTAACTACCTTGAAACAGATTATGAGCCAACATCCAACTCCGGTAGTTATACTCTCCGCCCATAGCAAGGAAGCCGCAAACATTACCATAGAATGCCTTAATGCTGGAGCAGTCAGTTTTGTACTTAAACCCTCCGGCGAATTATCCCTGGATATAGAAAAGATTAAAGAAGAGCTTATAAAAGAAGTAAAAACCGCCGCAAAGGTTAAAGTTGGAAAAATCAAATCCCTCATCGCCAAACCCCTCAAACCACCCAGACGCAAATTAATTGGTATAAATAAAATAGTTGTTATTGGGGCCTCTACCGGTGGTCCACAGACATTGGAGGCAATTTTGTCGTCCATTCCCCCTGGTTTTCCTGCCCCAATTCTTATTGCTCAACATATGCCAACCATCTCTTTTACACAGAGTTTGGCTGCGCATTTAAACGATAGTTGCCAATTAATAGTTAAGGTGGCAGAGAATAATGAGATTATCCAGGCAAGTAGGGTTTACCTTGCTCCGGGCGGATTTCATGTGACGATTGAGCCGTCATACGTGACCTGTGACCAGTATACGAGTCAGGAGTTAGGAGTCACGAGTCAGAGGATTATTTGTCTAAATGAGGATGAAACTGATAGTTTGACTCCCTCAATTGATATAACCATGAAATCAGTGGCTAAAGTTTATAATGAAAATGCTATCGGAATCATCCTGAGTGGCATGGGCGATGATGGAGTGGAAGGAATGAGGGCAATTAAGGAAGCGGGTGGCAAAACAATTGTTCAAGATGAGTCTTCCTTGATATTCGGTATGCCCAAGGCAGTTATTGAGGCGGGATATGCCGATAAAGTCCTGCCAATAGCTGAGATGGTTAGTGCGATGGTGGAATGTGTAACAGCGTAATGCGTTTAGCGTATAGAAAAAATTAACCGCTAGTCGGTTGGAGTAAAAGTGTTAGAGGATCTTAACAAATACAAAGACACATTCTTAAGCGAAGCAAAGCAGCATTTGGCTTCAATGAATAAATCTCTGCTTAAGCTGGAGAAGAACCCGGCGGAGGTGGAATTAGTGAATGAGATATTCCGCGCTTCGCATACCTTAAAGAGCATGGCCGCCACGATGAATTACCATAAGATGGCTGCGTTATGCCACACCGTGGAAGATGTATTAGAGGCGATAAAGAAGAAGAAGATAAAACTAGATGAGTACGGTGACATATTATTTGAATGCTTTGATACTTTGGAGTTAAGCTTAAAGGAGGTTTCCCAAGATAAAGAAGAGCTCCCCACGGATCCTCTGGTGCAGAAATTGCACACACTGGTTATGAGACAGGAGGGACAAAAGACGAAAGATGAAAAAACAAAATCGTCCCTCGCCCTGGACACCGAAGCGCCCGATCGTCCCTCCCTCATCACACCTGCGATTACGAGTATTGAGGTTAAGGTCGAAAGGCTGGATTTACTTATGAATTTAGCAGAAGGGATGTTGATTAACAAGATGACGCTTGATAGGATTAAGGAAAGCCTCCAGGACCCTGAGCTATCCGCTGCCGTAGATACCCTGGGTAGATTGACTGCTGATATGCAGTACAATGTTATGCAGGCAAGAATGGTGCCGATAGAATTTACATTTAATAGATTTCCGCGAATGGTTAGAGATTTAGCCAAGCAGGAGAAAAAAGAAGTAAACCTGGAAATAGAAGGAGGCGATATAGAATTAGATAGGGCGATGGTAGAGGAAATCGCTGAACCCTTAGTCCATCTCTTAAAGAATGCCGTTGACCATGGGATTGAAACCCCGGAAGAGAGAAGAAAAGTTGGCAAGTCTCCTCAGGGAATCATAAAATTGACTGCTAAAAGAATCAAAGGCTTTGCTATCATTGAGGTTGAGGATGATGGAAAAGGTCTAAACTTTGAAGATATAAAAAATACAGCTATAAAACTGGGAATTCTATCCCGGGAAGCAACTAAGGAAGAGGTGATGGATTCAATTTTTTCCGGCCTGAGCACTACTGAACAGGTTACCGCAGTTTCCGGAAGAGGATTTGGTTTGAATATAGTTAAAAAGAAAATTGGATCCCTGGGAGGCTCTATAAAAGTAGAATCACACCTTATGAGAGGAACGAGATTTGTAATAGAGATGCCATTGACTCTGGCTGTGATCAAGACTTTGTTCGTTGAGGTTGGAGGTAGAATTTATGCGATTCCTTTAGCAAGCATAGAGAGATTAGTCAATGTAAATAGAGATGATATAAAAGGAATGCTCAATTATGAAGCCATTGTCTTAAATGGAGAAGATATTCCTATAACCAGATTAAATGTGTTGTTTGACATACCACCTTTGGCGCACCAGACCCAGCCGATAGTAATTATTAGAAAAGGGGAAGAAAAGCTGGGTTTAGCGGTTGATGCCCTTATGGATACCCAGGAGATAGTTCTTAAGCCATTGAATAAATTAGTAAAAGAGAATAAATATTTTGCTGGCTGCAGCATCATCGGCTCAGGCGAAGTGGTTCTGGTTTTGGATGTGGGCAATTTGTTACTCACAAAAAGAGCGGTTAGCGTATAGCGAATAGTTGTGCATTGTGCGTGATGCGTATTGCCTATACGCAATACGAAAAAGGAGGTTTTTATCATGGGAAAATTGCAAGAGATAAATAAACATGCTGCTTTGAATGCCTCTCGTGCTCTATCAAAGCTAATTAATAGACCAGTGGATGTACAGGTTTCTAAAGCGGGAGTAAAAAAGGTGGAAGAGCTTGCTCCGATTATCGGCCCTGAGGAGATAGTTGCCGGGATTTACTTACCTGTCACCGGTGACATTAAAGGAGCGGCATTACTGATTTTTTCTGAAGAAACTGCCTTTACCCTATGCGATTTATTGGTTAAAAGAGAACCCGGGACAACCCGAAGACTATCCGGACTTGACAGGTCGGCATTAAAAGAGGTGGGCAATATTGTCTCTGGTAATTATCTGGCAGTTTTCTCAAATATGCTGCAGGTCAAAACAATAGAGCATGTTCCGAGTTTAAGTTTTGATATGTTTGGGGCAATAGTAAGCCAAATCATTACAAACTTTGCTCAAAAGGCGGAGAAGGCATTAGTGATAGAAATAGAATTTATCTTCAAACCAGTAACTTTGAAAGGATATTTTCTTGTCCTTTTTGGGCTGGAGCAAATTGACGTTGTTCTGGGACCATTAGAAAATCATCGAAAACTTATTAAAGGAAGTGGGTAGCGGATAACTAATAGCGTAGAGCGTATAGTAGATAGTGGATAGTTTTTCTCTATACGCTAAACGCTACCCGCTAGATGGAATGTATGGATATCGAAGTGAAGATGGGTGATATAGCTTTAGCCAAAAATGCAGATAATTTGGCAGCCTCGGGAATTGGCTCTTGTGTGGCTATTGCGCTCTATGATCCAAAGCTCAAGATTGGCGCCCTGGCTCATGCTATGTTGCATCATTCGCCAACCCCGGGTCACGGGTCGCCAGACACAAAATATATTGATACCGCCATAGATGAGATGCTTAAAAAAATGCTAACCTACGGAGCAAAAAAGCAAGACCTAGAGGCTAAATTTGTTGGTGGTGCGAACATGTTTTCCATATTGGACTCGGATATCGGCAAGCAGAATGTTTTGAGTGCAAAAGAAAAACTGAAAAAAGAAGGCATAAAGATAGTCGGCGAGTGTGTCGGTGGCTCTATTGGAAGGTCGGTGGAATTTTGCATTGCCACAGGTATAGTGACGGTGAAGACAAAGTTTTAAAAAACTATGGAAGATCTAAATACTAATCTCAAAGACAGAACAGGATTTTTCAAAGAAATCGGCCCAGGCATCGCTCGAGAAATGTCTAAAGCCCTACAGAACCTTACTGCTGAAAAAATTAAAGTTGAATTCAGCAGTGTTCAAACTTTTAATGAGAGTTCGGTATCTGTTGATGTCAAAGAAAAATGTTTTGGTTCCTATGTGAATTTCACAAGTTCAAGCCCCTCTAGAGGTTCACTATCTAACCGGGTTCAAGGGGTTGTTGTGGCAATTTTCCCTCTCTCCAGTACTAAAACTTTAATTGAGTTATTATTGAAACGGTACCTTAAAAAGTCGGATAAAGAAACAATAGATTATGAAACGAAACTTTCAGCCTTCAAAGAGACAGTTAATATCCTGATTTTGAGTTATATAACGGGATTGGCAAATGCTTTAGAAGTTAAGTTGAAAACAAGTGTACCAAAATTTGCTTGTTTTCGTAATGTAGAATTTATAAGGTCTTCTTTTTCAAGAAGCTATTCAAAGTCGGATAGTTTAGTTTCAGTTGGACAATTCAATATTTGCGGGGGGGGGGGGCGATACTACTCTGGATCCTCTATTAAAGGGCGGTTTGTTATTGTTTTTTAGGCGTACTCTTAAGGAGGAGAATTTGTGAGAGAATCAGAAAGAAATCCTCAAATCTGCCCCTCCAATAAAGCGGCTGATCAAGACGGATTTTCTTCGAAAATTCGCCTTCTCCTCATAGAGCCCGATAGGGAGCAGGCACAGGTCTTTGGAAAGTGGCTTGAGGAAGAGGGCTTCTCTGTAGTTTCAGTTTTTAATTTAGAGGAGGCGAAAGGTAAAATCCACACCGATTCTTTCTTTACGACTATCCTGGATATAGATTTTCCTGAAGGTATAAAGCAAGGCTTAAAGGTCTGCTCTAAACTGAAAGAAGATAGAAAAACAAAAGATATCCCCCTTATACTAATGACTTACCGCACCAATCTAGCTACAATTATTGAGAGTTTGGATGCTGGGGCAGATAATTTTATCTTAAAGCCATTTGAAACAGATTACTTTCTGGAGCGGACAAAACATATTGTCGCCGAGATCGAAGCAAGAAAGAAAACCAAAAGAGTAATTGATTTAGCTCTGCTGCGTTTTATTTTTACCCTCAAAGAAACAGACGATAAGGAAAACCTCCTTAGGCTCTTGTGCAAGGCATTCAATCGCACAATTCGTGCCAAGTGCATGCAGATAATGAGATTAGACTGTGTTACGTTGATGGTGCACAGGGCAAAGAGAAACGCGGCGGAAAAATATGGATTTATAAATAATTTGGATATGAATGAGCAGGGAATTGTGATAAAAGACCCTTCTGGGGCTGCCGGAACTAGTTCCGCAGAAACTATTATAGAAGGTTTTGAGGAATTCCTAAACAATTTTCTTAAAATCTTAAAGTCCCTTACAGGAAATATCATTCTTGGACTTGATGAGATATAAGCAAAGAGGAATAAAATAATCTCGAAAATGTTAAAGGAGAAAACTGAGGAGAGGTCTAAGACCCTGGAGAAGAGGGTTGAAGAACTAACCGCACAGCTTGCCAAGGCCAATAAGGAGTTGGAAGCGTTCTCCAAAGGATTAGAGGAAAAAGTCAAGGAGAGGACATTTGAATTA
>Ga0315543_1003871_pt1 | contig 13056 bp, 12 predicted proteins | sample SalMarSW160210MG_2_FD_203098 | JGI IMG/M metagenome (GOLD analysis project Ga0315543, IMG submission 203098) | Salt marsh sediment microbial communities from the Plum Island Ecosystem LTER, Massachusetts, United States - Salt Marsh Sediment SW1601-210 ...
CTTCAATTTGAAAAACTCTTTTCTGATGTTTTCTTTTTTCATCAAACGATGAAAATATGCGAGCAGAAGTTAATTTATGTGGTAGAATATCTATAATCGCTTACGACATATGTCTGTGGATTGCACATTATCGTTAAAAAGACACATTACAATAAAACTTATTAACTCAGAGAGGCCTTAAAATTTATGAAGCCAATAGTATTTGTCTCAACAAGCCCATATGGAGCGTATAATTCCTCACTAAAGGACGCTCTTTCTCCCTTTGAAACACATTATAATACGAGTGGAAGAGAATACCCCAAGATAGCACTAATCGAACAAGTAAAAAAAATTAACCCAGAATATATAATTGCAGGGGTGGAGAAATATGATAAAGAAGTTTTAGAATATGCCCCGAATCTCAAACTAATAGCCAGGGTTGGTATAGGTCTTAATGCCATAGATTTAGATGAGTGTAAAAAAAGAGGTATAGCTGTAACCTATACTCCCAATGCACCATCAAATGCAGTAGCAGAACTTACAATAGCGCAAATCCTAAATGGATTAAGATACATATCACAAGCAGACAAGCTGATTAGAAACAACGCGTGGGAAAGATTTATCGGAAGAGAGATTGAAAATGTTAAAATAGGGATAATAGGATTCGGAAGAATTGGAAAATTAGTATATGATAAAATAAACAAATTAGGAGCAAAAGAAATTTTAGTGAACGACATAGATCATTCACAATTTCAAAATTATCCAGAAGCAAAAAAAGCATCAAAAGAAGAAATAATAAAAAATTGCGACGTAATAACATTACATATTCCATTAGAAAACGAAACAATCAATTTTATCAAAAAAGAAGACTTCCAAAAAATGAAACCGAATGCAGTTTTAATTAATAATTCTAGAGGGAAAATAGTTAATGAATCAGATTTGTATGCATGGCTTCACACAAACCCAAATGCATTCACTGCTTTAGATACATATGAAAAAGAACCATATAGCGGGTCATTGTCCAATCTTGGGAATATTTTATTTTCAGCACACATGGGAAGCTGTAGTGAAAAAAGTAGAAACGACATGGAGGGAGGAGCCTTAGCAGAGGTTCTAAATGCAATCCATGGAAGAAGTTTTAAGAATCAAGTAATATAATTACCCCACTCTCTTCATAATTTCCTTATAATAATTCTCAGAAACAGTACCTTTCTTCGGCAAATAAAAATTATTTTTAAATTCTTGCAAATACTTCTTAGACCATTTTTGATAAATTTTAGAATCCTCCAGCTTCACAAACAGTTTCTCCAAATCATCAGCACTCTTAAAACAGTCGTCATTTTCCCAAAGCTTAACTAAAAATTTATCATCGTATCTAAAAATTGGTTTACCATACTGAAGAGACTCAATAGAGATGGTGGTGTTGTGAATAATAATAAAATCTGATTCTTCAATTGATTTTGCGATATTGGAACTCTGAAAATATTTCAAATTCTTACTAGTTGTAATTCCATTATAATTTTTTATATAATCAAAAGGATGAAGAGATAATTGAAATTCAATTTCAGGATGCAATTTCGCAAAATTGTTTATGATATCCAGCATTTTTTTACTAGACTCATCATTCCCTATAACAGGCAAAAATAAAATTCCTTTCTTCGGATCAAATTTTTTTACAACAATTTTTCCCATTTTATTATATTTAGGGTTACCAGCGATAAGAAGTCGAGAAGGTTCCGCAACTTTAACCAATAAATCATAAGTATCCTTCCCCCATAAAAAATTAAAATCAGAAACAACATTTTCACTCAAAATACTCGAAGGAGAAAAAACATTATATTCGACTATAAACCCATGCTGCAAAGTAAACGTTGGCACGTTATTTTTTTTACAAATCAAAGTCAAAATCGTTTCTTCCGCAAAAGCCGAAGAGCAAAATGCCAAATAGGCCTTGGGTTTATATTGAGAATAAATTTTCTCAAATTGATCAATTTGCTTACATCTAAAATAAGTTCTGGCAAGAAAGAAATAATACTTATCTCTTCCTAAAACAACTTTCATATCAGAATTTTTGAATTTTTTCCAAATTTTATAAATAAGAAATATATCCGGGAATCGATATAAATATTTAAAAAAAGATTTCTTCTTCTTATATTCACATGCATCAAGAATAGTAACTTGATTTTTAGGAAAATCCTCAATAGATTTTTCTACCAATAAATGATGATCATCTCTAGCCATAATATACGAAACAAAAATATTACCAGAATTACCAATAATCTCAAATTTATCTAAAGTAAACAAAGACTTAAAAATCATAGCAATTTTCCTCCACCAAATCTTTTCAGAATTCTCATAATAAATATAAATTTCACCAGCCATAACAATCCACAAATTAATATCTTTATAGATAATTTTATTAAAAAACTCCTTAGACTTTTTCAAAAACGGAATTTTTTCATGCCAAAATTTATGAATATTTTTAGATTTATTCATGGTTTTTATTTTTCGAAGACATAGAGTTAGATAGTTTCTTATAAAAATCCATAGATTTTTTTATTCCCTCTTCTAATGATGTTTTCGGATTCCACCCAAGAGATTTAAGTTTAGTAGAATCAATATATTGTTCTTCAATTTCCATAAGACCAGTAGGTCTCTCATATACCTTAATACTTTCTTCAAAATTTTTTCCATTAATTAAACATATTTTTTTCATCAAATCTTTTATCTTTAAATGTTCAGTACCACCACAACAATAAAGATCACCAATCTTACCCTTTTTAGCAACTATAATAAAAGCCCCAACTGCATCATCAATATAAACAAATTCTCTAACATGATTTTCAGAATCTTTCCATAGCCTCATTGGAAGATCCTGAGCTATTTTTGTTAAACACATTGGAATTACTCTAGACATATTATAATCACCAGGCCCATAAATATTTGAACATGCAACAATTTTTATTGGAAGATTGTAGTTATTAAAATAACAAAGAGCCATGAGTTGTTGACAAGACTTAGATGTATCATAAACAAAAAGAGGCTCTAATGAGCTATTTTCATTATATGGAACCTTGGATTTCCCAAAGGCCTTATCACTAGTAGATATAATAATATTTTTTACATTTTCACCATAAAGTCTACAAACTTCAAGAAGATTAGCAAAGCCTTTAACATTTACATCAAATGTAGTTAGTGGGTCATTCGCACAAATCTTAGTTATAGGCCACGAAGCCAAATGATAAATCTCTTGGATTTCATGTTTAATAATAATCTCTTTCAGTAAATCAAAATCCCTTATGTCTCCATTAATTGAAATATTTGGAGAATATTTTAACTTTTTATATGGGTTATAGTCATTATCTATCCCAACGATAAAATTTTCCGAAGATTGCAATTTCTCAAGTAAAGCATTACCAACAAATCCTTTATGCCCCGTGATAAGTATATTAGTCATAGATTAAAGTTACACGACACATTTTTTAAATATTTGTGTTATTAAAATTAAGTAAAACAAGCAACATTAATAAAAATAATTAAATCAATATCCAGACCCATCTGTAAAATCTTTAGCGGCATAATAAACATCTTTTGTAAAATCTATTTTCTTGTGTCTTTTTCTTGTGTCAATTTTTAAAATTTTACATATCTTAACATAACTCCCGTTAGTCAACAATCTAGAATAATTTTTCAATAAAAATTCCACATGTTCTTTTCTACTAAATAAAACAGCGAAAAGAATCCTCTTGATTAAATCATCTTTATTTTTTATTTCATCATGTCTTCTAATATAAACAGTGTTCCCTATTTCTGAAACTTCGCCACCTAAAGATCTAAGGGTTAAATCAATTATTCTAAATTTTTCTTTCAAAAGTCCATGTATCTCATGAAATAATTTCTCACCCTTATAATATTCAAAAAGATGAGATTCTAGTGTAGCCCCCACTAAATTTTCAAAAACTCTTTCGCCACCCTTTATCACATCATATTCCGCACCCTGAACATCAATATTAATAAAGTCAAATTTTTCATCTTTAGGTATTACCGAATCCAAAGGTTTAACATTAATAAATATTTTTTTCTGAATCTTAAATCCATCTGTTCCGGGGTAATATCTTAACGATTCATAATTTGGTTCATAGATTGAAGTACATCCCAATGCCTTTGTTATAAAAAGAGGTATTTTAGCTTTCTTACTGTAAATAGCATCAGTATAAATTATTTTATATAGAAATTTTTTCTGAAGCATCAAGGCTTTTGCCTCTTCCTTGTCAGGCTCAATTCCAATAAGATAAAAGTTTTTTAAATTTAATAATGGACGCCAACTAAAAGAAATCCCACCACGTGAACCAACCTCAAGAAGTTTTATGAACAAATTAGGGTAATCACAATTGAGCATTTCAATAAATTGTTTCTTTTGACGAGGATTAATATAATTTCTTTGTTCAACCATATAAGGGACATCAGATTTAAAGACAACTTCTCTAATAATCGCCGCAAAAAAATCCTTCATCTTCTTTAAACTTATCATTATATTGACCAAGAAAAAGAACTTATAAAATTATAGATACTCAAAAACATAATTAATATTATATACCTATAAATTTTTAAAAGAAACAGGGTATCTAAATATATGGCAGAAAATAATCACGAAGATAATATCCCACTATCCTCACCAGATATAACATCACTTGAAAAAGAGAAGGTTTTGGAAGTATTAGATACTCCATTTTTGAGTCAAGGACCAAAAGTAGAAGAATTTGAAAAAAAAGTGTCAAGATACATAAATACCCCATACGGGATTGCAGTAAATAGCGGTACCAGCGCATTACATTTAATTGTTAGAAGTCTGGGGCTAAAAGAAGGAGACGAAGTTATTACAACACCATTTAGCTTTATCGCATCAAGTAATTGTTTACTAATGGAAAACGTCAAACCAGTATTTGTCGATATAGATCCTAAAACATACGATATAGATCCTTCCTTGATTGAAGAAAAAATTAATTCAAAGACAAAAGCAATTTTAGTAGTACATATTTTCGGGCATCCAGCAGAAATGGACCAAATTTATGAAATTGCAAAAAAACATAACCTTGATGTTATCGAGGACGCCTGCGAAGCAATAGGTGCAAAATATAAAGGAGAATTAGTTGGTAAAAAATCATCAGCCTCTGTATTTGCATTTTACCCGAATAAACAAGTTACAACAGGAGAAGGGGGAATAATTTTAACATCCAATAAAAAAATATCAGACCTATGCCAAAGCATGAGAAATCAGGGGCGGAATATAGGGGGAGGATGGTTTTCATACGAAAGACTAGGTTATAATTATAGGCTTGATGAAATGAGTGCGGCGTTGGGCGTAGCGCAAATTGATAGAATAGAAGAAGTGCTTCAAAAAAGACAAAAAGTTGCAGACCTGTATAATAAAAAATTAAAAGATATAAAAGGAATAACGATGCCATACGTATCCCCAAATGTAGAAATGAGCTGGTTTTGTTATGTTATCAAAGTAGACAAAAAAATCAGAGACGAAGTAATAAAATATTTACAAGATTCAGAAATAGGATGCCGACCATATTTCCCCACAATTCATCTCGAACCATTTTATGTTGAAAAATTTGGGTTCAAAGAAGGAGATTTCCCAATTGCCGAAGAAGCATCAAAACAAACAATTGCAATCCCGTTTTATAATAATCTTACAGAAGAAAAAATAGAAATAGTTGTGGAAAAATTAAAAGAGGCCCTAATTAATTATAAGGTAAAAAATGGAAGAGATATCAGTTTTACTAACTAGGGTTGGGTCAATAGTAAGCCCAAGTTATATAAAATCACTTAGAAGCGTCAAGGAAAGAAAAATTAAAATAATTGGCGTAGATATGAGCGATAAGAATGTTGGGGCTCATTTAGTCGATGGATTTTTTAAAGTTAGTAAATCTAATGAAGATTATGAAAAATACTGCCGAGAAATTGTTGAAATTTCAAAAAAAGCAAATGTAGATGTAATTTTACCAAGTGATGAACAAGAAAGTCTCGAGTTCAGAAAGCATCAAGAACTTTTCGACAAGGCCAATGTCACTTTAGCATGCCCAGATATAAAAACTTTAGAAAAATTATCTCTCAAACACAATTTTTATAATAGTCTGCGAAAGGTGAATTTGCCTTATCCAGAATTCTATGTAGTGAATAATTTTAATAACCTAAAAGAAGCTGCAAAAAAATTAGGGTATCCAGATAAAGAAATTATAATAAAACCTACCGACGGAGTTGCAGAAAGAGGTTTTAGAATTGTGAGCGAAAAATCAGACAGATTAGATTTATTATTTAATTCCAAACCCGCAGAAAATATCTATATGTCTTTAGCGGAACTAGAAAAAATAATGAAAGATAAAAAATTCCCAGAAACAATAGTTTCAGAATACCTATCAGGAGAAAGAGACTTTAGCGTGGATACTCTAAGTAAAAACGGGAAGATGTTAGTCTGTGTCCCAAAATTAAGAATAAAAACGATACTAGGAGCTTCCTCTATAGGAAAAGTTTCTATGGGAAAAGGTATCCAAAACGCAGTTTCTCAAATAATAGAAAAGTTAAATCTTAATTCAAATATTAATATTCAATTTAAAGAAAACTCTCAAGGGGAACTTATACCATATGAAGCCAACCCAAGAATTGCAGGAACAATTTCTTTATGTGGGTATGCGGGGGCGAATTTATTATATTATGGAATTAAGTTAGCATTAGGAGAGGATATACCAAGCCCAGAGATAAAAAATGGAGCCATGATTTACAGATATATCGGAGATTTTTTTCTCAATGAAGAGTAGGAACATCTGTGCCAAAGATATAAAAGGGCAAAATTGCCTGCTTTAATAAAGTAAAATGGGAAAAGACATACCAGCTATATTTTTAGGGAAACTCTGTAAGTTTTATAATCTTTTCATAAAAAGAAAAAAGAAAAACTTTCTGAAGTCCGGACTCCAAGAACTAAACGAAATCAAGAAAAGGTCCGCAAGAAGAACAGAGATGTGTGATCATTTAATAACGCTTTTTAACGAAACCCTACAAAAAAATCCAAAATTAATAGTTGAACTTGGAGTAAATACAGGAGAAAGTACTTTTGTTTTTAGAAAAATTGCAGAACTCACAAGCGCAAAATTAATAAGTGTAGATATAAAAGATTTTTCAAAAAAAATAGATTGGGGGGATTCTATATTTGTACAGAAAGATGATATAATATTTGCAAAAGAGTTCAAAGATTTTTGTAAGAAGAAGGACATTTCATCAAAAATAGATATACTTTTCATAGACACTAGCCATAGATACAAACATACAGTGCAAGAAGTAGAGTCATGGTTTCCCTTACTTTCAGATAATGCAAAAGTATTTCTTCATGATACGAACTTACATCGAATATTTTTTAGAAGAGATGGATCAATAGGACTCGGTATTAGAAATATGAAAAGAGATGTGATTAGGGCGATAGAAAAATACTTCAAGAAAAAATTTAATGAATATAGTAATTTTACAGATTTTGTAGACGGATGGTTGATTAAGCATTATACTCACTGCAATGGATTTATGATTCTTGAAAAAATTCCTCACATAAACAAATCAAATAATTGAAACCACTTATGGTTCAATCTCATACCTAGTTTTTCTTGTAAATAGCAAAACTTTAATAACAAAAAAAATCTTTATCCAAGATGAAAGACAATTCTTTCGAAACGCCAGCAATACTAATTATAGCATTTAATAGACCAAATACCACAGAAAAATTAATAAACGCCATAAGAAAAAGTAAACCAAAAAAAATATTTTTTGCTGTAGATGGTCCAAGAAAAAATAACAAAGATGACGAAATTAAGGTAGCTAAAGTAAAAAAATTACTAAAAAAAATAGATTGGAAATGTAAGATTAAAACACACTATGGAGATAAAAATTTAGGGTGCCCAATAGGAGGAAACACTGCAATTAAGTGGTTTTTCGAAAATGTAAAAGAAGGAATAATTTTTGACGACGACTGTATCCCAACGGAAGATTTTTTCAGATTTTGTGCCGAAATGCTAGAAAAATATAGAGACGATAAAAGGGTAATGCATATCTCCGGATATAATATTAAAAGGAAAAACAAACAAACAAAATCATATTACTTTTCCAACTATCCATATATTTGGGGATGGGCGTCATGGAGTAGAGCTTATGGAAAATACGATTTTGAAATGAAAAGTTATCCAGAATTCAAAAAGAAAAATTGTCTAAAGGAGGTTTATCCAAGTTTCATAGAAAGAAAATATATCAAATATTTATTAGATCTAGCATATAAGAATCCAGAATCATCGGGAGATATGCAATGGATTTATGCAATGATTTCTAATGGAGGGCTATCAATAGTACCGAACAAAAATTTAATAAATTATATAGGTTTTGAAAAAAACGCAAGTAACACAAAAAAAGAAGACTCTTTTCTTTATTCGCCACCTCAAAAACTCAACTTTCCCCTAGTGCATCCCTCATTTATGATATGCGACAGAGAAAAAGACATAGAGTACATAAATTATAATTTAAAGAATAAAATCAAAAAGAAATTCCTCAAACTTCTCAGACTAATAAAATCACTTCCTTAAAACAAAAAACACCGACTGAGGCCGCAACTTCTCAAAAAAATTCCTAGCATGATATCGATTATTCCATTCAAACAAAACACTCAAAAAATAATCAAACCAAACAAGAGCCTTAAAATTTCCTCCAGCATGTGACACAATATTAATTCTCCTTAGCAAAGGAAAAAGGATTTTTCTTTCACGAACAATCTTTAATTTATTCCCCAAAATCATCTCACGAAACAACCCTAAAGGAATCCCCCTCTCATGCTTTGTAATCCCTCGTCGAGGATTTCTCCAATCCCCCATAGAAACAACTGGCTCTCTTATTAGCAAATACCCCCCCGACTTCAAAACCCTATAAAACTCCTTAACAATCATACTAACATTAGGAATATGATGCAACACTCCGAAACAGGTTATCAAATCAAAAGAATTATTCTCAAAAGGCAACTTGCCAGAAGCACAAGGAATAACATATTCAATCTTCTTGCCATTCACCCGATTATTCTTTAGTTTTTCAGAAGGGTCCACAATCACAAGATTCCCTATTCTAGATAAAATAGGAATGAATTCATCTCCACGAGCACTCCCAAATCCAAGTACATTCTCAAATTTCTTAATCTTCTTTAACTTAGAATATCCATGAATAAGATTCACTCCATGAAACTCATAATGATAAGTTGACGGATTAATTAGTTTAGAGTACCCCTCTTTCTCATTGTTATACCACTTCTTTATATCCTCAACATCAAAATCATCGCCATAAAGTTTCTCTCCAGAAAAATATTTATCTAATTTTTTCATCTCAATTCCTTACTAATAATTTTATTTAAACCCTTCCCCGCAATCTCAATAGTATAATTTCTTTTAAAATATCCCCTTATTTTACTCCCATTATTCATCTTCATATTCTTCCTAAAATAATTATATAATTCCTCAACATTTTTTCCAACAGAAACAAATCCCAAAAAATCCTTAGATACAATTTCCTTAATCGCACCAGTATCATAAGAAAGAACCGGAATCCCATACATAAACGCCTCCAAAATAACAAGCGGATAACACTCCATTGGATACTCCGTCGGGAAAACCAAAAAATCAGCCCTCTCCATAAAATCTTTTTTATCATCCCCATAAAGCGCCCCAAAATATTTACAATTCTTTTCAAGCCCCAACTTTCTCATTTTATCAAACCATCTTCCCCTAAACTCTTCATCGCTAAACGCTCCAACAAAATCACACTTAAACTTAATCCCATCATTCTTCAACTTCGAACAAAACCCCAACACATCCATGGGCCCCTTGCTCTCAATCATATTTGAAAGAAACAGCAACCTAATTTTCTTATTCACACATCTCTTCTCAAAAATAACACTAGCCTCACTATCCATCAACTCGTCCTTAATCCCATTTGCCAAAAAATAAACATCCTTCTTATCATAAATTTTATAAAATTCAGAATATAATAAAGGAGACAACAATATCATTTTAGTCTTCCTGAAAATAAACTTATAATATCTCAATCTCAATCCCCCAACACTTCCAACTCCCCGTGCATGATTAGAAAAAACAATCTTCCTCCTAAACATCTTACACAACAAAACATAAATACTATCCCGAAAAAAAGCAAACCCCGTAGGAGCAATCTCAAAATAAACCAAATTCGGACGAAAAAAAATCAACCAAAATAACACCTTAAAAAACACAACAAAAATCCCAAGAATCTTCATAACACTAAATTTCCCAACCTCATCAATTGACGAAGAATAATTAATTTTTATCTTTCTAATATCATACTTCTTTTTAAGATAATCATAATACAACTCATTCATCCGAGCCGCTCCATGCATCGGAGGCGAAAACCTACCCAAAAATAAAATCTTCTTCATTTAATACTCAGTCCTCTTTTTCAATTTCAACACAATCCAACAATGAGGGATATAAAACGCAGTATTCTTAAATCTCCTCCTTTTCTGAACCACATTAACAAGAAACCCCAACTTATTCATTTGGTCAACAATTTCCTTCAACTTCCATTTACAAACATGACAATTAAAAGGATTAACATCACCCTTTCTTTCTAAATCCAAAAGAGTATATGGAACAGCGACATAACAAACCCCATCATCGTCCAACAAATCATAAACCTGTGCCATCAAATAAAGCGGATTTTTTATATGCTCTAAAACCTCCATCACAAATATCGTACTAAACTTTCTCTTCAGATTCGGAAGCCGCTTAGTAATATCCGCTTTAACAAAATCATAATCGCCCACAAGACTCTCTCTTCCACCAATATCAATTATTGTAGCCTTATTTATTCCAGCATATTTTAAAAAAGTCCCAGAACCACCACCAATTTCCAAGACGGGTTGCTTGACATCAAATTTCAATTTTTTATATATATGTTCATAGTATCCTCTTTCTCTTTGCCCCGCCGTTCTCCACCATTTATCAACAACCTTCCCACATCTCACGCTATCGCCTCCCTATAAACTCTCTTTAATTTTTCATTCCTTTTCTTAATCGAAAACTTTCCACTTCTAATTTCCCTCACGCAATTTTTTGACATATTCCTCAACTTTTTTTTATCAACAATCAGCTCCTCAATCTTCTCTTTAATCCGACTAATAACTTCTTCTGAAACAATAAAATCAGAACCATCAAAAGACACATTTTCCACAACGAAACCAGTTTTCCCCTCGCTAATAGTTTCTTGAAGAGTATGAGTAGACATAGTTTTCATCGCAACAACGGGCAACCCAAAAGATTGCGCTTCTAAAATAGCAAATCCAAAAGTATCGGAAAAAGTAGGATAAACAAAAATATCCGCATTAGGATAAATCTCTTCAAAAAGTTTCTCATGAGACATCAATCCATAAAACTCAATTTTTTTATTCGACCCATATTTTTTAATAATTCCACCATGAACATCCGAAACTATCGTCGCGCTAACATTATCATATTTTTTCGTCAGCTTATCAAAAATATCCAACGCAATCATCCCACCCTTCAACTCAAAATTTCGTCCAACAAAAAGCAAATTTATTTTCGAATAAGAACGCTTCCCCACTTTTTGAAGAGGAACAGCAGGATAAAGAACCTCCAACTTATTAGCAACCTCAGGAAGCTCCTTTAAAATTCCCCTTTTAGTCCACTCAGTCCAAGCCAAAATCTTCTTACAATACGGACTCATAATATATTTCAAAACATTTTTTTTAGAAGAAGAATTCTTATAAAGACTAGATACCCAAAACTGCCCCACAAATTCCATATCACAAACCCACGGACTTTTATTTTTACTAATACAATGAGCACAATGAATCAAATCATACTCTTCATTAGTTCTCGTATAATGAGCATTCGGCATCGACGGATAAAATTTCCCAATCAATCTTTTCAACATTTGCTTTGCCCAATTATTAAATTTCAATTTATTCTTACTCTGAATAAGTTTAAAGCCACCAGCATTAACATACTCAATTTCTTTCAATGTAAATTTTCTCAAATATTTATAATAAGGAGAATCAGTATATCTCCACGGCGACTGCAAAAAAATTTTAATCAAACCCATCATCTAACATTTCCATTTTAATCTAAATTCCAGTAAACAAATCTCCTTTTAAATTCTCTCAAAACAGATCATATCTGTATACAACAACTAGGAACATTACTATCTATTTTTTTACTTAAATCAAGATTTTTCCCAGGATATTGCGAAAAAACATTTGGTGCAATAACTATCTTTTCAGGATTATCATTTAAATATCCAATCCACCAACTAAGAGCACTATTCGCCAAAATATTATGCTTACAATTTTGCATTATCTCAAAATCCTCATGTGCAGATTTTCCATTCGTAAAATTAATATTATCAAGCCAGCCAAAATTTCTTTTGCACCATTCAATATCATCAGAAAAAAGATAAAACTTTGGATTCTTTACTTTCTCCTTAATTACATTCACAGCTTTTTTATAATAACCAATAGGCAAAACACGAGCTTTGAGCTTAATCAAATCCCCTCTTCTAACATGAATACTCACAGACTCGCAACCAGCAACCTCATCAATATCCCCCAGAATCCCTCTCTTATATTCATCTTTCAATGTAAATTCTTTTTTTATCATATCCTTAATGGGCTCAAAAAATCTTTCCTCTCCAAAATAACCACGAAGATAAATATTATTAGGCAAATCCGACATTTTTTCCGGATAACCATAAACCAAAGTATCATACACTTTTTTCTCAAAAAGCCTATATATCCTAAATATCTTATTCAAATGTCGAAACTTAGTTTTCCATAAAAATCCACTTACCTCTTCTTTCGTAGCTAACCCAGAAGAAATATTCAACATACCCAACCCATAATTCCAATCTCCACCACTATTTCTCCTCGGCCAAGAATCAAGATAAGAAATATCTATCTTCAATTCAGTTTTATGATGCTCAGCCAACGTCTTCGCCGCAGCATAA
>Ga0315543_1003874_pt1 | contig 13049 bp, 11 predicted proteins | sample SalMarSW160210MG_2_FD_203098 | JGI IMG/M metagenome (GOLD analysis project Ga0315543, IMG submission 203098) | Salt marsh sediment microbial communities from the Plum Island Ecosystem LTER, Massachusetts, United States - Salt Marsh Sediment SW1601-210 ...
AACTTATTTTAGAGATGCGTAAACAGGGCTGGTTGTGGACCGAAGAATTTATATGGCATAAAAAAAATTGTTATCCTGGAAAGTGGCCTAACCGATTCAGAGATGCTTGGGAGAGATTATTACAATTCAATAAAAACAAAAAATTTCATATGTATCAAGAAGAAGTGATGGTGCCGATAGGAGACTGGGCAAAAACTAGATTGAAAAACCTGAGTGAAACAGACAAAATAAGGGATGAATCTAAAGTCGGTAGTGGCTTTGGAAAAAATATTTCAAACTGGCTGGACAGGAATAAAGCTTACCCAACTAATGTTTTGCATCTTGCGACCGAGTGTAACAATAAGAATCATAGTGCGGCATTTCCTGAAGGTTTACCTGAATGGTTTATTAAACTATTCACAAAAGAAGGGGATATCGTTCTTGACCCTTTTATGGGTTCAGGAACAACAAACTTGGTCGCTAAGCGAATGAAACGAAATTCTATAGGGATAGAAATTGCCCCTGAATACTACGAAATGGTAAGAAGTCGAATTGAACCAGTAGAACTTTATCTATTTGAACCGGGTGTAAAATATGAAAAAACTTAACTTAAAGGATATCTCTAAGTATGTTGAGGAAAATATTGGCGATTTTCACAAAAAAAGAATATCAAGCCTTGATTCCTTAAAACTCTCTAGGGTACTTAAAAGGAAGAATCCTTATCTTTTCAAAGCTAAATATGTCCTTACAGCCGAAAAAATTATTAGAGGTCTTGTTGATGCTCACATATCCTCTAATGAAGAGACTATTTTTGGTGACTGGTTGGAGGGGCTTGCTATTTATATCAACAAAAAAGTTTACGGAGGCTGGAAGTCAGGTGTTACAGGTATTGATTTGGAGTTTAATAAAGATGGTATCAGATATATTGTTAACATCAAATCAGGGCCAAATTGGGGCAATAGTAGTCAAATCGCCAAAATGATTTCTGATTTTAAAACGGCCAAGAAAGCAATAAGAACAAGCAATTCAGGTATAAATATCGTTGCTGTAAATGGTTGTTGTTATGGACGGGACAATAATCCCGATAAAGGCAACTATTTCAAATATTGTGGACAAAAATTTTGGAAGTTCATTTCTGGAAACACCGATCTTTATACAGAAATCATAGAGCCATTAGGGCACAAGGCAAAAGAGAAAAACGAAGATTTTATGAAATCTTATTCTCAAATGATTAATAAATTCACACTCGAATTTGGAAAGGAATTTTGCGATTCTAACGGTGCAATTGACTGGGAAAAACTGGTGAAATTCAATTCTTCAGTAAAACCTCCGGTCAAGAAAAAGAAAAAATAATTGTTGGTGTAATCCTAATGAATACTATATCAAAACATAACAAATCGCTGTCTGTCTGGCGCTTCGCGCCGTCCATCAAGCGGCTGAAGTGGATAGTCGCTCCTCCGAGCAAGCTCGCATCCGCTCCTACCGTTTATCCGCAGGCCCGTTAAGCACATACAAAAGTCTTGCCTTGCGTGAACTAGAAAACTGGTGCTGCAATATTAATGAAGAAAAAAAGGTTATCTCTGATATCGAAGTACCATTTCCATCAAGTGTTGATGATGCAATTGACCTTGTAAACGCCCACAAAACTATCCCCCCCAGAAGGTCAAACACAACCGTTAACAGAGAAATAGGTTGCCTTAAGCACATCTTTACCAAAGCTATTCAATGGGGAATAGTGAAAAATAATCCCGGGAAGAAAGTTAAACTCCCACGAGAGAAGAATACACGGCTTAGATATCTAGAAGAGGAAGAAATAAAAAAACTTTACGATGCTTGCGCTGAACACCTTAAGCCAATAGTGATAGTAGCATTAAATACAGGCATGCGGAAGGAAGAAATATTGAGCCTAAGGTGGAAGGATTTGGATTATAGAATCAGGACAATCTCAATACTGGATACAAAGAATGGCGAAAGCCGGGAACTTCCCATGAATGATATTGTCTATAGAACTTTACTGGGGATAAGAAAAAAAGGTGATGGTCCCTGGGTTTTTTGTAAGAAGAATGGTGAGCGGTATGGGAATATTAGAAAAGCTTTTGAAGGAGCAAGAAAGAGAGCCGGAATAGTTGACTTTAGATTTCATGACCTGAGGCATACATTTGCCTCTCATCTCGTTATGGCAGGAGTGGATTTGAGAACAGTTCAGGAACTTTTAGGTCACAAGAGTTTTGAGATGACGTTAAGATATGCTCATCTTTCTCCTGATCACAAAAAAGTGGCTTTGGATGTTTTATGTAAAAGGATGGTCACAATTTGGTCATAAAGGGGGCTTGGGTTCTTAAATCACTTCTTTTTAGGTAGATTTCTTTTTCAAATTTTATCGGATTTTTGCCGAATCTTTATATAGGGTTACTACTAATCCAAAACTGACATTCTCATCGACTACAAATTTCATACAGGGATTGCTTTCTCTGCAGATAAATATGCCGCATATTCAAGGCAAGCCAAAATGTCTTCGTGGGTAATATGGGGGAAATTTCTCAAGATGGTTTTTTCATCTTCTCCTGCGGCTAGATGACTTAAGATAATATGAACTGGTATCCGGGTTCCTCTAATGCATGGCTCCCCACCACAAATTTCAGGATTTGCAATAATTCGAGAATTCATGGCAATCCTCCAATCGCTGTTTTTTTAAATCCAATCTAAGTTAGCACATAGCTTAACTTTGGTCAACTGGCACTACCATACATATCGTAACTGGTAAAAAAAATTCGTCAAGGTACCTATATTGAGATTGCTTCACTTTGTTCGCAATGACAAGCCAGGGATCTTGCTCACAATGAGAGGGATGGTCACAAAAGGGGGAATTAAGAAAGTGACCGAAGGGGTGCATCTTGAAATGCTCTCTAGTAAAGAGATTGCTGGCGCGCCTGGCAGGACTTGAACCCGCGACCCGCGGTTTAGGAAACCCATGACCCATCATTCTGACAGTCCCACCGAATGAGTAAATCTCAGGTCCAGGCCAACTTCCAGCTTTTTTGTATTCCCACCAATTTAGCTGAATTTGCCTAAATTTGTACCCATTATAGTCACAAATTGGTCACAAAACTCGCCTATTCTAACCCACTATTGGCCTCGGGTTAAACCCGTCAAAGAATCTTTCCCAGGTCAAATCTCAGCACTTGTCATTCTGTTTGGGAAGACGTGGCGGGAGATTCCTTTCTCAAAGTACGTCTCCGGTTTGGCCATGCACGTCTGTTGGCTCACAGGAATTTTCGTTTTTAGTACGTGCTTCGGGCTGATATGTTCATATTTGAAGGGAATAAACTGTTACCCTGAGACAACGACATCATTGTCATATGGGTTTGGAGGACGATTACTCAATAGCGATCTCTACAACCACACTTTCGGCTTCCCTTTCCACCTTAAGTAGGGTACCCGTCACGGCTTGCTTTTCTGCCAAATTGGCAATCTCGTTCAAATCGATTCCTTCTTCCTTCTGAGCATCGGCTATGCGACCGACTCCCTTAACGATCTTCCCGGGTTGAACTTCGGGACTTCTTTGGCCGCGATTTGAATTCTTCTACCGGTTTGAGGGTTTGTGCCTTGGCGAGCTTTCCTCCTCTGGACCCTGAAAGTGCCAAAGCCTGCGAGAGTCACTTTTTCTCCAGTCGCTAATGAGTCCGACACAGTTTCTGTTAAAGCCTCTACTACTATTGACACCGTCCGTCTCGTTACACCTGTGCGGCTCGCGATTGCTTCGACTAACTCAGCTTTGTTCATATTCGTCACCTCTCTATAAAGACTTCTTGAGTATTGCAAGTGTTCTGAGACAAGACTCAACCACTTCTCTCAGGTGTTCAGAATTACGGTAGTAAAACAAATTCTTTTTGTCCACCAGAGGTTCAAAATCGGCAGGAACGCATTTGCCTAACTCCACAAAGTGGAACAAAAAGGTTGTCCTGTAAACAAGAAATGTGATAATAAGCTCCTTAACGGTACCGAACCCAGGCGAAGTCAATTCAAAAAACACAAAGCTACATTGGTCCAGCAAATAAAGAGTACTTGTCATGAGATTCTTCCATTCACGCGGACGCTGCTCCCAATCTCTTCCTATGACTACTCCCTCTTTCTTAAGCCTTGTCCCGATCAATGGGAGCCTCCTTGTCTTGTAGGACTTAAACCACGGTGGCTCATCTTGCGGCCCCACATTCTCAAACGTCTGAAAGTCCTTTAACAAAATGGGGTGGAAGTTGCTCCCTTCCAATTGATCTATCCAATGAGCCATGGCCTCAAGAATTCCAAGCCTCTCGGGCTCATAACTTCCCGCTATGAATATTCTGTCTTTCTTACTCCTTCCCCATTTTTTGGCTTCTCTAAGATCATGGAGTCGCGCTTGCTTCTTTGAATTTGCGCTTCTCATGTTCGACAATCCCTCCCCGGAAAAGAGGTAGCTACTGACAAACTCTGTATCGACTCATAACCGTCTGCTACAATATCCAATACGTCTCAACTTCTTTCTTATTGATGTGAGATACGATCACGATGCTTCTTGTTAAGGTGATAGGGGTTCGGAATCAACATATACGTTGCCGCTCTCAAGCTTCAGCTGACGAGTGTCTCCGTTTCGAGTACCTGCGTCGAATCTGCTAGCGGTAAGACCTTTTGTCAGGATGCCGGATTGAGTCTCTTCACAAAGAATTAAAAAAGGACTCCGGATGCAGACCCTCCTAGAATTCGTCATCTTCCTGCCCGAGTTTCCTATGTTTTTCACCCGAAGACGTTTACCCGTCTGCTAGACAAAAATTCTTCGTCCGACTCAAAGTCTTCGACCGCCATCCGGAGCTTGCCGCAAAAGAATCCGCCTTCTCGCCTTTTGAAAAATCTACGTCAAACCTCAGCACCTATCAATCTGGTTTTGGAGGGGTCTCGTTTGCGGTTCTTCATGGCCACTTAGATTCCCTCTTTTCTCGGTACACAATCCAACGTTATGTCTGGACCGATTCTAGGGGGGCAGGTCACCTAATATTCTAAATCTTCTTTTTCAGCTTCTTCATCTTCTCGTTTTGCCTCGTCTTCGTAGTTCTGTGCGGTCTTCCTTAGTATAGCAGAGGCTCTAGGATAATGAATAGCCCATTTATCTGCATATTCTCTAAACTGTTGAGCCAACGCTCTTTCCTGTTTTCCCCCCTCAAAGAGGGATCTCCAAGTTGTTCCTCTTTTATTGTAGATCTCGGCACCAAATCCGTGATCCAATTCATCGCTTTGTACCTTATCAATAATTTTACATACTGCTTCAGGAGGCCAGATGCCTTCTTCTGACTGTGCATATGCCAATACTCGACCAATATGATTATTTCCAACCTTTTTGCGATCTAATTTCCCGCATAATTCTCTCGCCTTATTTACCCATACTTCCAACTTCCCATAATCTATCTTACCATTCTCATCGCTTCCAGGTACGGTCTTCCAGCTATGAAGCAATTCCCAAGCAGAGTGTGCTCGTTGTTTTAGTAACTCTTGAGAGAGTTGTTGCTCTTCTTCTTCTTCTTCTTTCCTGTCTTCATTTTTTGGTTTATAGATGCATTTGATAACTTTGGTGAAGAACTCGGGGTTATTTGATAATTCCCTATGCAATACCTTGGGTGGCCGTCTACTACTTACTCTCGTAAGAATACGTAAATACAACCATTCGAGTCGAACTAGCTTTTCTTCTTTTATATCAACAGACTTATCCAGTGCCTCAAATAATCTCTCTATATCATAAGACTGAACACGGAAATCTTCCTTGCTTTCCTCTGTAGCTGCTTTTTGTAATAACTTTACAATCAAATCTACGGGTATCTCTTTCACAAATAAAGCGGCGTTATCAAGAGCTGTAAAATGTCTTTTAACATGAAGCAATTGTTTTAGTGCATAAATCTTATTTTCAACGGGTAACTTGAAAAGTCGTATAGTACATCGCCTCCAGTAGCTTTCTCGGATTTCCTCATTAAAAGACTCTAATAAATCCCAGACAGTCCCCTTCTGCGGAAATGAGACAAAAAGGTTAATAGTCTTCGGTTCTGGCCACCGTTGCGACCGCGCCATTTCAACAAGGGTCCTGATCCACTCATCCCCTTCCTTGAGTGACCGATGAAATATGTAATTCTGAACAAAGCTAACTCTTTTCTCATCTCTCTTTTCCAACAAAGAAAATAGCTTTTGCTCTTCCTCTGGATTTGTATCTGTTTGAGCTACGGCAATGCCCACCAGCCCTGGATTTTTTGTTTGTTCAGCAAGTTTTATTAACCCTTCAAGTCCATGTTCACTCTTAATTTCTTCGACAGCTTCCAATCTGCGTTCTGCGACTTTTTGTTCTGCTCTGTTATAATCCCTTTTTTCACCCTCCAATAGATCAGGCCATTGTTCATCAAAAAGCCAGCGAAAACGTTCAATAATGTCTTGTGGTTCGAGCCGCAGATAAATCTTTTCTATCTCTTTTAGTTCTTGCTCTGGAAGTACCCAATCGGCATCCGGAAATGAGCGATGGTGCGACAAGACTTTTCGGAGCTTATCCCACACCTCAGAACGACCATAAGAAATCTTATCTGCGCAAGATAAGAGCTGTTCAATAATTTTGTGTCTTTGCTCTGGTGGAAGAGCAGAAAAATTCTCCAGCATCTTCGCCCACCGTTGCCCATCATCGCCAACATTGGCAAGTAGTCGATCTGTTATTACTTTTATGCTTTCCCAATGTTCGGCTATTGTAATCGTATGTTCCGTCTTCTCAGAAAATTGCCGCCAGCGTGGCCTATGTGTAGGAGAGCAAGAATCATGACCTCGTGGCATTAAGGCTATCAATAACTCCCAACCTATTTTGGATTCCCGTTCTATTAATGTGTCAATCACTTCTAACCGTTTCTCTAAAGAAGCGTATGTATGGGGTAGCCATAAGAGGAAAATAGAGCGTAGGCTGTTTGCCGGCCTGTTGGATAACGTTCCTCCTGGATCAAGTCTTGCCAATTTCCCAAGAGTAAGGGTAACACGACTAAGTAGCTGTGGGTTCCAGGCCAGGCCTTCCAGCGCCCAGAGCAAACTCGAATGAGCACTAGATGATGTCAGAGTATCTTTTGTCTCAGAAAACATACCCATGATAGGTGGTTCATCATGTGAAAGTGAAGATTCCACCTCGCCCAAAAAAGCAGAAGGAGATGCTTCGGCAATAAGCGGTAGCACATCGGAAAGAGAATGCCATAATCTCCAGTCTGCATCGCGCACTAGTTCTCGCACTACGTTATCGACCCACGTTTGAGCAGTCGTCGAAACGGGTATTTTCGCATCATTACCAAATATAGCGATGAGTACAAGGGTTTGAGCAATTCCCTCCCTTAAGGTTCCTGAATAAGATGGTTCTTTCCCATATACTGAGGACATCCAACGTTTTTCAGGTTCAAGATCAAGTGCAGGATTTATACTTCTAAGAACTTTTAGAACTATGCTCCTGAATTGTTGGAGGTCACCTCCAGTCAAGAAAGAAGCGAGCGCAAACCAAGCATCCATAGGTGATACAAGACGCCATAACTCGCCAATTTTCAATATGGGAGAATCGGATTTGTGTAGCCAGGTTGATAATTTCTTAGTAAATAAGTCATACGGCTCGCCTGCAAGCTCACTAATAATTTCTTTGTCTGCTTCCTTTGATTCAGTCCAGCGGCCAGCTAACAACCCAGGAATAATATCTCTGGCAAAGTCCGCTTTAGCCCATTCAGGCTGATTTTTAATATTTGTCAATTGTCTTCGCAGAACCGTAAGGCTCCTACCTGTATCTCTGGAATATTTCTGAGCAACCTCTTCTGATAGCCCCATTTCTTTAATTGCTGAAACAAATGCATCTCTTCCAAGTCGAGGAAGGACAATCTTTTCGGCAGTAACCTTGTTGTCTGGACCTAAAGGTACATAGACATGGTGTCCTTTTTGTGCAGCTAAAGATGTCCCTTCAATTTCTTCAAATTGGGGGGTGAGCAACAAACCGCTTCTACCAGTTACGTTTATGTGTCGAAAAGATTCAGAATTTTCCACAATAAGGCTTCTGGACAAGTAAAATTCTCGTTCTGATTCTGGCAATGTGTTTATCACTGCTGCCAAAAATGCCACTGCTTCTTCGCCCGTAGCCGCTTGTACTGCTATTGATGATGGAGGAGAATCTAACCATTTTCGAACCCGCTCTACTTGATCATCTCTACCTGCTAGAACGAGTTTTGGTGTAAGAGACGGGTCAGCAATGGTGCTCCATCTATCCCACCAATCTTCAAGTGCTATGACACCTTCGGGATATATTCCTAAATGTCGGGCTAACCATGCGTTAACAGCAGGTGCCTGTTCAAGCCACTCTTCTAATATTCTAGCATCATAAACCCGTACATCCTTCCAGAAGCTCTCCCTTTTCTTTTCTTCACACCATTTATCCTTGTCCAACCAAATTCGTGGTGTAACAAAGATAAAAGTTGCCTCTGAAGGATTAACACCCAAAGGATTTTCTTTCCGTTTTTGATAATCCTCATCAGCTTTCTTTTTAATGTTTTCGTTACTCCCCATTTCCCATCTTGATAAGCCCTCAGGAAGATATTCTGTGCCTTTAGAAATATTAAGGATTCCATCCCAACCAGGATAGACAACATTATCTCCGGCAGGAAGATTTATATCAGAAATGTTCATAGCAGTTGCTCGGATAAGGCGGCGTATTACAAGTGGAAGATATCCTTGACAATCTCGACGAGAAGCCCAATTTTTTAGATCTGTAGTATTAATCCATTGCATCTAATCTCAAACCTCTCTTAATAGCTATTTATTCTTTTCGTTTCGTTATAACGGCCGTCATGAACGGCCAAGCACTTTTGTTTATTTCCTTTAATTCAATCAACCCCCACTTTGAGCTCCATAGTCCACTTATTTGAAGCTCCCTCGTTTGATTATTTTTCCCCCAAACTCAACCTGCTGTTGAATTCTCAGCGAATCCTCATGGGTAAAGTAGAAAGGTACCGCATTACCATCACCGGCGATGAGTTCCCCAGGTGGTGCTGGAGGGCCTTTGGGTAACCTATCTGTCTCAGCCTTTCGATTGACCTGTCCCTATTAATAATACCACTTGTTAGCTTAGAATCAACTGAATAATAGCCTCGGGACAAGGTGAGTATCCTCAATGCTCTTGCCTCAGCTGTCCTGGCGGCCTCACCCACCTTGGATTCTTGGCTGAGAAGAACTTCTGCTTCCCTTAGCTTGTTGATGATTCTCTCTGGCGTGTAGCTTCTTCTCATCATTTGAATCCCCCCTTCTTGGTCACATTCTAACACACAAACTAAATCGATTCTAGGGGGGCAGGTCAGAGTCAGATTAATATCAATACAATCAATTTCAAACTTACTAGATATAAGTTTGTTAAATGTATCGTTATTTAGGTTCAAAGTATTTCCCCTGTTTAAAGTTGCCTAACGCATGAATAATCTGCCTGCGAAACACCATGCATAAACTTGCGAGCAGCTCAGAAAGTCCCCAGTGTTTCCCAGGTTAGCTTCATTCGCTGGTTATGCTAAAAAAGTGTCTGTCAATGTTTTCATTTTTAATCAGTAAGTTCTTCAGGAATTTCAGTTGACAAGTTATTTGCCCAACGAGTACCAGCTACATAACGATCTGCCGATAACAGAATAGGTTTATTTAACTTTTTACGGTTTGATTGTTCGTGATGTAGATACCATACTATAACAAATAATCCAGAAACAGCATTGATGGTGTTGTTAAGATTCGCTTCTTTAAAATACCTGTCTCTCTAATGCTTGACATTGTTATAAGCTTCCCACCAATCAGGGTTCATTCCCGATGCCCAATTCTCCCAAGGTGTTAGTTGAATTTCATATTGAGGAACATCGATTACCATTGTAGGGAATTTCGGGTATTTATTAACTATGGTATTTCGATAGTCACCTATATTGCCATATGATTTTGTTGAATTAATACTGTTGCATAAAATTTTAGCAACAACGTCGATCTCTGAACCTGCGGCTAAGAGAATACGTACAAATTCGATGGAAAATGTTGTAAAATTCTTTTCATCAATTTCAATAAACCTTGATACTTTGTGCAGATCATCGTCGAGTGTTATAAGATACTGCCAGTGGGTACAGATCATTATTCCCTCAATTTTACCTTAAAAAGCATAACATATTATTAGGTGCTGCGGCTGCTTTCATTTCGTGTATAGTTTGCTAAAATCACCGATTTATTTCCTGTAATTGATTCTTGGATTTGCTGAGTTATTAATTCTGTATTCGATACTTGGCTTCCAATCCAACCATTTTGAACAAGCCCAGTAAAAAGCGTGTTATTTATATACCGTTTGACATTATTGTAACTAATCAGCCTTCCACCTTTTTTGCCTAATGTTTCCATGGAGGATAATAGTACTTTCCAATATGAAAGAGGCAAATACATTCCTGGAATCATTTTGGTTGAGAGTGGCTCTCTAATCTTTGCTGGACACACTTTGAAATAGAAAAATTCATCGTTAAGCCGGAAATCATTAACACCTTTTAAGTTTGATTTTAATGTGCCCTTTCGGAACTGCTCCATTCTGTGAATTTCCGAAGAGTATGAATGGTCCGTAGGCCGATATGCCAGGTAGTCACCATCTTTTGTCATTCTTTTATACTGAATGAGTACGTATGATTTATAGGTGTGATGATACATAAGAAGGTCAACCCCCAAAGTCTCTTCAATTCTATGGCGGTTGACATTCATAATTGTCAATTTATGTCCACCTTTTACAAACTCTGCTGCTCCAACTACAAATTGACTGATTTTTTCCCAGTCCCCGAAAATTTGTGAATCATGAACAATCATTTGGTCTTCCCGCAAGACTACATCATCATATCCTTTCAGAAAAGGTGCTGATTCATCATCTTGTGACCAGTCTGGTATATCGTTGTCAGTAAACCCACTTATCCTGAGAGCTAAACTAATTGCATCTTTTTCATGGGCAGCAATTTCCGCACTTTTTCCTTGATACTTGGTTTTTTCTTCTTGGAGCTTTTCGATGCTACTAGCTACATTTGGATGACTACTCTTTATATAATCTAAGAATGATTGATATACCTTGAGAGGGAAAGCGGATATTTCTCTAGAAGTTTGATTTTGAAAATGTCTTTTCAGCCTAGCTGGTAAATTATGTTCAATTGATTCTAAAGAAATGGGAGGATCAATTCTAATTGGTTTATTAAATGTCAACCTATCTTTCTTCGTTACCACTATCCCACTTTTCTTATACCTCATTACATAATTGAAATCTTCACCGTCCAGAGAAATAAAAGCGATCCCCTTGGTTGGGTATTTCTCTCGCGAATATACTACGTCAGAAAAATGAGAATAGTAGCTAATAGCGTTTGCGACCTCATCCCCCCTAGAATAATCGTAAACGCAAGATATTACTGGTAGCTTTGGCAATTACCTCCCCCTGATTTGAAACACCTAACGCTTGGCATAACCGACGCAAATGAAGCGTAGCGAAATTTGCGTCCGAGTTGACGCCATTGTTACAAGTAATCTCATTCATGTATATGAAAAAGCATTACTGACATTCGCACTTCTCGGTTTTTGTCGTCATCTATATGGAACCTGTAGTGATACCATCCTTCTTCCTGCTCAGAGACGAACCCTAGGCAATTTTCATGTTCGAGAGTTGCTTCTTTAACTACATCTAGAACAGATGAGAAGTTCTTATTCTTTACAAACACCACAATAGCCGATTTTGAGTCTCTCCACGTTAGATAACCAAGAAGTTGGCTTATAGTATCAAGGTATGCTTTTTTGCCTCTCCAGAATTTACACTCCGCAATAAAAACATTGCTCCCCTCGTGACGAAGTAGAATGTCAGTTTTTCCCGTCTTATTAAAGGTTTCTCCTGTGGCCGATCCTTCAAAGTTAGGCTCAAGAATCAATAGGATATGGTCTCTAAGATGCTCTTCTTCTTTCCCAGAATATGTACTAGGTAATCTTTCAAACTGCTTTCCAACATCATGAATGATGACCAGTATTTGTTGATAAATCGCGTCATCAAGGGTGGGTTCAGGTGAAAACCCCTTCTCTGTCACCTCAGGCTTTCTTTTTGTTGGGATGATCTTGGTTCTCTTAACGGGAATACAAAAAGTTTCGGGAGTATCGCTGGACTTTCGAATAGGTACACCTAACGCCGACATCAGGTCTCTTTTTCTTAGAAGTTGTTGTTTTCTTGCATCGAACGCCTGTGATGCCATGGTCTCGATAGCTCGATTAAAGTCATTTAAGTCGTTTGTTAGTAGCTGATTTAGGCTTTCCAATCTATTGATGATTTGATCAGATTTTTGTTTTATCTCTTCAGGCTTCATATTAAAATTAATGATTCCAAAACAGATATTATCGCCTTCAACCGAAACTCTCGGTCCAGATGAAAAAGGTCTTGGTCTTACCTTTAGGAGTTGTGGGTCACCAGCGAAGGGTAAATGAAATTTCATTACGTCTCTTTTGTATGATTTTCCGGAGTCTACATCGTAAGAGTTAGGATGTATTTTGGCAGGTATTTGAGCTTCATATGTTGAGACGCTAATTTGGTCTCTGTGTATTTCGATAGGTGGTATCGTGAATTCCGAAACAAGGTGCTCGATATACTCTGTTTTATTAACATTCAAGATGTAATCGTCAGGCTGCGAGTTAATAGCTGAAACGATTTGCCTTTTTCGCTTTTCTATTAAAGAGGAACCATCGTATTTTGAAAAAGCATGAAACTCGCCGCCATCCCATCCTCTCATCTTTATTCCCTTTGCTTACAACGGCTGATCTGAGAGAGGGGCGCGGTTTACCGCGCATCCCTCTCCAGTGAAATGTCATGCTAGGAAGACATAAAGCATATAACATTTAAGATGTTAATTCTTCAGGCATTTTGTAGTAGTATGTATTTGCCCATTGTATACCATCAATGTATTGATCAGCAGATAACAAAACAGTTTTATTTAGCTTCTTACGGTTGGATTCCTCGTGATGCAAATACCAGACAACGACAAATA
>Ga0315543_1003878_pt1 | contig 13039 bp, 11 predicted proteins | sample SalMarSW160210MG_2_FD_203098 | JGI IMG/M metagenome (GOLD analysis project Ga0315543, IMG submission 203098) | Salt marsh sediment microbial communities from the Plum Island Ecosystem LTER, Massachusetts, United States - Salt Marsh Sediment SW1601-210 ...
AACTTTAGTCACTTTACACTTCTTACGGATAGAAGGAGTGGCAGCAATGGTAACACTTGTAGGGATTGATGAGGCTGGCTTTGGGCCGATTCTTGGCCCGTTAGTAGTATCGTCAAGCACTTTTTCGCTTCCGCATCATCTTCTGACATCTGACCTGTGGCAGGTCTTAAGAAAAAGTGTGGCTGACAAGCGAAGGCATCTTGCGGGCCGGCTACTCATCGCCGACAGTAAAAAAGCCCATAACAAGTCACTCGGCATAAAGCACCTCCAGAGGACAGTTCTTGCCGCCTTAAAATGTCTTGGCGAAGAACCGGCCACGCTGACCGAACTTCTGGAACTGCTATGTCCGGATTGTATCGAACAGTTAAGTGAGTATCCGTGGTATAAAAAAGTTGATAGCCAGATGCTTACCGCTGACAAAGCCGACATAGCGATAGTCTCACAAGTTCTGTCTGACGACCTGTCTGCAAACGGCATTGAATTATTAGAGCTAAAAAGCCGCTGTCTGGATGTTGCCTACTATAACAAGATGGTGGCTTCTGTTAAAAATAAAGCTAATGTCCTTTTTACAGCTACATCACGACTTATAAAGAACGCTTTTGATAATTTTGAAGGCGATGATTTACAGATTATGATTGACCGGCAGGGCGGGCGAGTTCGATATCGGAAAATCCTGCAGCTGATGTTCCCGGATATGAAATTGAAGATTCTCCGCGAGAGCCAGCAAAACAGCAGCTATGAATTACAAGCTAACGGCAAATCCGCCAGACGAACCCACCAAACAGACGGCGGGCAAGCGGCGGACAAGTTTATGCGTTTGCACTTTGTTGTCCGCGCAGATGACCTATATTTGCCGGTATCGCTGGCATCGATGGTCAGTAAATATTTGCGGGAACTTTTAGTCTATAATATAAACCGCTACTTTGCCGGCTTCGGCGCTGATTTGAAACCCACCGCCGGCTACTGGAAAGATGGCCTGCGTTTCATCGAGGAGATAAAAACGAATCTGCCTCACGTCAAATATGACAATAATCAACTAATCCGCAGCCGATGATTTTTTTAGCCACAGAGACCACCGAGAACACAGAGAATAAAGATTAGCCACAAAGGCACAAAGGCACCAAGATTACAATATATTTATTTTTCAATTTCGCGACTTCGTGTCTTTGTGGCAAAAAAATGAGCTATAAATCAGTGGACTCCGTCCGCCGAAGGTGGATAAATGTAATCCGCGGTTAGCATTTTCTTCTTCTCAACCTGTGGTGAGCAGACCTGTCTTGAGCGTATTTATACTGAGCGGAGTCGAAGTAGTCGAAAGAGTCGAACCACATCACCGCACAAAAGCCCGGCAGTAATTGTTGAGCAGATTCGACTTATTCCCAATACGGTGCTGGTGGTTCTTGTAAACCTTGAGTCCACCTGATACCATTTTTCTCAAATTCAACTTTTGCCGTTTCTAGGCGTTTTGAATAATGTTTTCCTTTAACATTAACCAATTTCTCCTGGTGTATTTTAACGACTTTAACGCCGTGTATCGTGTCTCCTATGTGGACTATCCTTCCATTAACTACTGCCGATGGTTTGTCCTCACTATAGAGAATACCAGTTACTGTCCCCGCTGATGGTGATGGCAGTTTAGCTTGCTGTGCGTGGATTGCTGCGTATCTTTGCCGAATCCTCTCTTTCCTTTTCTGTTCAGCTAACTCATATCTCATCCGAGCTTGGTGACGTGCCAAGTCTTCGGCCATTTCTTGTTCGGCGATTTCTCGATTTCTCTGTTCTATTTGCTGCACCGCTGAATCACGCTTTAATTGGTCGTTGTTACGCCTGAGTTTGGCATAGTCGAACTCCAACCAGTCGTTAGTCATCTTTGAATTGGTTGTAGTCATAACCCCACCACCTATCGTTTTGTCCCCAGTGCCACCACGATAACCACTATAACCACTGTAACCACCAACCTGTCCGAATTGGCCACCGGCTCCGTTAGAATATGAATAGAATGGCTTACCGCCAACCTGTCCGAATTGGCCACCGGCTCCGTTAGAATATGAATAGAATGGCTCACCACCAACCTGTCCGAATTGGCCACCGGCTCCGTTAGAATATGAACTGAAGTTCTCGACTCCCCAAGCCTTAGCTGTCCAAAGGACACAAGTCCCTAACATTGCTACCAAAATCCAATGCTTTTTCATTTTCATCACACCGTCTCAAAATTGTTATTGTTTCGCAGTGCGGTCAAAAGGGATTCACATACCCGCTGCTCCTTACCGTGCTTTAGCTCCTTCTAAAGCCACTATTTATTATACGCTCTGTGTTTGGCAAGTCAAGAGAAAAATGGTCTAAAATCTTGACTTTTAAGACCTTATAAAATAAGCTAATCCCTATGAGAAAAAACATACCTATAACAGACCAAGTGCGGTAGAGGACTACAATGACCAGTGACCTTGAGAAACGGCTGAAAAGAAAGATAAGTGTCGAGTTCAGGAACACTGCTATAGAGGATGCGTTAATGCTGATGGCCGACCAGGCGGACGTTGACATCGTTAAAAGCCCTGCAGTTACAGGCAGTGTAACAGTTAAGCTCACAGATGTGCCGCTGAAAGAAGCGCTGGACAATATTCTTGCGGCATACGGCTATAGGTACATAGCAGACAAGAATATGATAAGAGTGGCGCCGGCTGATGAAATTGAACAGGTAGCTGAAAGGATTGTCCGCAGAATTTATCGAATCAGGTACGCAGGTGTCAAAGAAGTTGAGTCGGCTTTGAGGAGGTTCATTTCAAAGTATGGTTCGTTATCTTCCTTTCCAAGCAAAAGTAACATAATCGTGACCGATACAGAGAGCCAGATTAAGGCCATAGATGAATTTATCAAGGAGGTTGACCGTGTCGAGAATGCTGGTGTACAACCATCACAGAAAAAGCCAGCGGAAACAGAGCAAAATGCTACTCCTGCGAAACGCTGGTGGATACCAACCTGTATTGGTAAGATATTTGAAAAAGTATTATACATATTCACAAAGAGTTTTTGGGACTCGGTTTTGGAAAGATGGGGGCCTAAGCAATAAATATTTTGTTGGTGTTCGAGAGAATTGGTGGGGTATGGTTCGACAAGCTCACCACAGGCAAGACCCCACCCTACTTTTTGAAAACTGGATTCCTGCTCCTTCGACCTTGCTCAGGACAGGTTGCGCAGGAATGACAGTTTACAATAGCTCCTTCGGCACTTCGACCGTGCTCAGTGCAGGCTTCGCTCAGGATGACGTGGCCTCAACTATAACTGTTTCAATTGTTCGCCTACGAGGTGCATATGCCTGGTCTCTTCTTTGATGAGCTTATCGATTATATCTTCGCTGGCGGGGCCGCGGGCAAAATCCTTCAAACCCTGATAGAAAATGACGGTCTCATTCGACCTACTGACAGCATCTTTTAATAACTCCTTTTTACTTTCCCTGCCGGTTAACCTTTCTAAAGAGCCCGGCTTGGCAGCAAACGATGTAAGGTCAGCCATTACCTGAGGATTTGACAGTACATAATTGTCAGGGTCGAAGTGCCCGAACTCGCCGGTCTTCTCAGAATATCTTTTTCTCATCCTCGCCCAAATCTTTTTATGTTTAGCCCTCCAATTGGCAAGTTTATAAAGCATATCATGGCGTTCCGAGTCATCGAACAATTCCACCGCTTTAAGATAATACCGGGCGGCCTTATGTTCGATTTCCTCTGCTATTTGCAATATCTCAAAGACATTAAATTTAGTCTCCAGTGCCATTACCGCACCTGCTAAAAAGTTTTACCGCCTTTTCTCTGAAAACCCACAAAGTTCTTTAAGTAATATATCGGAAAAACTCTACATCGTCTATCCTAAAAATAAGGAAATTCAACGTTTAGCCCCGTCGCTTGCGACGGGGGTCATTTAGCAGTAGGGTGGGGTCATAACCCCACCAATAAACTTACCCTTAGAACACCGGCGGCTCGAAGCTTCGAATGTTTGATAGCTAACAGAACATCGTTGGCCTGGGCCAGCGGAAATTCCTCAATGGTTGGAAATATCGGAATTTTAGCAGCCAACGGCAGAAATTCCTCGGCATCTCGCCGTGTAACGTTAGCAACACTTTTTATCTCTCTTTCCAGCCAGAGATACTCGGCATAATCCAGAGCAGGAACTGGTGTCTCCTTACGTATTGCATTTATCACCAGCCGTCCACCCCTTTCCAAAACAGCCAAAGCATCACGGACACACTCGCCTACCGGCGTAAAATCCATAACCTTATTTAACTTCGCAGGAGGTGTATCTCCAGAACGGCCGGTCCAGATAGCTCCCAGCTTTTTGGCTAATCGTGCGTGCTCGTCAGTTTTCGTAAAGACATAAACCGGGCTATTAGGAAATTTGTACTTGATTATCTGAATGACGATATGGGCCGAAGCCCCGAACCCAAACAGGCCGATATTTTCACCATCTGTAATTTCAGCGAGCCGCAAGGTTCGATATCCGATTACCCCGGCGCATAAAAGCGGGGCCGCCTCGGCATCCGACTCGTCGGACGAGTCCGAAAACCTCTCAGGAATATGGTATGCAAAATCCTCGCAGATTTTCATATACTCTGCGTATCCGCCGTCGGCATCCTTGCCGGTCCATTTGGCACTTTTGCAAAGGTTCTCCCTGCCTGTTTTGCAGAAATCACACTTGCCGCAGGCCCAATACAGCCAGGTAACTCCCACGCGGTCGTCAAGATTAAATTTAGTCACGGCCTTTCCTTTATCAGCCACTTTTCCTACTACCTGATGACCCGGCACTATAGGAAATTTGCTCGGCTTTAATCTTCCTTCAGCTTCATCGAGGTCCGTGTGACAGGCCCCGCATACCGAAACCTTAATGAGTATCTCGTCTTCTTTTGGTTTCGGCACCGGCAAATCAACCATCTGCAAGTGCTTCTCTTCAGCAGGAGCAGTTTTAGTCAACACCATCGCCTTCATCCCGTTAGACATTTCTATCTCCTCACATACTCTTGCTTATTAGAGACACATGATTTCTCGTCCTGTGAATGTCTAACGGGATTCATTCTGCAATTTCCCTTTTGAGTTGACTCTCGAAAACCTGATAGCTATCCTGGCCATAGAGACAAAAGACAACCTTTTCAATACCGGTTTGGCTACTAAGATAATCGATAGTTGTTCTGAGCATTATCTCGGCACATCTCTGGATGGGAAAGCCGAAGATACCGGTACTAATCGCAGGAAAAGAAATGCTTTTTAGATTATTTTCATCAGCTACCTTAAGTGAGTTAAGCGTCGCATTTTTTAACTTTTCATCTTCGTTTCCTTCACCCATCCGAGGCCCAACAGCGTGAATCACGTATTTTGCTTTCAGATTTCCGCCGCCGGTTATCACCGCACCACCTACGAAAGTTCCACCTATTTTGTTACATTCCTGCTGGATTGTAGGGCCGCCTTTTCTTCTAATGGCCCCAGCCACTCCGCCACCCAAAATCAGTTGAGCATTGGCTGCGTTAACGATAGCGTCGGTTTGCATTTCGGTAATATCACCTTCGATAAGTTCTATAATCTTGTTTTCAATGCTTACTTTCATAATATTGATTCTTATGCTTAAAGGGGAAAACAGACAGGCGGCGGTCGGATTCGAACCGACGAATAACGGTTTTGCAAACCGTCGCCTTAGGCCTCTTGGCTACGCCGCCAACTGCAAAAATTCCGCATCAGTCTATGCTAATTCAGCCCGTTTTGCAATAAAATTAAATGCAACTTTCAGCAGTGTTAAAAACGCTTTCGGCAATATTTTTAGGGCGAGAAACGTCTAACTTTAAGCTTAAAAACTAATTACAGCGATTAGAATAGCCGAACTTTTAGTATGAAGTATATATACTCAAAAATCCGTGGTTTTACCGGAACTTATGGTGGAAACTTGCCAAGAATATTCAGGACCAACAGTGACCGTATAGCTGTGGGCCGATTTTTATCTTTTCTTTTATAACCTTTTATTGTATAATAAGATATGACAATTGAAAAGTGAACTAAAGTGAGTTGAAGTGAACTAAAGTGAACTAAATCCGCCGTACGTCTGGCGGATAAAGTGAAAAAATAATACGCCATAGGCGTATAAATCCATAACTTTAGGCACTTCAAACTTTAGGCACTATTAAGAAGTTATATTGGAGATGAGCGGTATGATGTGCATGTCTCGACCTACATTGCAATGGTTGGTCTCAGGCATCATTATAATCTTTGGCTTGGCAGGTGGGTGCAGCACAGAGCACTATAAAGAGCAAGCCGACAAAGAGGTATATAAGATTATTGATAGCAAATGGCAGAATAGCTTCGGTGCAAAAGTCAATTACAGAATCAGTGATGTAAACGCCTCACCCAATGACATCCGCATCGAAAAAGCCGTTCCCGAACTCGTCGGGGCGAAGCCCGCCGTAGCCCGATCGGCCGGCTTATCTCTCGCGCAGGCCGTTACTCTGGCCACCGCACATAATCGAGATTATCAAAGCCAAAAAGAAGCACTTTACTTAACAGCACTCGACTTAACGCTGGCTCGACATCAGTTCGCCCGGCAATGGTTCGGCACTATCGATGCCAGTTATGCCAGAAACAGCACCGATGAAAGTGTCGGTAGCGGTATCGGCGTTGGCTTTGAACAACTATTGGCTGGTGGAGCGCAGATAAGCACCAGCATTGCTATTGATTGGGCCCGCTTTCTCACGGGAGACCCACGAACCTCACTCGTTTCGGTCCTCAGCGCAAGTGTTGTGCAACCACTGCTGAGAGGCAGCAGCCGAGAGGTCGTACAGGAAAATCTCACTCAAGCAGAGCGGAATGCCTTATACCAGATACGTTCCTTCAACCGTTATCGCAAAACGTTTGTGGCCTCGATTGTCGACGAGTATTACAGTGTTTTGCAACGAAGAGATGAGGTAATCAATGCCAAGAGTAATTACGATATGCAGGTTGAATCAAAACGACGCCTGGACATGTACGCTGAGGCCGGTCGCGTAAACCGTTTCGATGTGGATGAAGCGGAACAGAGTATGCTCAGGGCGGAAAATAGCTGGGTGGCAGCCCGGCAGAGGTACGAACAGGCAGTCGATGAATTTAAGATACGGCTATCTTTGCCAACCGACGCCGACGTAAAGTTGGACCCGAATGAGTTGGAGGCCTTAAAAAACGTTGGGATAAGCAACCCCAACTATACATTGGATGCAGCCGTTGAAACAGCATTAGCTCGACGTCTGGATTTAGCTAATAGCGCTGATAGGGTCGATGACGCTGAACGCAAAGTGATGGTGGCTGCCGATAATCTTGGTGCGGAGCTGAATCTGACCGGCAGCGCCAGTGTGGGCTCGACAGAAAGTACAAAATTCACAAGATTGCAGTTTCATAACGGAACCTATGGACTGGGCCTTGAAGCTGATTTGCCCTTTGATAGAAAAGCCGAGCGTAACGCCTATCGTGAAGCGCTGATAGCATTTACACAGCAGCAGCGGACATATCAAAACGACGTTGACAGTGTTAAATTGGAGGTACGCGATGCATATCGTCGTCTGCGTGAACAAACGGAGTCATACCGTATTCAAAAATTAAGTTTAGAATTAGCCCAGAAACGAGTAAAGAGTAATGAAATGTTATTAGACGCCGGCCGAATAACAGTGCGACTTTTGCTGGATTCGCAGAATGCTTTAGTAGATGCCCAGAATAATTATACAAGAGCGCTGGTAAACCACACCGTTACAAAACTGAACTTTTTCAGCGATATTGGTGTACTACAGGTTAGGCCGGATGGTATGTGGGAGCAAAGAACACAATGACAGACAACAATAACAAGCAAAATGAAAAGGAGTTTATAAATAAGCTTCGGGATTTGCTGCGTATGATCGCCGGCTCCAGGCGGTTGACCATTATTGTGGTCCTGGCGGCAATAATTCTATTAGTGTTGTTGATATCGATGAAGGTAGCAAGGCCGTCAGGTTCCAAGGCAAGCTTAAGCACATTCACCGTTAGGCGGGATGATTTAGCCATCACTGTTACTGAAAGCGGCAGTATCAAGGCTCGCAATTCAATAGACATTAAATCTGAGCTCGAAGGGCAGGCAACGATAATAAGCATCGTTCCTGAAGGTACTTATATTACGCAAAAAGATGTAGATAATAGCAAAGTGCTCGTGGAGCTGGATTCTTCGGATTTGACTGAACAGCTCGCACAAAGAGAAATTGACTTTGCCGGTGCCGAGGCAAGCTATGCTGAGGCAAAGGAAAATTTCGACATTCAGCTAAAACAAAATGAGAGCGATATTACCGCTGCTGAGCTGAAGGTAAAGTTTACCCTGATGGACTTTAAAAAATACCTTGGTGAAATCGTCGCAAACAAGTTTATCAAAGATAAAAATCCGGTGCAAAATCCGACAGATGACATAGCATCGCTTCTTGAGGACCCCAATCTGGGTGGAGCAGCTTTGCAAAAGCTAAACGAATTAATGGACAGTATCAAGCTGGCTGAAAGCAGGCTCGAAAGGGCGGCTGATACATTGAGCTGGACGCGAAAGCTCCGCGAGAAAGAATACGTCTCCGACACTGAGCTGAGGGCAGATGAGCTGGATGTTCAAAGCCTCAAGATACAAAAAGAACAGGCTAACATGAATCTGGAGTTATTTAAGCTTTACGACTTTCCCAAACAGGTTGAACAGCTCCTGAGCGACTACAGAGAGGCAGGGCGTGAGCTTGTGCGAACTCAGGCCCGTGCCCGCTCGAAGCTGGCACAGGCCGACGCCATGCTAAAAAGCGCCAAATCAAGGTTTCAATTGCAAAAAGACCGCCTGGACAAGCTCAAAAAACAGATTGACGCATGTGTAATCAGAGCACCGGCGCTAGGTTTGGTAGTGTATGGTTCAAGCGGTGATTTTTGGAGACGCAGGGATAGACCTATCGAGGAAGGTGGAACGGTTTATGAGCGTCAGACGATTATAGAACTGCCTGATACTTCGGAAATGATCACGGAAATTGGTGTCCACGAGTCCTCTGTTGACAAAGTTAGCCTTGGTCAGACTGCAAAGATTGTTATTGATGCTTTCCCCGATAAAACCTTCCACGGCGAAGTGCTTAAGGTTGCACCCTTGCCTGACCCTCAACGTGGCTGGCTAAGTCCCGACCTTAAGGTCTACAATACGCAAGTTAGCATAGAAGGTTCCTTCGACTTCCTCAAGCCGGGAATGTCAGCCAAGGTCGAGATTCTCGTCGAGCAGTTAGACGATGTCATAATCGTGCCCGTTCAGGTAGTGGCAAATCGCGAGGGTAAAAAAGTCTGCTACTGTTTGACATCGGGAGGTATCGAACAATGCGAGGTACAAACAGGGTCTTTTAACGATACGTTTGTCCAAATTACCGATGGTCTACAAGCCGGCGAAGAAGTTCTTATGAATCCTCCACGATTGACCGAACCGACTGCCGTGGCACAGATGAAAAAAGACCTAAAGCAATCTGAAGAGACTAAAAGTGAGCCAAAGCCAGAGCGTGCAGAGAAGAATCAGGCTGGAGACAAAGAGCCCAAGGCCGGTCCCGGCGGGATGGAACAATTCCAAAATCTATCTGAAGAAGAAAAGGCCAAATTAAGAAAACGCTTCGAGAATATGTCTGATGAAGATAAGAAAAAACTTATGACCGAAATGCACAAAAAATTTAACCAGCAAGGTCAGACAAAGCAAGATCGAATAAGAGAGTGAGCCGGCAATGCAACAGCCCCTCAGCAAAAATCCTGAGGTCAAAAATGATACACCTGTCCTGGTAATTGAGCAGTTGCATAAAAGTTATCAGCTTGGTGCCGTCCAACTGCAGGTCCTACGTGGCATCGACCTGACTATAAAGGCCGGCGAATTTGTGGCTATAATGGGTCCAAGCGGCTCTGGCAAATCCACGCTGCTTAATATGATTGGCTGTCTCGACCGACCTACCAGCGGCCGCTATTTTCTTGGCGGTAAAGATGTCTCAAGACTCAGCGACGATGAGCTGTCTTTGATAAGAGGCAAACGCATCGGCTTTGTATTTCAATCCTACAACCTCATCGGACAGCTTAATGTCATAGAAAATATAGAGCTTCCTATGTACTATCAGGGTTATTCCGAAGAGAAAAGCGCCGCTCGTGCCAGAGAATTGGCTGTAATGGTCGGTCTTGGTGACCGGTTCAAGCACAGACCCACCGAGCTAAGCGGCGGAGAGCAGCAACGTGTGGCGATCGCCAGGGCGCTGGCGAACGACCCTCTGGTTATATTGGCCGACGAGCCGACCGGAAACCTCGACTCGGAAAGTGGTTCTGATATAATGAACATCCTCGTCGGTTTGCACAGAAAAGGTAAAACCCTTACCATAGTCACACATGATGAGAACGTTGCTGAGCAGGCAGAGCAAACCGTACACCTTCTTGACGGGCGCATAAAATAGCAATAACACAACGACTCCCCGTTTTCACGGGGACGAGGGTGGCAAGTTATGATTCTCTTTCGTCTAAAACGCACACTTAAGTTAGGGATAAAGAGTCTGTGGATGCATCGGCTGCGTTCGACCCTTACAATGTTGGGCGTAATCTTCGGCGTATCTTCGGTGATTGCGATGTTGGCCATAGGTGAAGGTGCCAGTCAACATGCGCAGGAACAAATTGCCCGGCTTGGCAGCCGTAATATTATTATAAAAACAGTGGAACCTCCTGAGGAACAGGATGCTTCATCACAGGAGCAAAGCATGCATGAATATGGCTTGACCTACTCTGATGCCGAGCGGTTCCGTAATAGCATCCCTGACGTCGAGGTTGTCGTGCCAATTCGTCGTCTTTCCCAACGCGCCTGGTATCGAAATCGCAAGGTAGCCATAGAGGTCATCGGTACTGTGCCGTGGTATCCCGAGATGGCATCGATACAGCTAAAGCTGGGACGCTTCCTCAGCAGCATCGATATGCACTACAAGCAAAGCGTTTGTGTTGTCGATGAGAAAGTAGTCAGAGAGCTTTTTGCCTTTGACGACCCGTTAGGAAAAGATTTGAAGATAGCCAGCGATTACTACCGTGTCGCCGGTATTGTCAGCAAACAGGATGCTGGCTCAGCAGCGAATACCTTTAACAACGAGGTTCCTGTAGCGTCGAGTCAGGGTGGCGCAAACGTAGGTAACGTCTATATCCCTCTTACTACGGTTAAGGACCGTTTCGGTGAGATATCAATACAGTTCAGCGGAAGCAGCGGACAAAATATTGAAAAAGTTGAGCTGCAGGAAATCATCGTAAAAGTCAGCTCAATGGAAAACGTGCTGCCAACACGCAATATTGTGGATACACTTTTGGGACGATTCCACAAAAAAAATGATTACCAGGTAATTGTTCCTCTGGAGTTGCTGCGCCAGGCAGAACGTACCAAACTGATTTTCAGTATTGTGCTCGGCTCAATCGCTGCAATTTCACTATTGGTCGGCGGCATAGGAATTATGAACATTATGCTCGCCACCGTCAGTGAGCGAACACGCGAGATTGGCATCCGTCGTGCACTTGGCGCCAGAAAACGAGATATTATCATTCAATTCCTCTCAGAAACTTTGCTTTTAACTCTTGCTGGAGGCATCCTCGGCATAATCCTGGGTTCTTTTATACCGTTTCTGGTAACTCATTTTGGTCGTATGCCCACGGTGATTACGGGTAGTTCCCTAATTTTGGCCTTTGGAATCAGTGCTGCAGTTGGTATAACCTTTGGCTTATATCCTGCCTATCGTGCCGCCAATATGGACCCCATCCAGTCACTTCGTCACGAATAAATAATATCAGTTCGACTGTCCTGAGATCACTGCCGAAGGGCAACAAACGGATCTGCGATTGTTGCAGAAAAGACTTGCAATTATCAAAATAGCTGATTAGAATACAGAATTAGTGTTTGATTTGTTTTTTTGACAGGATGTACAGGATAAAACGAGATAGATTCAAAGAAATCCAGTTAATCCTGTCTAAAATAAGTACACAGACGATAAAGAAAGGATTTGTCCGAAGAATGCTGACTAAACAGGAAAAAGAGAATATTATCCACGATTTTGAGACGCACGAAGCGGATACTGGCTCGCCTGAGGTGCAGATTGCAATATTGACAAAGAGGATTAACGACCTTACCGAGCACCTCAAGATTCATCGCAAAGACCACGCATCCAGGCGTGGTTTATTGAAAATGGTCGGAACCAGATCGGCATTGCTTAAGTATATAAGCAAAAAGAATGTAAAGCGTTATCAAGAAATTATATCCCAGCTCGGCTTGAGAAAGTGAAAATGTGAAGTGCCTAAAGTGACACGAAGTGTCATTGCGAGGAGCTTGCCCCCAAGGGGCGAGCGACGTGGCAATCTCTTTGGTGAGGTTTGAGATTGCTTCGCTTCCTCCTTCGCCAAGGCTACGGAGGACAGGTCGCTCGCAATGACGTTGCACGTCACTTTAGTTCGCTTTAGTCGCTTTTTTTCTCCTTGTGGCAGAAAAGTGAGCCGTATCGTAAAAATTAGTCAAGTGAATACCGTGTAAGACGCAATAATGAGGTAGTATATGTTTGATGTATGTAGAGTAGAAAGACAAATTGGGGGCAGAACTTTATCCATCGAAACAGGCAAAGTTGCCAAGCAGGCAGACGGAGCTGTAATAGTCCAATATGGTGAAACTGTTGTTCTTGCTGCCGCGGTAACTGCACCGCCCAGAAGAGAGGACATCGATTTTTTCCCGCTGAGCGTTGAATATCGCGAGAAGCAAAGTGCTGCAGGTAAATTCCCAGGCGGTTTTTTCAAACGTGAAGGAAGGCCAACCACAAAGGAAATCCTGACGGCAAGAATGATAGACAGACCAATTAGGCCGTTATTTCCCGAGGGCTATTTCCAGGAAGTGCAGATTATAGCATCTGTTTTAAGTGCAGACCGCGAAAATGACCCTGACGTCCCAGCTATGATAGGGGCAAGCGCAGCCCTTACAATAAGCAAGATTCCGTTTTTAGGTCCCATCGGGTCTTGCAGATTAGGCAGAGTAGATGGAG
>Ga0315543_1003879_pt1 | contig 13035 bp, 14 predicted proteins | sample SalMarSW160210MG_2_FD_203098 | JGI IMG/M metagenome (GOLD analysis project Ga0315543, IMG submission 203098) | Salt marsh sediment microbial communities from the Plum Island Ecosystem LTER, Massachusetts, United States - Salt Marsh Sediment SW1601-210 ...
AGAAGATTATAAACTTACATCTGTTCTAAACCAGTCAAAATCAACATATCCGCCGGTTGTTTTTGTTGCATAATTAAAGAGGCAAAATTTGTTTCCGGTAAATACGGAAAGATTAAATCTCATTGACAATTCATTGCCGAGTGAAGTGAATGTCTTATTATCAAAGCTGTATGAGAAGGAAGCCAGGCTGGTACCATAATAAGCAAGGGCACGCAAGTATATGGTAGAGCTATTCACTGCCACAGAATCAATGGTCTTCCCATTGTTTACCATTATAATGTATTTGGAACCATTATTTTGTTTAACAGCTATATAAGCATACGGATCCTGAAAGACAGCTAAGCCAGCTATATCGCCATCTTTCATGCTGTCAACCTCAATCTTTGTAACCGCAGTTGTAGGTATAGTTTTGGAATAATAAGCAAACATTCTTTGTGTGAGAGTGTTACGTGCTTCGCGTAAATTAGAAACAACCTTTGCTGTTGTTAATCTTAAGTATCCTGGCATTTTACTCAGCGACCATTTTGTTGAATCAGGATTGTGGTTCCATCCCCATTGCATACCCAATGTTGTACTATCAAATTCATCTGAGGTAGGCAGCACTCTTATTGGATATTCTTTTCCAACATTTGGCTTTTTGTACGTGATAACACCTTTTCCGTTAACACCAACCATGGGCCAATCATCTATCCAGGTTACTGGTTGTAAAGAAGGAAAGCGACCGAATGCACCCTGGTCTACAAAGAGCATGGTCCACCATTCTCCAGTTTTTGTTTTTATAAGCGCCCCCTGATGTACACCAAAACTTACTCCTTTGGTGCTATCCCTTATAACTACCTTTTGTTCATAAGGTCCGTAAATATTTTTTGAGCGCAGCGCTACCTGTATTCCATCTACGCCCCCATAAGTGCAATACAAATAGTAATAGCCATTAATTTTATAAACGTGAGTCCCTTCAAGTCCACGGCGGATATCACCCGTGTAAACTAAAACATCATCTCCTTTAGGGGCAAAGTTTGTATCAAGCTCAGTTACATATATAGTACTATATCCATGTGCCACATAAATTCTTCCATCATCATCAAAGAATAACCCGGGATCATAAAATCCCTTGGGTAATTTTATTATTTGCCAGGGTCCCTCAGGTTTTAAAGCTGTACAAAGAAATCCACCTTCATCGAGCGTAATGAAGAGTAAATAATATTTGCCATTATTATACTTTAAACTAGTCGCCCATTGACCATGTGAATACCTATTACATCCATCAAGGTCATAGCATTTATCAAAATCGAATCGCGGCACCGCATTGCTGCAATACACCCAATTAACTAGGTCGTGTGATTTCAGAATAGGAACACCCGGGAAAACAAACATGGTAGTAGTAACCATGTAAAAGGTAGAGTCCACCAGAATTACATCCGGGTCCGGGAAATCTGCACTTATAACCGGGTTGGTAAAAGTTCCATCTCCGTTATCGCTATGCATTTGCTGTGCAAGGCAATTAATCCCGATAAAGAGAGCCGTAAAAAATATTACAAAAGTTTTCATAAATGTTCCTCGATTATTGATTATCTGCATACCAGCGCAAGTTTTTACCTTCATTTTTTGACTCGTACTGCAAGTATATTTTCCTTATCGCAATAATACAAGTTTCTTTGTCTCTACAAATGAACCAGACTGCAACCGATAAAAATAAACACCGCTTGATACATTCGACGCATTCCATTGCCGACAGTAAGCTTCGTCGTTCGTTATAAGTCTCATAATCAACCATGCTGTGGCTACGGCAAAAACAACCTATGGGACTATTGGAATCAAAGTCTGGATTTACAGAGGCAAGTTTGGTGAGCAGGTCGAACAGCAGGGTCGGCGCCGTCGGCGTCGTCCACCGAGTAAGGTCGGTGCTAAGCCCGTTAGCGTCGCGTCCGGTGACGCTGTACAGAGTAAGGACGGCCGTAGCACTGCTGGACCTGATGCTACGACTGCGCCGGTTGAATCGGATGCTAATCAACCGGATAGTAAAGAAAGTAGCTGAGAATAAGGTCATTCACGAAAGATAATTCTCGAGAGGCTTATATGAGGGTCTGGTAAATGGCAATGATGCCTAAGAGAATCAAGCATCGCAAGAGTCAGCGAGGCCGGATGAAAGGCAACGCCTCACGAAGCAACTTTGTGGCGCTCAAAAGGAGGGTCTGGCAAGTGTCCAGCGAATGCTCGATGCTGAGGCAAAAAGTAAAGGTAAAATCCTCTATGCTGAGAACTGGGTCTACGCACCCGCCATTCAGAAGGAGCGTGAAATCATCGAAAAGATCGGCGCCCAGATTCTATGGATATACGGCGAAGAAGCGCACTCAGGCTCACATGCTAAAACCTACGCTTATTGGAAATACTCAGGTGGTGGCGTCATGATTGGAAAGGGCTGCCACTTTCTTACCGCAGCGCTGTACCTCAAGCAAGTGGAAGGAAAGACCCACAATGGCAAACCCATCAAACCTAAAACAGTCACTGCACGAACTCACGCTCTAACTCGCCTACCAAACTTCAAAGACGAAGGTCACATTCGCTGCAACTACCACGATATCGATGACTTCTCAGTAATGCATGTACTCTTTGATGATGACACAATCGCTACTATTTTTGCATCCGATATTATTCTGGGTGGTATCCATAACTGGCTGGAAGTTGCGGCAAACAATCACCGCACTATATGCAACATAAACCCAAACACCACCATGCAAACCTATAACCCTGTAGATGAAAACTTCAAGGACATTTACGTCGTCGAAAAAATCGGCACCAAACAAGGCTGGTCGAATCCTTCGCCTGATGAAGACTGGTTCACCGGCTATCCGCAGGAGATCGACGCCTTTTATCGCACGGTGGCATACGGCGAACCGGTAGAAAGTGACAGTCACCTCGCGGCAGACTGTATTTCAACCATTTATAGCGCATACGTCTCGGCACAAAAAGCCGGCAAGGAAATTTCTGTTAAAACTTTTTGAGAAATGATACACTGAGCAAGATATGAACGACAAACAATGGCAAATTCTGCTGAATGTAATCAACGGCAAGGTCCTTGAGCCGCTACCCGTCGGCTTTATCATCGATAGTCCCTGGCTGCCGGGCTGGGCAGGCATCTCGACGATCGACTATTTCAGCAGTGACAGCAAGTGGTTCGATACAAATCTAAAGGCTATTAACACCTTTCCAGAAGTTATATTTCTGCCTGGATTCTGGGCAGAGTTCGGCATGTGCACGGAGCCATCGGCATTTGGCACAAAATGTTGCTGGAAAGAAAAGGACCTTCCCTTTGCAGAAAAAATTATTCGCGACATTGAAAACATTGATTCCCTTGAAAAACCAGATCCCGAGACAGATGGTTTACTGCCTTTTGTCATCTCGCGCCTGAAAAACTACCAAACACAGATCGCAAAATCTGGCCATAAAATCCGCTTTGCCATGGCACGTGGTCCACTCAACATTGCCAGTTTTCTGATGGGAACCACCGAATTCCTTATGGCCATTCACACAGATCCCGATAGAACTCGGCATCTGCTTGATATAATTACCGATTTTCTAATAGACTGGCTCAGCCTTCAAAAGCGAACTTTCTCTTCTATTGATGGTGTATTTGTTCTCGATGATATTGTTGGGTTTCTCGGCCCGAATGACTTCGAGCAGTTTGCTTCGCCATATTTGAAACAAATCTTCGGCTCATTTGATGTATCTGTGAAATTCTTTCACAATGACGCAAGTGGCCTGGTTTGCGCACCGCATCTTGCCGAGATCGGTGTCAATCTATTCAACTTCAGTCACGAGCATCCGTTGTCGGAGATGAAACAACTTTGTGGCGATACAGTGACACTGCTTGGCAATATTCCGCCTCGCGACATCCTCGCTGCAGGCTCAGCCGATGACGTAGCCTCCGCCGTAAGGTCAATGCTTGAATCAGTGTCGGACAAATCTCACCTCATAGTATCATCCGGCGGCGGAGTGCCCCCAGAAGTTCCCAGTGAAAATGTCACCGCTGTATTGAATGCTGTGAGAACTGCCTCCACCTGAAAATCTTCGACCGCTCTTGATTAAATCTCAGACAACTTTCGCCACTTCCTGCCTTCCGACTCAATAAGCACGTCAGCCTCGGGAAAACTGTAACTTCCCGCAGGATACTCACAAGGCACAGACGCATCCTTCTGCCACGCCTCAAGCACCGGCGTCAGTAACCGCCATGCCGTCTCCACACTGTCAAACCGCATAAACAGTGTCTGGTCACCAGCCATACAATCAAGAAGCAGCCTTTCATAAGCTTCAGGCATCTGAATGTGGAAGATACTTTCATACTTAAAGCTCATATTTAGCGTGCCCATGCATAATTTTGAGCCAGGTCTTTTTGCCTGAAAGCCAAGCGAAAGCCCTTCCTCCGGCTGAATCTGCAGAACGAGCACATTGGCAGTCATAGCCTCAAGCCCAGCCGATACAAACATTGAATGCGGCACATCATTGAATGTCACCGCAATCTCAGTGTCCTTCGCAGCAAGCCGCTTGCCTGTTCGCAGATAGAATGGCACACCCTTCCATCGCCAGTTGTCTATAAAGACCTTCGCTGCCACAAACGTCTCTGTCTTTGAATGCTCGGCAACGCCTTGCTCCTGCCGATAGCTGACCACCTTTTGTCTATTCACTTGTCCCGGACCATACTGTCCCCGTACGATAAACTCATTCAGCCTGTCAAGATTAAATGGCCTGATTGATCGCAGGAGCTTGACCTTCTCGTCGCGAATCGGCTCAGCCTCGAATGTGACCGGCGGCTCCATGGCTACAAGTGTCAACAACTGCAGTGCATGGTTCTGAAGTATGTCCCGAAGCGCACCGGTTCGATCGTAGTAGCTTGCGCGGTGTTCGACACCGAGCGTCTCAGCTATTGTAATTTGCACACTGTCTATATAATTACGATTCCAGACAGGCTCAAAAATGGTGTTAGCAAAGCGAAATATCAAGATATTCTGAACGGTCTCCTTGCCGAGGTAATGATCAATTCGATAAATCTGTGATTCATCGAAGCATTTATTAATAATATTATTCAACTCAGCGGCACTTTGTAAATCTCTACCGAATGGCTTCTCAACCACCAACTTAATCTGCTGTCTTGAATTATTTTCTCCTGCACAAGACAATCCTGCCAAACCAAGCTGCTCTACTATTATGCCATAAAGAAATGGTGGCACAGCGAGGTAAAAAACTGTATTTCCCTCAACCTTATTAACCTTTCCCAATTCGGCAATCTTTGACCCGATATTTTTATAAAATGCCGGGTCACTATAGTCACCACTTACATAATAAAGCTTTCTAATAAAGCCTTGAATTGCACTTATCGATAATCCACCAACATTTTCACGTAATGACTGCTGTGCTATGCTGCGAAACTCTTTATCCGAATAGTTCGTTCTACCACAACCCAGAAGAAAAAAATGTTCATTGAGCAAGTCTTGAGCGAACAATCGTGCCAAACTGACAAGTAACTTCCTGCCGGTTAGGTCTCCCGAGGCTCCGAAAACAACCATAGCACATGGTGGAGCCGGCGTTTCTGCGCAGACTATATCCTGTGCTGTCAGAGAGGGTTTAATGTTATGAGTTTCAACCATATTCAGCGAGTCTTAGCAAATGTATACCAATCCTGCCAAGTCGATTAGGATTGATATCTGTAATCAACGCCTTTAACAACCGGAATGGTTACTCTTCGACCGGCTCAAATTCATCCTTGCCTGCACCACATTCCGGACAGACCCAATCGTCCGGCAAATCCTCGAAAGCTGTGCCGGGCTGTACACTGTTTTCCGGGTCGCTCGCCGCTGGGTCGTAAATGTAGCCACATACCAGGCATTTGTACTTTTTCATCTCTTTGGCTCCTGTCGTTGTTTTCTTCTCTGGTTCAATCTGAACATAGGTTGCAGCTGTCTTCGGCGTTCTGCCGTGCTTGATGTCACGGTAGTACGCGTATGTCATAGGCTCGGAATCACTGACCGACTCACACGTCACAACTTTGCCGACAAACAGCTTGTGCGTTCCAAAGTCCCTTGCATCGATCACTTCAGCCTCGAGTACAGCCACCGCATAGTTGAGCACTATCGGTGCACCGGTTTGTCCTATTCGATAGTCCGTGTGCTTGAATTTGTCAATATCTCTGCCGGACCTGAATCCCCACCTGCCGATAAAAGGCATCGGTGCTTCCTGCGCAAGTACCGCCACCGCAAAGACACCGCTTGCTGTTATGTATTCGTGGGTAAGGCACTGCCGATTGACGCTCATCGCCATAATGACCGGCTCAGGCACTATCTGAAACGTAGTATTGACTATGCAGCCGTTGTATTTCCCATCCTTAACTGAGCTGGTAATGCACATTGGATAGGTCAGCTTGAAAAGTGACTGTACATCAAGCATTGGCTCCCGTCCATTCTGCCTTGTCACACAACAGTCCTCCGCATAGGGTTTCAGAGCGAGGCAAGCTTATTGTTCAGCGTCGCGATGTGCCCAATTTCCTGTTTGATAATCGCGTCGACCTTGTCTTTGCCTGCTTTGCGCGAGACCGACTCCTTCAGACCTACATAAAACGCAATCGAATCTCTTTCTATCCCAATGGCAGTATTCAGCACATCTTCAGCCGAGTTCTGACCAGCCAAGAGCTCCGCCGGACCAGCGTTTATATTGAACACGTTTCCGTCTGCCATCACTCGCAAATACATTTGTGCCTCACCGTCTGGATCAAACACCGGCGGGTCCTGCTCAGTAGTCGAAAGCTCTGCTCGCATCGCCTGAAAAGTCTTGAGGTGGTCGTCTTCCATCGCTGCAAGATCAAGCAGCACATCCTTCACCGCCGGAAACTTTTTGGCACCTTCACGGTAAAACTGTGCACCATTGCGTTCTATCTGTTCTGCCATCTCGAAAATTTCATCTGCATTAAAAGGCATAGGCATTATTCTTCTCCCGCAGTTGCCGGCGGAGTAAAGACCCGCTGGCCAAGTTCTCGATCTATCATAAACATCGCACCTGCCGCACCCTCAGCTCTTTTTAGCTCCTGCAAAACGGTATCGACAGAGCTTTCCTCTTCTACCTGCTCGTTGACGAACCACTGCAAAAACGTGTTTGCAGCGTGGTCCTTTCCCTTTATCGCCAGGTCCATAAGCTTGTTGATCAGCCCGGTCACTTTCTGCTCATGTCTATAAACAGCTTCAAAAGCATCCAACGGCGATTTCCACTTTGTGGGCGGCTGCTCTATTGACTTGAGCGTCACTCTGTCGCCGCGCTCGTTCACAAAGTCATATATCTTCATCGCATGCGTTACTTCTTCCTGCGTCTGTGCCCTCATCCACTTGGCAAAGCCAGGCAGGTTCTCCGACTCAAAGTATGCCTCCATGGAAAGGTACAGATATGCCGAATAAAGCTCAGCATTAATCTGGCCGTTCAACGCCGTCTCCATTTTTTTGCTGATCATGCTACTTGCCCTCCCACAGACCGTGCACGTTGCAGTGCTCGCGAGCTGTGATTGCGGCGCCCGAAATGTTAAACACGGCCTCCGGCACCTGGCCCGGCTTTAAGAACTGTCTGTACGCCTTGCCGTCGGCGATTACCTCAATCCACTCAATATAGTGCTTCTCTTCCATCGGGTGCGGGACACTGCCGATTTTCACTTTGATACCGCCATTAACCTTCTCGATTACCGGCACATGTTTTTCCTTGCCTTCGTCTGCTGTTTTTGCTTGTAGATTCACCATCGGCTGATTGCAGCAGACCAGCTCACCGACCCCACCATGAAGAACCTCCACAATGTTGCCACACACTTCACACTTATAAACTTCCAATTGCTTAGCCATAACAGCCTCCTTTCAAACCCTTTAATTCTCGCTTAACAGCAAGAACCTGCAACAACTTATTCACTATTTGATTATTCCAAGCTCCTTATGCTTGGCCAAAATACTATTAGCCAATTTATCAAGCGCAGAAAAGTCTTCGTCCTTCGGATAACCTTTCGCAATTACCGGCTCAAGAACCTCAACTTTAAGATTTGGTATCAGTCCTGTCAATTGCTCAACCATCTTGCCGCCCCAGCCATACGAGCCGATGATTGACGCGAATTTGGTCTTTGGCCTAAGCGCGTTTGCAAGCATCGCTGCGTAAGCAGCGTTCGGATGAGCGCCAGTCAGCACTGTGGGCGAACCTATCACAATCGTCGCCGCGTCAACCAGTGACATAGCCAGTTCCCCAATATCAGTTACCGTAAGGTCGAACTGCCTGACTGTAATGTTTCTTTCAATTAGCGCATCAACAAAGTGCTCAACCATCTTACGCGTGCTATCGTGCATCGATACATACGCCACCACCACTTCATTCTTAACTTCGTCACTAACCCAGTCCTTATACGCGTTGATGATAAACTCAGGCTTGTTATAGACAGGCCCGTGACTCGGCGCTATCATATCAATCTTGAGGTTTTTGATTTTTTCGAGATTCTTCTGAATCGGCGTCCTAAAAGGCATCATTATCTCGGCGTAGTATCTTTTCGCCGACTCATAAACGCGTGCTTCATCATCTACAAACAGACTGCTTGTGGCAAGATGTGAGCCGAAGAAATCACATGGAAATAGAATTTTGTCCTCCTTCAGATATGTTCCGAACGTCTCAGGCCAGTGCACCCAAGGAATGCAAATAAACTGCAAGGTTTTATCACCCAATGAAAGCATCTGCCCGTCATCAACGGTAAGGAACCTGTCCTCTTCGATACTCAGCAAATCAATGAGCATCCCTTTACACTTCGGATTCGCTACCACCTTCGCATCTGGATAAAGCATCAGCACATCTGGGATCGACCCCGAATGGTCTTGTTCCGCGTGATGAGTGACAACATAGTCAATCTTGTCGATGCCGAGCGAGAAAAGATTGCCAATCAAAACCTCGGTTTTCGTTGGATCGACAGTATCAAGCAACGCTACCTTCTCACTGCCCGTTATAAGATAGGCGTTGTAGCTGGTTCCATCCGGCAGCGGTATAAGCTCATCGAACAGCCGTCTGTCCCAGTCTATTGCTCCTACAGTCAAGATGTTTTCTTTGAGCTTTCGCATCGTCACCATCTCCTGCATCATCAGGTTCAAACGAGCTGCAATTTTATGACGTCAATTCTTTAACGACTTTGAGTACAGCTTCGTAGTCAGGCTCGTGTGCGATTTCCTCTACGATCTGGATATACCTGACGATTCCCTGCCTGTCCACGACAAAGACTGCGCGTGCGAGCAAACGCAGTTCGTCTATTAACACCCCGTAAGTTTCGCCAAAGGCTGCTGCTCGATAGTCCGACAGCGTCCGCACATTCTTGATGCCCGCCGCACCGCACCATCGCTTTTGAGCAAATGGTAAATCCATGCTTATCGTGAGCACCGCCACATTATCACCAAGCCGTTGGGACTCTTCGTTGAATCTGCGAGTCTCGGTATCACATACCGACGTATCCAGAGAGGGCACAGAGCTGATAATGAGCACTTTACCGCGAAAAGCCGATAGCTTCACCGGCGACATATCATTGGCAATCACCTCAGCATCCGGTGCCAGCTCGCCAATATTAACCTGCTTGCCAACCAGCGTCACGGTCTTACCTTTCATCGTAACTTGTTTATGCTTATCCATAATCGAACCCTTTCTCTCTGCGCCTACGTCTGCGCCGTAACTGTGTTCGTGCTCAGCCTCATTAAAATACAAACCCCGGAACTTATCTAACAAGACCCTGAGCTTCTCCACGTTTGCGGCATCTGTTGTCTGCTTGGTTTTCATCGCATAGATAAGCATCTCATGCAACACGGATAGCTTATCCAGGTACTCATGACGGGCCTCGGCATTGTTTTCAGCCGGTAACTTTATCCGCTGAGACATGAAGTAGTATGTCACAATGTCGCTGAACTGGTCCGCATGGTAGTCTTTATTCTGCACCCAGCGGATGAGCTGGTTCATGTCGGACTTTGACTGTGCCGAGAGCTCAATAATGGCTTTTCTGGATTTCTCTATCGTGGTTATATGCTCGCTGAGCATATCGAACCGCATCTGGTCGTCATAGATACCGCATGGTATCTGGCAGTGTCCAAACGCAGCTGGACCGGCACATAACACTCCCAAAATGACTGCATACACGACAGTATTTGTCGACATCTGTGCTCTCATTTTCCACCCCCTTATTCGACTATTAGTAATTGGTCGCCTCGAGTTCAAAATGAGCCTGCGGATGCGCGCACGCCGGGCAGACATTAGGTGGCTCTGTCCCTTCGTGGACATACCCGCAGTTTCTGCATACCCATCGCGTTGGCTTTTCACGCTTGAATACCTTACCATCATTGATATTCTTCACTAATGCGAGGTATCTTTGCTCATGCCTCTTCTCAGCAACAGCGATCTTTCTAAAAACCGCTGCAATCTCAGCAAATCCTTCCTTGTCCGCAACCTCTGCAAACTGCGGATACATCTCAGTATTCTCATAATGTTCACCAGCCGCGGCTGCCTTTAGATTTTCCAGTGTCGTTCCAATCACGCCAGCTGGAAACGCTGCTGTAATCTCAACCTCGCCGCCTTCAAGGAACTTGAACTCCCGCTTGGCGTGCTCTTTTTCCTGGTTCGCCGTCTCTTCAAAAATCGCCGCTATTTGCTCGTAGCCTTCTTTTCTGGCCTGGCTGGCAAAATACGTGTACCGATTCCTCGCCTGCGATTCTCCTGCAAATGCAGTTAGCAAATTCTTCTCAGTTTCTGTGCCTATAACACTCATACATTACCTCCCTTATTCAAATTCCTTATATTTGCATACAGTGCTCAATTCTTTCATGTTTTATTCTTTCTGCAAACATCGCAGATGCCTTCAAAATACACAGCCTTTCTGAGAATAGTGAATTTCCTGCCAATCTCTCGTGGAACTGAAATATTGTCAAACTCCTTGCAGTGAAAATCAACAATTCTTTTACACTTTATGCACTTAAAATGCTGGTGGTTGCCTTGGTCTGTGTCGTATCTCCTGACATCTCCGGAGCCTTCAACAATAAATGCCGCTCCTATATCGCTCAGCGTCAATAATGTCCGATTAACAGTATCCAGTGATATGTTAGGCATAACTTGCCTCACTTCTCTATACACCGTTTCCGCAGAGGGGTGCTCTTTGGATTGTACAAGCAATTCATATATGGCCATCCTCTGTGGCGTTACCCGCAGTCCCATTCGCCTGCACAACCGCTTGAATTCATCGACCTTTTGCTGCAATTGCCTTCGGCCAATCTTCTTCATCATCTTACCCATCAAAAACTTCACAGCCAATCGCAATTCTAACTTATATGATTACTGAACTCATACCTCAAAAAATCCTCAGCAACTATAGCTTGTAGGAGCTATTACTATATAGTATTTACTCCTACTTTCAATAATTGTTTTTCATTTTTTTAAAATACTCAAACTGACTGATCCCTTGTGTCATCCCTGCGAAGTGCGTGTTTAGCCAGATGTGGCATAAAAATCCATCCCCAAGCTGCGCCCTTCGACTTCGCTCAGGGCAAGCTTGAGGCTGCCACACTTTCAGAGACAATTCTTTTTGGGTGGCATCCTCAAAGCCGTAGGCTTTGGGGATGGTTTTACTACTGGCTAAACACGTACCCTGCGAAAGCAGGGATCCAGTAACGTAACGGTCGAGTGGATTCCCGCTCCCCGCTTTCGTGGGGGACAAGTTTACACCTGCGAAAGCAGGTGCGGGAATGACAAATTGTACTGTGTTACCGTTGCATCATCGCTTATGGCAGTATTATGTTGAAAACCGGTCAGTTTAAGTAAAATAATGACCGTTGCTGGCAACTATATTCTGGTATAAAATGAGTCCAAGAGGTTTGCGAATAATCACTAGCGAGCCAAGGGCCGTTAGGTGAAGGGGTCCTATACAATACAGTTCTTCAAACGGAGTTTGCTATGAGCGGAGAAAGCGAAAAGCAATCGAGTCCCGAAAAGGAACAGGCCACGCCTGCACGCAAGTTTAGCCAAGAGCAGTACGATATGCTCAAACGCTGCTCAAAAAAGAAGGACATAACCGAATGGAATGAGTGGCGTGAAAAGCATCCTGAGGAAGAGATTCTGCTGGAAGATGCCGACCTTGTTGGAGCAAATCTGCAAAAGGCCAACCTTATGGTAGCCAATCTTCAAGAGGCCTACCTTGCAGAAGCCAATCTGGAAAAGGCCAACCTTATGGTAGCCAATCTTCAAGAGGCCTACCTTGCAGAAGCCAATCTGGAAAAGGCCAACCTTATGGTAGCCAATCTTCAAGAGGCCTACCTTGCAGAAGCCAATCTGGAAAAGGCCAACCTTTCGGGAGCTAATCTGCAAGGCACGAATTTCGAGTTAGCGATTGTGGATGGTTCTACACTCATTACGCCAAAGGCATTCGACCGATTCACTAACTTCACAGGTGTCGGCCTTAATAACGCACGCGTGGAACCAGGTACGAAGCAATTGCTGGAATACAACATCAGGCGCATGAGATGGGAACAGTGGTATAAGGGACATCCGAAGCTAAAATCTGTGGTGAAGCCTTTTTGGTGGATGAGTGATTATGGATTGTCTACAGGGCGGATAATAGTGACCTTCTTTGGCTTGGCTCTTATCTTTGCCAACGTCTATTACTGGTGGGGACGCATAGCTCCTCCGGGGATTATTAGTGACCTATTTATAGAAACGCAAGCTACAGGTGAGCAGGTAATCGTGCAATGGTGGCTGGTTCCTTTAAGGTTAGCTTTCGCACTTTTGACAGTTAGTTACGCAGCGTGAGCTAATGCCTCGATTAAAAACTCAAAATTTTTGTCATGTACGATAGATTTCTCGAACATAGATTTAATTCTTTCCTTCCAAAACACTCGCCGCAGGCAGGCCAGAGCGTCCTGGAAGCTCGGACGAGACTTCGTAGGATACCACGGCAAGGACACCAGCAGTTTCTGAGCATTTTTCTGTTGCAAATACCACAGCCAAACCGCCGAATAA
>Ga0315543_1003880_pt1 | contig 13026 bp, 23 predicted proteins | sample SalMarSW160210MG_2_FD_203098 | JGI IMG/M metagenome (GOLD analysis project Ga0315543, IMG submission 203098) | Salt marsh sediment microbial communities from the Plum Island Ecosystem LTER, Massachusetts, United States - Salt Marsh Sediment SW1601-210 ...
TTCCGAACGGTTTTCCCTGAGGGGTTGGAGAACCGTAGACACCTGATATTTTGGAAACATTTTTTTATCAATTTCCAAAAAATTTTGAAAATTGGAATTGGAAATTTCTCAGCGAATTCCCGGAAATTTTATAGCTGAATTCTGGAAATTTTACGGCACGAAGCTAATAATTTTTAAGATTCCTCTGGCCTGCGAATCGGCTGGAAATTCCAGTCTTTTAAGAAGCCTTCTCCGATCTGAGTTATAACAAAATCATAGTGGGTATAGTCTTTATTGGGGATAAATGGCTCCAGGTGAGCTGCTAGTTTTTGAGATAAAATGCTGAAAGTCCTCGCAACGTCCTCACCCTCCAGTTCGTCCACCCAGAATACCAGGCTCTTTATAGTCTTGGGTTTCCCTGTTTCCTTATCGGCTATCACACGGTCTACCCAGTAATGATCGGTAAAATGGAGCCGTGTAGGAACTCCCGCTGATAGGGCGACGTAATTCATCAGGAGATTGGTTGCGCTCCGTAAAATCGCTACGCTGGTAGATTCTCTGGAATATAATTTCATGGTTATTTACTCCCCGAGGTAAGGATCCGGAGTTAATAGATCTTTCTCTAGCTCGTCGGTTATATTTCGCTGTAAAATCGCCATCGCCACCTCATCCGATGCTTTTTTATATACCGGGAGCGCTGAGGGCCGGGCTCTCGCCTCGGTCATGAAGCCTTGTTCGACATCATGCCATAGGGTAATAGTACCAGGTGAAAAACCAACTAACCGAATTAGTTGAGTAATGGTCCTCGGTAGCTTGATTCCCATTTGCCCGAGTAGATATTGCCTGTTATTTGAGAGTATCTGATAAGCATCGGACAGCTCCGGGATCTTATACTTGCGTAAGGTGCTTAATGCCCGGTCGATCTCTTTGATCTGTTGCCAGTAAACGCCGCATCCCATCAGCTTTAATCTACTCCCAGGATTTCTCTAAGCCTCATTGTCTCAGCTCGTTGAGCTCTATATTCTGAGGTAAAGTAGTGCTGTTTTTCTTTTACATAGTCCTGGATCCAATCAGTCATATAGACAATTACCTCTATTCCGTTTGCCTCGGCAGCTGCTCGTATCCAGTCTATCATCCAGGGAACCACAAGGCGGAGTTTTATCGGTTGGCCGTCATAATAGGGAAGATCCGGAGCTTGGAGAGCCATTCCTCTATAGAAAGCGAGATCTCCGATTCCGTTCTTGATGTCCCGGAGTTTTGCCTCTATCAGATAATAAGCGTTATCATCCCATTTTACAGCGTCGACGCGGGGCCTGGTAGGCCGGTATATGGCGGATGCTTTTTGTAGGCCGTATTTTTTAATGTATTCTGAGGGGATTGGCCCGAGCTCTACATTGAGCTGCCATTTTCCCCCGGGCCAGGTGTTTAGCATGTACTCCGAGATAAATCTTCTCTCGCGCTCTTTTCTAGGCATTGTCTATCTCTTTAAAGCTGCAAACTGTTGCTGTTGACAAATTTATACCCTGATGTGAGAATTGTCAAAGGAGGCAGCGAACCAAAGGGGAGTTAAAGGGTTCGCTGCCTTTCCTCTTTGGTTCTGCCTCAAAAAAACTAGGAGGTATGGACTGATGATACGGAAATTTATGAGAATGTTATGGATGTTTTTCCTGGTGATGCTGTTAAACCAGGAGGGGGCAATCAAGGTTAAGCCGCTTGAAGCCAGCACTCAGAAATGGAGCGAAAATGCCGGCCGGGCTGCCGAGTCGTTTGCTGTCGAGGCTGAGGCTGCCGCTGATGCCTGGGTTAAAAACACCGCTGCTGCTACTGATACCTTCGGATCTGCGATCACCGCTCCCGGAATTAAAGAACGGTTTCGCCGGGGAGTACAGGCAGCCGGGGCTACTAAATTTGCGCGTAAAATCCGTGATGTCGGCCGTGATCGGTTCGCTCCCGGTGTCGCTGCGGCATCATCTGATTATAGAGACGGAGCCTCGCCTTACTATGCTACCCTGGCTGCTCTTACCTTGAGCTCGCGTAAGCCTCGAGGTGATCCCGCGAACTATCGCCGGGTTGAGGAAGTCGGTAAGGCTCTTAATGCCAAGCGCCTGGCAATGCTTGGATCAACTGGCATAAGCTTTCCGGGTGCTTAATGACACCGGATCAATTTAGTGTTGAGGTGTAAAAATGAAATATAGAATTGCGCAAATACTAGCTCCTGAAGATCTGGGGGCTTCCGGCACGAAGGTTATTGATTTGAATATCAATAAAATGGTTAGCCGGTTGGAGATCACGTTTAAAACGACTAAAGCCTCGAACGGCCAGAGCGTAGGATCCCCGGGGAATATCCCTAAAATCGAGCTCGTAACCGGCTCGACTCCGTTACACTCTTTAACCGGATATGAGAATCAAGCGCTCGCGTATTATTCCCATCCTGGAATAGTTCTCGATCATGGCCAGCATGTAAGTACACTCAGCGAGTTTGATACGTATATCATCTCATTCGGCCGCTGGCTGTGGGATCAAGAACTCGCGTTTGATCCGAACCGGTTCGTTAATCCTCAGCTAAAAATCACCTGGAACGAGGCTTTGAGCGATACCAGCGTTACGGTAAATGAGCTCACTGTCTGGGCCCATATTTTCGACGAGAAAGCGGTAAGCCCGATGGGATTCCTCCAGGCCATCGAACACTATGACTATACCTGTGGAAGCGCTAATAGCTATGAGGTTATCGAACTTCCCGAGGATCGTGTAATTCGGCAGATTCTTGTCCGGGCGCATCGCGCCGGTTATGAGCCGTGGTATCAGATCGACGAGGCACGTTTGGATGAAGGAACACTTGATCGTATTCCATTCGAGTTTACCAACCTGGAGAATTACTACCGGCGTATGAAGGCTCACGTGCCTATGATGAGTCAACAGGTCGTTGTTGCTCCGGGAACCGGTGGCCAAGATTACTTTTTACCTATGACTGACTATAACGCTGGAATCCAGCTTATTGGCATGGGGGGAACCTCTGAGGCTTATATGACGTCTGTTGCTGCTCGAGGCGGTAAGTTCTCCCTGAAAACGTCGGTAGCTGTGAATCTGGCCGGGGTAGCTTATGGCTACCTCCCCTGGCATTGTTACCAGTTCCTTATGGGCCTGAAAAATGACATTAGCGACTGGTACGATCCGGCTGGTAAAAAACCACGGCTGAGGCTGCGCGCTTCTTCCAGTGGATCTAGCGGTACTGGTCAAGTAGTATTAGAGGAGCTGCATAAATACTGATGGATCCTGAGAGCCGGTTGTATTCCTGGGCTTGGGTTACTGCTGATGGTTGCTTGTCTCATGGCCCATGCGAGCTCATTTCGGCGTATCTTGTGGTGAGTGACGCTTCGACGGATACTCATCTCTATGACGGAGATAATGCTCGAGGCGATAAGATCACAACGTTGAAGTCTGCCGCTGTTACCGGGCATCATTTTAAACCGCCGGTTCCTGTGTATTGCCGGCGTGGGCTCTATGTTGATATCGGAAGCAATGTAACCGGCCTCTTTATTCAGTGGCGAGAGCTGGAGAAAACAGGGGGAGCTTAATCCTCCCCCTGCGTTCTCTGTTTGCAGTCCGGGGAGATAAAACTGATGTGGTTTCATTATACCCTGGATGTTCCAGCCGGTACGCTGGAAAGTTCGCCGGTAGAGAAAACGTTAAAGTTGACTCACGGCGTTATTTCATGGCTCGGTATTCCCTGGCAAACCGGGCCTAATTCCCTTGTCTATGTCCGGATCCTGAGATATCGCCATCAGATTTTCCCTATGAATCTAAATGAGGCAGCTCGCGGCGATGGCAATATTGAAGGCGGCAAGGAATATCTCGAGCTCTTCGAGCCGCCATATACCTTGATTGCCAGTGGCTATTCCCCGGAGTGTACTCATGATCATGCTGTCACTATTTTGATTAACGTACTGCCGAGAAAGATCGCTGATCCGCTGAGCTTGCAGCTCGAGTTACAACCGAGGAGAATTGAATGGCCGATATAAATTTTGCTAGATTTCCTTTCAAGTTCCCGGCCTACTTCTGGGAATATAAGGCCGAGGATCCGAAAGATACCCAACTGACTATTTTCACCTTCACTTTTCCCGCTTTTTTCTATGAGGAGCCTGAGTAATGCCAATAGATCATCCCGATGGTATATCCCCGATATCGGTTTCGAGAGCTGATATTAAAGCTCCGATTGATATTCAAAAACAGACTATTAATGTTGCGATCGATATCGTGGCCCAGACATTAGCTAAGATTCAGATTAACATCGCCTCGAGCTCGGTTACCCTGAATATAAATATCGCCGCTGCTGCTGCCGGCGTAACGCTCAACGTCAACGTTAAGTCTCAGACGGCGAATATCAACGTCAACCTGGCTGCCAGTGGTATTACTCTCGATATAAATGTTAAATCACAAACGGCTAATATCAATGTCAACCTGGCTGCCAGTGGTATTACTCTCGATATTAACGTTAAGTCTCAGACGGCGAATATCAACGTCAACCTGGCGGCAAGTGGTATCACTCTCGATATTAACGTTAAGTCTCAGACGGCGAATATCAACGTGAAAATAGCCGCTAGTGATGTAACTGTTACTGTTTCCGTCACTGGTACGGCTCAGGTTAATCTGTATGCTCAGACTGTGGGGCTTTATTTAAAGCCTGAATGGGAAGCTAAAGAAGGGAATGATAAAAACTTTGCTGGCACAGCGACTAATCAAGCTCCGGGTGTTGAATTGGTTATATATTATACTGCGCCCACTGATAAAACTTTATATATAACCCAGGTTGCCTTTGCTGTTTTTGCTACTAATGCCGCTGATGCTGATAAACCACAGATGTGTACTTCTCGGATCCACAATGTAACTGGTACGACTCCATTATGGCATCAAGGCGGGAATGGGGGCGGAGGCTTATCTTTTACTAAACCTCTAGCTGTGCCGTGGCCTCAACAGGTTGGTTTTTATTGCCGAAATGGATCCAATCATAACTGTAGTTTATTTATTGTGGCCGGAGGTTACGAAATTTAAATGTCAAAGATGTTAAAAGGGCTAGTTAATCTATATACCGGAAATTTTAATGATATGTTTCATGAATTGCAGCCTGATGGTTCCGTTATTATTACCTTGACAAGTAAGAAATATCCGGAAACATATCGCTTTCGGGTAAAGGATCTCTACGGTGAAAATGAGGAAGTGCTCGAGCATGAAATAATCATGCCTGGTGTTAATCCCCGGATAACTGAGCGAATGGCTCAGGCTAAAAAACAGCTAGGAGGTGACTGATGCAAGTTCATGTTACCCTGGATCTCGATGAGCTGAAAAAACGGCTGTGCCCTACCTGTAAAGAGGCTATGGAGAAATACTTGAAAGAGCTCGCTGTTGCTCAACTAATGGCGGAAACGAAAAAGAACGATGGCAAATGAGTTTAAGCATAAAGACGTCGGCGACGAAATAACGAAGGCTGAATATCATGCTGTTGATGGTCATGAGGCTGATTCCCAGGCTGCCGGTGATCTGATCTATTGCGATGGTACGTACTGGAAACGGCTCGGTAAAGGTGCTAACGGCCTCTATTTGAAAGCCGGCTCGGTTCCCTATTGGGAAGCTATTCTCGAGGCTGATATCCCGGCATCAATCGCCAGGGATGCCGAGGTCGATTCTAAGATCTCTGATCATGCCGATGTGGAATCGGCGCATCATACGAAGTTTACGAATACGGAGCATGATGTTGTGGCCAGGCATCCATTGGCCAACTTGGATCCGGATGTGTGTTCTGAGGCTGAGGCTGATTCCAAAGTCTCTACTCATGCTGCTCTTACTACCGGCGTTCATGGCGTCGGTGCAAACTACCTGGCTAAAAGCAGCGTCGACGCTCTTGATTTAGCGGCTCATTATGATCGGCATTCTTTGTTGGCTGATGACCGCGTAAAAGTGTTGTTGAATTTGATTAATTGCACTATGGCGTTGACTGATTGGACAACGCGGGATGCGTGGACTAATTATGTTACTGGCTCTGGATCTATTTCCTGGGGTGGAATTTTGCAAATGGAAGCGTGGACTCATGCCACTAATGGTTCTATCGCTAGTTTATATACAGGTATTATGGGAGGGTTCTCGCCTCATTCCTTAAATTATCCTTGGGGGGTAAGGATTCAACCGTGTACTGTTATGACTACCTGTGAGTTTTGGGCCGTTGCCAGGCGAGGCGGTGCGACTAGCTTTCCTTCTACTACTGAAAGTCATATTGGTTGGCGTTTACTCAATGGAAACCTTTATGCCAGTAATGGAAACGGCGCTGCCGGCACACAAACTGATACTGGTATAGATCTAGGCCAATATAAATCTGCAGAGCTGCTGATAGTCGGTGATAGAGGAACGGAAGCCAAATTTTATTGTAATCGTGTACTCGTTGCTACTCATACAACAAATCTACCTGTTCAATGGAGCTATCTCTGCTGGTTGGGTGGTAAAAATACCGCTGCGGCTAATAGGGGTGTAAGAATAATGAAAACAGTTTGGGGGGTTGAATATTAGGGCGCCTATACTATGGAATGGTTATGAAATTTACTCCGGTTGAAATACATGCTTTCTTGATCGGTTTCTTTGAGGTTCTATGCCCTTGGAAGCCTAGATATCCTATGACGGATCAGGCCGAATTTAAGCCGGACATTGAATATCACTATTACCTGGCTGGTAGAGTTGCCGGCTTTTTCTCCCTAATGCTAATTATCCTGGGATTAGCTATTTTATTTCTGGAGGTGCTGCCATAAATAAAACAATTGTAGTCGCTATTATTTCTATAGCCGTTTTAGAGCTTGTTGCTTTACTCAAGGGTATCGATGGGGCTGCGCTCTCGACGGCTACTGCTGTTATTGCCGGGCTCGGCTGCTATGAGGTTGGCAAGAAGAAATCAAAGTAAGCTGGAGGTGAAATATGGGAAGTCTATTTACGGATGTTAAGGTTTTCGAGCGGACTGAGATTACTCCCCAGGGGAAGATCTCCAAGGTCCATAAGGTGACCGCTGTTACCACTTCAGGGACTCTCTTTTCGGTCGACATTGCCGAGAAGGATTTTAGTAAAGAGCGGGTTGCTGAGATCCTGGCTGCTAAGGCGAAGGAAATCGTGGATATCGAATCTCTCTAGGAGCTGTTAAATGTGCTGGCTGGCTGATTTATTCAATGATATAGGCCATTTCTTTAGATACATCGGGAATCTGCTGTGGGATGTCGGCTGGTGGTTTGACTACGATATGGATTGGCATGAGCCGGCGGACTTCTTTTTCGACGCTGCGGACTTTTTCTGGGATGTTAAACGAGCCTTTTATGATGCCTCCGACGAGATTGATGATTGGTGGGACGAGATCTGCGAGCTCTCCTCGGATCTGTACAGCCTGTGGAATTATGCTCATGGCTGGCTTCGCGACCTGGCAGATGATGCCTATAACTATGCTGCCACTGCTTATGCCTGGGCGCAGGCCGCGCTCGATGCCGCTGAAAGTGCTCTCCAGGAGGTCCCTGCCTGGATCCTCGACAAGTTGACTCTGGCTTATAACCTGGCCTCGACGGCTCTCCAGGAGATCCCGGCCTGGATCACCACTCAGTTTGGAGAGCTGCAGGGTGGCCTTGATAGCCTATTTGAGTATGCTCATACCACTGTCTGGAATAAGGCCATCGATGCCTGGAATTATGCTGCCAATGCCTGGAGCCACGCTGAAGATTTGATGTCCGGAGTCTGGACTGATGTTGTCGCCTGGGTTAACGGAGTCCCTGAATCGATCGTTAACTACGTCGCTGAACGTATCGAGGCTATCGGAGCGGTCACCACTGAATGGGTGAACAGTGCTATAAATAGCTTCGCCTCGAGCATCGCCGGACCTGTTAACCTGGTTAATCTGTGGTTCGATTCTATCCAGGACTTCTTTACTGACCCGCTCGAGTGGCTGTGGGCTAAATTTACCGATTGGTTTTTAGGATCTGAATAACCGGGTGTTTTCCGGGAGGTATTATGATTAATGATTTTACTAAATTAATGCAAGCGAGCATGAGGCCCATTACTGCTGTCGGTATGACTTTTATCGTGGGATGGTGCCTTACTTGTCGTATCGAAATCCCTCAGTGGTATGTGGTTTTATATGCCTCTGTTCTTGCTTATCTGTTTGGTGAAAGGAAAGCTAGTAAAACCCAATGATTATAAGTAATATACTAATAGTAAGTGATTTAGCTTTGAGTGGAGCTCCTGCAGGGACCAGGATCTGCGCGCCTGGCAATATCATTAGTATGGGGGTGACATTATGAGTTCTCCTGGAGATCGATTAAGGGATTGGATCGACGGCCTCGGCGAAGCCTGGAAAGACAGGCTGCGCGGCTGGATGGCATCCTGGTTGAGTCGTGGCTTTACTGAGCTGATAGAAATACTCGAGCCTGAAGCCATCGATATGTTTCAGGCCCAGTTTAACAAGCTTAGAGATGCTCCTGATACTCCCCAGGATATAAAGGATCTCCTGAATAAGCTTACTGCTGGAACGCAACCATTACCCTTATTGATAGCGATTCCTCTAGGTCTTGCTATGCTGATCCCTACTGCTACATCTATCGCTAGGCCGCTTGGTGATGTATTGGAATATCATCAGCAAAAGGTTTTTCACTCATTCCGCCTGGATCCTATGTCTGTTATCACTGCCTGGCGTCGGGATCCTTCTGCTTATGAGCAATATTTCGACGACCTGAAAGATCAGGGCTGGACCGACGAGCGTATCGAAGCCTTGAAGTTCTTTACCCTCTTTTACCCGTCGGCTAATGACCTGGTTAACTGGCAGGCTAAAGAGGTATTCGAGCCTGCTATGGTGTCCAAGTATGGCCTCCGGGATGAGCTAGCTGGCCTGCAGCGGGATGCTTTCTACAAGGCTGGCATGTCCGATGAGCAGATAGATAATTTCTGGATGGCCCACTGGCAGCATCCGCAGTTGAATACTATTATCCAGATGCTCCGCCGGACCGACTTCACCGAAAATGATATGAGAGCCTGGTTCCGCTTGGTTGAGATTCCGCCGTACTGGAGGGATAAGCTGATTGAAATATCATACGAGGTCCCGACTCGAGTGGACGTGCGGCGCTTCTGGGATATGAGGACCATCGACGAAGCCAGGCTCAGAGAGATCTATGCCTGGCAAGGCTATCATGGTAAGGATCTAGATGATTATGTTCTGTGGACAAAGGTATATACTGCCTTCCCGGATCTTATTGCCAGGTGGAAAAATGGCTGGATTACTCTTGATAATGTTAGGAGTGAGCTCACCGGATATGGTATGCCGTCGGCTAGAGTCGAAGAGCTGATTGAAACCAAGCTAAAATCGACCGCGGGGGATCGGACGGCTGCTGAGCGGGATTTGACTAAAACTGATATTTATAAGGGAGTGAAAACTGGAGTAATTACAAGGGGTGAGGGAATGGAACTATTAATGGATCTTGGGTTCGAAGAGGACGAGGCTGATTATCTGCTTACGATAAATATATCTCCTGACGAAGAGGAAGTTGTGGTCCAGGAGCGCGAGCTGACCAAAGCTGATATTCTCAATGGGCTCAAGGCTGAGGTGATCACCGAGCTGGAGGCTCGGGATAGGCTCCTGGAGCTGCGTTATACCGGGATAGATGCCGATATCCTACTGGATATCTATCGGGCAAACATTCAGCCGCCTCCTGAAGCTCGAGAGCGTGAGGCATCTAAGGCCGATATTGTCCTGGCGGTAAAGAAGGGACTGATTACGCCTGAGGAGGCTTATCTCATGCTGCAGGACCTTGGCTTTACTCCCGAAGCCTCTCAGTTTATACTCATGGTAAAAGCTGAAGTGTCGCCGTTCAGTCCTCACTCATATCAGGAATTTAAAGAGGAAACCGCCAAATGGAGGAAGGCAGCCGGTATGGTATCTAGTCCGGAAGCTGAGAAGCTTAGACAGGCAGCGGCCGAGGTTGTTAAGTTTACCCGGGATATTAAGGCTCTCCAAAGGTCTATTAAAGAGGCGGAGGCAAAGCTGGTTGATCAACCTGTGCTGCCGCCTGAGGCAACCGCCAGGCGGGATGATCTCCGGGTAAAACTCCACCGTGCCGAGTCGTCCCTGGCCGCGGCTAAGGATAACTACGACCGTTTGCTGGCTGAGTGGAGAAATAAAGAGTAAATGAAACCTCGAGGGCCGGATGATGATTACCTGGATGATGATGAGGACGAAGTGGACCGCTGAGATTCCCTATTTTTTAAGAAAATTTTTATTAGGGTTATGGGGGATCATGCCTGGCATGGCCACTCGGCCATAAAGCTGATTTTATCCCCTGAAAAACGGCTCTTTTATAGCTAACCCTGGGGGCTTGACAAAATAATAGTGGTTGTTTTAATATGTATGCATGGTGTCTGGGGGTGTGTTTCATGGGTAAGAGAAATAAAGAGTCCGAAGCTGAGGATCGCCCGCTCGTTACAGTTAGAGATGCTAAGATCGGGGTTAAGTGGGGGCTTATTATTTCCGGGATAATAATTGGTATCTTTCTCTTAGTATTATTTATTGCTCCATTGGTGATGTAATATGGGTAATTCAAAGTGGAAAGTGATCAGGCTGACTACTGAGGTCTACTGGAAACTAAGAGCTGAGCGCGGTGAAGATGAGACGTTTTCCCAGGCAGTTGATCGCCTGGTGCAGTTGCCGTCCAAAGTTCAACAGGTAAATTTGGAAATGTCCAAGCTTTAGGGATTGAAAGAATGTACATAACTCGGCTTATCGATTTGCTCGATGGAAATGGCTGGCATAAAAATGATAGCGGGAGGTAATTGATATGACAATCGATAAAGCTATTAAACAACTTACTGAAATACTCGAGATCTCCAGGAATCGCAACCCTGTCTCTGATCGTAACGCTATCAAGCTCGGCATCGAAGCTCTGAAAGCGGTTAAGTATGCCCGGGCTAATAACTACTACACTCCTATTGCTTTAATGCCAGGCGAGACGAAAGATTAACAAGCCTCTTCCCTTGATAGCGAGTACACTTCTGCACGCTCTCGTAAAAAATGAACTTATAGGAATGAAATATATGTATCCAGAGGATCAACATGATGATACTAATACCTCAAAGAAGAAGAGGCGTTGTTATCATCGCGTTATCTCTGGTATTGAGCGCGGAGGTCGGCTAAGGTTTCTTACGTTGACTTCCGGACCTGAAAGCCCAAAGGATATACAAAAGTCCTGGCGGGCTTTATATATGAGGCTATTCCGTAGGGGACTGATAACCGGTTATATAAAAGTCCCTGAATATACCAAGAGGGGCAAAGTACATTTGCATGTGCTTTACCGCGGTAGATATATTGATCATTATGTTATTCGGTCAATGTGGCAAGAGATACACCGTGCCAGTATCGTTGATATCAGGCTCGTAAAACCTAAATTTACTAATCGCCACATGGCAAATGAGCTGGCCAAGTATATGGCCAAAGAAAATGCTGGTCGTTATTCATGGTCATGGGGTTGGGTTTGGAAGGCATTTTGTAAGGATTGGAATCAGTTAAAAAAGCTGTTTAATTACTATAATTTTTATGGGCCTCCGGAGCCCTTTGAAAGCTTAATTAAAATATGGCGTTGGTTTCTCCATCAGAAAAACGAGATCCCAATGAGGAAATACCTCGAGAAAATATTCCCTGGAAAAGAGGAATGGAGGCAATACCGCGTAGCTTGCTACGCCTGGTGATCGAATATGGATATTACTAAAATCGGCGAAATTTACGATACTGTCGAGAAGATATTTAACGGGGATGTCCGTCCAGTTGCACTCGAGCGTGTGCTGCCTTCAAAATGGAACAATATCGAGGTTTTGTTGAGGGTAAATAACTGTATAGAGGTTAATGGTCAGCTTCATCCTGAGTGTACTATCAATAAAATGCTCAATGTGATCTCTATGTATTATGCTCTACGCCCGAATGTTAGATTTACGACTAAAAAGGGGGTTTAATTGAGCTCAATCAGTGGCCGAGTACCTGGCTCTGACTCGAATTCCTTCCAGGAAGAATTAAGCCTGGCTGAGTCGGACTTCATGCGTAGAATTAGATTGGCTTCTATTGCTTATGGTGAAGGTTTAGCCCGATTGAATGAGCATCATAAAAATACCGTTGCTGAGCTTTGGAGCGATTTTCTCAAAGCTAGAGATATGATCCATGCTAAATATGAAAAAGGAGTTAGCGATGAAACTGAAAAAGATTGATCCACATATTATCAAGGTTCCGGAAGTGCGAGTCACTGCTCAATTTGATGTGGAGCTCTATGAGCGGTTCAAGGATTCTATTAAAGCTATAGGTCAAATTTCTCCGCCGATCTGCTATGAAGTGGAAGGGGAGCTGGTCCTTTGCGATGGTTTACACCGTTTACAGGAAGCGATTGCCGGCGGCTTAACCTCTATCGACGTTGCTGTGATCCCGGGGGACATGGTAGATGTCCTTACTAAAAACGTGTTCTTGGATCATCTCCGTGGTAAAACTCCTGTAGCTCAGATGATTCAGGTTATAAAAACTCTTTACCAGGAATATAACCTGGATCCTGATGAGATTAAGGACCGGACCGGGCTTTCCAGGGATTATATCGAAAAGCTTATCCGGATCTCTGAGGCAAGCCCGGAGGTCCTCAGAGCTTTGGACCAGGGAGTGATTGGCATCGGTCATGCTTTTGAGTTATGCCGGTTGCCGTATCCCATCCAACAGGAAGAGGTTATCGCTAAACATCAGGTGTGGCGCTTCTCTGTTAAAGAGCTGCATGAGCAGATCGATGCCGTACTGGAGCAACTGGAGCAAATTAAACGGGAGCCTCCGGTGCCACCTCCTGGCGGGCCTCGAAAGCCTGTGGAGTATAAATGCGAGGGTTGCCATGAGTCTGTCGAGCCGCGTTATCTGCGGCCGGTCATGCTTTGCCCAAATTGCTTCGGTGAGGTATGGCGCCTGTCAAAAGTGAAGTCGACGACGGAAGAGGCTGTCGCAAAAGAGGGGGAGGGGGCCTAAACTGT
>Ga0315543_1003882_pt1 | contig 13016 bp, 13 predicted proteins | sample SalMarSW160210MG_2_FD_203098 | JGI IMG/M metagenome (GOLD analysis project Ga0315543, IMG submission 203098) | Salt marsh sediment microbial communities from the Plum Island Ecosystem LTER, Massachusetts, United States - Salt Marsh Sediment SW1601-210 ...
AGATCATCGACTCGTAGTGACGAGGCAACATGCCCCTGCAAAATGTAGCAATGGCAAGCCCCAAGCAACCTTTACCTGCACAAATCCGATGGGAAAGCGATGCCAGTTTTCACTAGAAATGCTGAAAGGGAAGATCAGACTCCAGAAATTCCGCCGATCACTGCCCGGCCCCCCATTTCCTCACTTGTCTAGTCCTGTGGGTCGTTATAAACTATTACTTATTGACATAAGTGCAGAAAGAAGGGAGGGACGTGGCCACGCCTAAGGAAGTCCTCAAGCTGATTGAGCGATTTGAACGCAATCGCGATGCCTATCGCTCCCACGAGTACAACGAAACGCAACTCCGCCGAGAGTTCCTCGATCCGCTGTTCAAGGCCCTCGGTTGGGACGTCGACAACGAGCAGGGCTACGCCGAGGCGTACAAGGACGTTATCCACGAAGACGCAATCAAGATCGGCGGCGCGACCAAGGCTCCGGACTACGCCTTCCGCATCGGCGGCGCCCGCAAGTTCTTCGTCGAGGCCAAGCGGCCGGGGGTGAACCTCAAGGAGGACGGCGACGCAGCGTACCAGCTGCGGCGCTACGCCTGGTCGGCGAAGCTCCCGCTTTCCGTCCTCACCGACTTCGAGGAGTTCGCGGTCTACGACTGCCGGATCAAACCGGCGAAGACGGACAAGGCGTCCACGGGTCGCGTACTCTACCTCACCGCCAACGAATACGTCGATCAGTGGGACGAGATCGCATCGATCTTCTCTCCCGAGGCGATCCACAAGGGCTCGTTCGATAAGTATGTTGAATCGACCAAGCGCAAGAAGGGGACCGCCGAAGTCGACACCGCCTTCTTGAAGGAGATCGAAGCTTGGCGCGACGTGCTCGCCAGAAACATCGCCCTGCGTAACACGCAGCTTACAACGCGTGAGCTGAACTTCGCCGTCCAGCGGACGATCGACCGCATCATCTTCCTTCGCATCTGCGAGGACCGTGGGATTGAGGAATACGGCCAGCTGATGGCCCTACAAAGCGGGCTGCGTGCCTATCCAAGGTTGTGTCAGATCCTTCGCCGTGCTGATGAGCGCTACAACTCCGGCCTGTTCCACTTCCAAAGAGAGAAGGATCGCACCGAGCCGCCCGATGGGCTCACCCTCAACCTCGCGATCGACGACAAGGCCCTGAAAGGCATCCTGAAAGAACTCTACTATCCGGAGAGCCCGTACGAGTTCTCCGTCCTTCCGGCGGACATCCTCGGCCAGGTCTACGAGCAGTTCTTGGGAAAGGTCATTCGCTTGACCCCCGCGCATCACGCCAAAGTCGAAGACAAGCCAGAGGTGAAGAAGGCCGGCGGCGTCTACTACACGCCCACCTACATCGTGGACTACATCGTCGAGCACACCGTGGGGAAACTCCTTGAAGAAAAGACGCCGAACCAGGTCGCGAAGCTTCGCGTGCTGGATCCCGCCTGCGGGTCCGGCTCCTTCCTTCTCGGTGCCTATCAGACCCTCCTCGACTGGCACCTGAAGTGCTATTCCGAACACGACGCAGAGAAGCACGCGAAAGGACGCAATCCAAAGATCTTCCACGGACCGGGCGGCGACTGGCGGTTGACCACTTCGGAGAAGAAGCGGATTCTCCTCAACAACATCTACGGCGTCGACATCGACACCCAGGCCGTTGAGGTGACCAAGCTCTCGCTCCTGCTCAAGGTCCTCGAGGGCGAGAACGAGGAGACGATCGGCCAGAGCCTAAGACTCTTCCACGAACGGGCGCTTCCCGACCTCGGCGAGAACATCAAGTGCGGCAACTCGCTCATCGGCCCCGACTTCTACGAAGGAAAGCAACTCAGCCTGATCGACGAAGAAGAACGCTACCGGATCAACGCCTTCGACTGGAACGCCGAGTTCGCCGATATTATGGCAGCCGGCGGCTTCGACGCCGTGATTGGGAATCCGCCGTATGTCCGGCAGGAGGTACTCTCCGACCTTAAGGACTACTTTGCCCGGCACTACGAAGCCTACAGTGGCGTGGCCGACCTCTACACCTACTTTATGGAGCACAGTGTTAGACTGCTTCGCGGGGGTGGCAGATTCAGTTTCATCGTGTCTAGCAGCTTCTTGCGTACGACCTATGGAGCGCCACTTCGCAGTGCGCTGAAGAAGCACGCTGCCGTTTTGCGCATCGTGGATTTCGGAGGATCGGCTGTGTTCGCGAATGCTAAAGACACCTACGTCTGCATCCCAACGTTTGCGAAAACCGAGCAACCTGCGCGTGTGGAAATCTCGGGGGTTCCCTCGCCCCCAGTCCAAGATCTCGAATCCTACGTAGCTGCCAACCATTTCACCATCCCGCACGAACGGCTCTCATCGGAAGCGTGGGCGTTGAAGTCCGATGAGGAAGCCGCTGTTTTCACTAAGATCACGGAGGCTGGGAGACCGCTGGGTAACTATGTCAAGCGTAGGATGTTTTATGGCATCAAGACCGGCTTGAACAAAGCGTTCATCATAGACACCGCGACCAAGGAGAAGCTTATTGCCAGAGACAAGCGAAGCGCCGAATTGATTAAACCATTGCTCGGTGGGCAAGACATCCGCCGCTACTTCTTTCACGAGACCGGGCTGTGGGTGATCTTCACGCGACGCGGTGTGGACATCAACCGCTATCCGGCGATTCGCGAACACCTTGCCCAGTGGAAAGAAGACCTCACACCCAAGAAGAACAGGAATGTCAAACGAGGACGAAAGCCGGGAAGCTACAAATGGTATGAGATTCAGGACGACGTAGCCTACTGGGAGGTATTCGACAGGCCGAAGCTGATCTTCCCCGATATCACGAAGGAGCCGCGTTTCTGTCTTGATACGGACGGTCATTATCCTGCGAACACCGCTTACTGTCTTGGCACGGATGACCTCTACCTGTTGGGCGTGCTGAACAGCCATCTCTTCTGGTTTGCGATCAGCAACATCAGCATCCCGTTTGGCGTGCGCGCGGGCAAGTACCGCTACCGGCTTATCTATCAGTACATGGAGAAGGTACCGATTCATGTTGCTGATGGCTCTGATCCCGCCGATAAGACCCGGCACGGCAAGATGGTGAACCTAGTCCAGACTATGCTCGACCTGCACAAGCCACTCGCTGCCGCCAAGACCGATCACGAGAAATCATTCATACAGCGCCAGATCGACGCAACCGACCGACAGATCGACCAACTCGTCTACGAACTCTACGGCCTGACAGACGAGGAGATCAGAATCGTTGAGGAGACAACGAAGTGAGAGCTAGGGTCCCCGACATCCTTACCACCAGATTCGTCGTCCAACCCGCCCTCGGAGAACTGAAGGCCATCCAAGAGGACCTGACCGACTTGGGCAAAAGGGGTGATTAGAAGCATGTGTGGCAATAATATAGATTCCGAACACAGTGAACCCGACATTGAGCCAGAAAGCAAGCAGCCTGAGATCCCTGCTGATCTTGTGCGAGAAGCTAATCGCTCGATTGAGGAGTTCAGAAGGAACAGCGGCTTACTCTATCAGCGGATTGAGGCTGCGCTGTCACGGCCCTATCTCATCGAGGAGATCTCACAACTTGCTCGTGCGCTTTCCCGCAATCTGGAGACATACATCGATCCCATATGGGAACAGATTCAGTCGATGTCTGTACACGGCCAGCTTCCTGAACTCGTCAACAGCTTCGGACTTGTCGGTGCATCCATCAACCAGCAGTTGGAAGCTCTCATGGGGCGTATCGGCTCGTCGTCATCGATTGGGGATGCGGCATCGGCAACCCAAGGCGAGCTAGAAAGGACGCTGGGTATTCCATTGCACCGCGTACTGCCGGAAATCGCTCGTCTGAACATAATCGCTGGCTACTCCCTTCCGCGAATAGATTTGGACAATATCGCGTCCATGTTCAAACTTGACGTGCCGGGGCTGAATGCTCTTACTGCGAGTCACAGCGACTTCGTCTCAGCGTATGAGCGCTTCATCCAGAGCAGCGTTCCACAAGCCCATGAGTGGTCGGCTAGTGCTCTTCTGTTCGCAGAGCTCTCTGCGGAGAGCCACTACTTGCACACGGATGTATTGAGTCAGCTTTCGGCTGAGGCCGAGGATGCTGCAATTGTCCAAGCCAAGGACGATGTTCGATCCGTAATAGTGGGAACAAGATCAGGGAGGGTGGTCTTTCTACTGTCCGATCTTGACCCTCAGCTTACCGCGTTGCTAGAGGGTGCGCGCGAAAGACTTGGTCTGAATGCCCCTGATACGGCACGACATGTGTCATCCTCTTTGAGAGAGCTGCTCACGCAAGTTCTTCATGGCTTGGCGCCTGATGAGGACGTGTTGAACTGGGTGTCTGACCCGGCTCTTCTTCACCACGATCGCCCCACTCGGAAAGCGCGGCTCCTGTACATTCTGCGCAACTGTGAGGAAGCAGTTCCCGAGGAACTGCTGGACAGCGATGCAAAGGCGGCGCTCGCGCTATTCGATGTGCTACAACGGGGACAGCACGCGGTCGAGTCCGGTCTAACTGGTAGGAAACTCGAGACAGTAATAGCAAGAGCTGAGGCTCTCCTTGTACAGCTTCTTGAGGCTGGCGAGTACAGCGACGATTGAGTGAGGAGGGTCCTTCAGAGCACAGATGTGGCGCGTCGAGCCAACGGTCACGCGGACACCAGAGCTGTTAAGCGCTACACTGTCCACGGAACCGGGATACCTCCAGTTGTGGTGTCCGCTCCTTGCTGATCGCGCAGCACTTCGGTAGAGTGGGGCTGATGCAAAACGATTCAGATAACAGCAGACACCGGGCATTCCAGATCTTTGCTGTGTTCGTGTTCCCGGTTGTGCTTTTTCTCGTATCGCTCTGGCTCTCCGGTGCCTTCACATCTTCACGAACTCGTGTCGTAGTGGAGGTTCGTCAGAACAGAGAGTGCGTGAATGTGGATGCAGCCATCAGATCTGATGTCAGTATCCTGTATGGTGGTGAAGAGGTCGCTGCGCTATTCCTCTTGACGTTGCGATTCGCGAACACGGGTGATAGGGACATCGTCTACAGTAACGATGTGCTGTCCCCTATTTCTGTTTCATTCCCCGACTCGCAGGACCTTGAGATACGCGGCGTGATCTCCCAAGAGGGGTATCCTAGCGAGACCATGGTTTCTCACAGTCTGCTTGCCGAGAGGACCCGGTTGGGGATTGAATTCAACGTGCTACGCGCAAGAGGGTATCTGGAGATTAGCGCGCTCTACACCGCAAAGGATGTTGGCAAACCTGGGATTGCGGGCGTAATCAGAGACGCCGAATTGGTTCTCACAGGCCCACAGCCCTTCGAAGACACACCTGCTCAGACAGTGAGGGATTCTGTGTCCTCGGTGGCTACGGTCTACGCGCTCTTTGCGTATTTCTGCGTGATCTGGAGTATCCCGGATCTCCGGGCTTGGATGAGTAGCGGGATTCTTCGAATTGGGCGAAGGCTCCGCAAGCATATACTAGCCTTCTTGACCGGGCTTGCCCTTTTTGCGGTAGGGATGGGGGTGTATGAAACATGGCACTTGATGTGCCTTGTGAACCTCAGCTTCTACTCGAGGATAGCCACAATCTTCGTCTTGTCGGTCACAGGACTGGTGTTCCTGGGTAGGGCGCTAATCGTCGTGGACAGCCTGTGGCAATGGGGAGACACAGACGATTCGCAAGAGGGGACCAAGCGATCAACATGAATCGCGTGAATTCCGAAGGAAATCCGTTCGGGAGCAGCGTGAGTTCTTGAAGGAAGCATCTGTGCCACAAATGGCCACAAAGAGCAGAAACCCTGTCTTTCTGGATATTTTGCTCCCAGGGATCTTTATGCTTCTTTGGGGGCTCCTCTTCTGGCTTTCCATTTCGCACCTTGCTATTCCCGGTTAAAACGGTCCCAAGAGCCACACCTTACTGGACGAGTTTTGAACTCCCTTATGAGGGTAATTCACCGAGGTCAGACACCGGGGAATCCTGCGACCGTTTCTTGTCACACGGATCGTACCCCGCTAGCCGAGCCTGTTCTCGCGGGGAGCCTTCGCGAGATCCACAAGTTCATCAAGCGAGACGGATTTATGGGTAGTTGCTATCTCCACCTCTAGTTCCTGGCAGATCGGCTTCGGGAGGTTGTCCGCATAGACTTCCACAGGTATCAGCAGCCGACAGTCATGTCTAGCCCCCAAGAGAAGCCCTCGCGCCGTGTGCTCAGTTGCCTTGGCTTGTATCTTCCCGATTGCTCCTGTGACTATCCACCGCCCAGATACCCTTTCTGCTCTCATGTCTGCTCTCATGTCTGCTCTCATGTCTGAGTCCAAGACGCCAGTTGGAATGAACGGGAAAGAACTGGCTCGCGGTGCAGTCGGCGCTTGCCCGGCATCAATAATGTAGTAGACGCCGTGTTCGTCGCGGATCTCGATCCGCAGTTGGACGTCGAGCGCGGTCACCCCACCAACATTCTGGACAGCAAAGCTCACTCCCCTTGTCTTGCTTCTCATTTCCATGTAATCCGCAAACTGCCTGTAGTAGTCCACGTTGGCAGTAGGATCATTCAAGGCCAACATACCGGCAGACAAGTAGCTCTTGTAGTCAGGGATCTGAGACTTCTCAGGCATATCAAGATTGACTGTCTCGATGGTGATCTTCTCTCCTATTAGCTTGTACGACTCTGGATCGAAGAACGAGATCTTTAGAGATGGCTCCGCCGCCAAATAAGGTTGTGGAGCGATTCCCATGCGCGCAACCTCATCTGGAGATGCTACATCTGTGGAGCTACCTCGGCGGACATAGACATCGTTCGCCTTCAACCTTCCGAAGTCCTTCCTGAGGTATAGCGGCCTCTCTTGAAGGGAAATGTGCAGGACCGCAATCTCCATCTCATCGAGTTTGTGAGCTTGGTACGAGAACTGCACAGGGCGGTTCGTCTTGCTGTTCACGAACTGTTGGACACTACTGTCCTGAAGGTGTGTCGATATGCCTCGTACAATGCTTCTGCCACCACGGACTTCCTCGACGCCGATCAGAATGAACGCATCCGAGCGACGCCATGCGTTAGCAAACGCGAGGATATCCTTCAGGAGCTCCCCCTTCTTCTCTGGAGTAGCACCTTCGAATTCGTACTGCTCTTGCTTGAAGTCGAGAGTGGCACCCTCGTCTTCGTACAGAAGCTGCTCGAGAGACTCAGCTGTGATCCGCATCATGGCACCACAACGCTACCAGAAAACGGAGAGAAAGGCTAGCGGCCCTGTGTAAACAGCCCACTGCCAGCCCAGGCAAAGGGTCTCCGGGGGCATAACACTTATTGTGCGATGCAGTAGATTGTTCACCTTTTTTTCTGAATGATTTCCCCTGAAAAGTCTTCATTCCTTCTGCAGAATGGCACTATGGCAGGGGATGCAGCACCCGGAGAAGGTCTTACTACATCCTCTATTGAAACGGGGTCGCGGGGTCGGATCTTCATTCTTGGCATTTTGCAGGCCGGGGGGAATTCCGGGGACGCAACCCATGAATCCTCAAGGAGCGGACTGAAATAGGGTCTATGTCCTTCCAATTCACCTCGAATTCACAGGAATGGAGTTGGCACCCGCCTCTCTTCGACATACTCTGTTGCGAAGGTGCACAATAATCATTGTTGCGAGGACGCTACGCGCCTCGCAACGGGGCTGCGGCTGAGTTGAGTCAGTAACAAGGCTGTCAGGTTAGACATGGTCGACCCTGTCAGACAGCCTTCAAGGGATAGGAGGATTAGATGGCTTTCGACGATCTCACTGTTAACCAGCGTGAGTTGGTAGTCACCCTTGTTGAGAAGCTGGCGACTGGAAGGTTTGCCTCCGAGATATGGGCGCTAGCTGCACTGGGCCGTGGGTGGTTTATGGCGTTGCAGGGCACGGGTGGGGCTGAAGGCGAGGAGACTGAGAACTTCACCGAAACGGACTTGCACGCACTTGGGGCAGAGGGATACATAGTGCTTATCCCGAAGCAACATGGATATGCCTTGTCACTCACTGCAAAGGCTTACAACGAGTATAAGCAAATGCAAGCAGAGTTAGAACCAGCACAGGTGTTGATGCGACAAGGTGAAGAGGCTGCACCCGTGGCATTTGATGAGAGCCAACTGAAACAGATTGCAGCCACATCAGAAGAGCTTCTTGTTGACTTGCGTCAGAACTATAACCTGAGCAGATCCCAGGCATCTGCCTGGTTTCGCTGGACACTGAGGGTCTCCATTTTCGGGTTCGTCCTCCTGGCAGTCGGAGTAGTTCTGGCTCTGGCAGACTTGCTCGCACCTGGAGTCGTTAACTCAATTGCAGGCATTATCACCGAGTTCGTGGCCCTGGTTTTTTTCAGACAGGCCACCTCGGCCAACAAGCGTCAGGACGCATATCATCGTGACCTCATCGGCCGCCAGAAGACCCTGGACGCCGTACAGCTTGCCCAGTTGATTACTGAGCAAGGCGACAGAGACAGAGTCATCGAAACCATCGTTCAGGATCTCCTAGGTATACACAAGGAACCAAGCGGTAACCAACAAGAGGGAACAGCCGCATAACACGTCGCTGGAGGCGACAGCGCCTATCGGCGCTGGGTAGCATCGGCGGTTTGGTGAATTCCGGGGTGAATTCCGGGGACGCATACCATGATTCCTCAAGGAGCAGCCTATGAAATAGTGTAAGTTTTCCTCGAATTCCCGCTAGGTACGGTAATCCTGTCGTTCCTCATTACGGCAGTAGGCGAGTACGCTGGTGACCTTTGAGAAGGAAAGGAGAAGTGGACCATGGCGGACAATAGCGAGTGGCGGATGTATGAGGAAGTTGCAAGCTATCTTCTAAACCAGTTTGCAGATCTATTCGGTCTCGACCGATTTGAGGGCAAACAGAAGGTAGCCGGCCTTCGTAGTGGCACTGAGTGGGAAATAGACGCAAAAGGTGTAGCAGAAGGCAGCGACGTTTTCCTAATCGTGGAGTGCAGGAGGTACTCAACATCTCGCCAAAACCAGGAAAAGATCGGGAGCCTCGCGTATAGGATTCGTGATACTGGAGCCGGTGGGGCGATCATTGTATCTCCTCTTGGCTTGCAGGAAGGGGCTCGACGGGTAGCCGGAGCCGAGGGAATCAAGGAAGTAATACTGCGCCCTGATAGCACTACTACAGAATATTTCCTCAGATTCTTAAACGAAGTTCGAGTTGGCATTTCCGATATAGGCCTGAGCGATGAGGCTATTTCGGTAGTGCACAAAAAGGTTCATATTGCGGACAAGGGGGAAGGGCAAGACACCGTGACGACTGAGAAGGCATAACGGACGAATTCCGGGGACACACACCATGATTCCTTAAGGAGCAGCCTGAGATAAGGTTTGTGTTACTCGAACTCACAGGAATGGAGTTGGCCCCCGCCGCTCTTCGACATACTATGTTGCGGGATAGCACGATAACCGTTGTTGGATGGCTGAAGGGGCGTTCAAGCCGAAAGGAAACAGAGGATGATGAGTGAAACGGCACGCGAAGTCTACAGGTCGCTTCGCGAGGCGCAGAACAAATATACCTACTTCCTGCTTGCCGCGGCAGGCGCAGCCATTGCGTTGGCAGTCAACCAAACTCAGGGCGCTGCCATGACCTGGTACCAGATTCCGCTAGCAGTCGGGGTGCTGAGTTGGGGCTTGAGCTTCTTCTTCGGCTGCCGCCATGTCGCCTACGTAAACTCCGCCCTCTACGCGAATGCGGTGCTTCTCCAAGTACAGAGTGGACAGCATCCTGAAGTGGGGGCTCACCCACAGATGGTGGCTGCAGCTAGCGAAGGCATCCGGCAAGCTATCGAGAGTAACTCCGAGCACGCCAACCGCTTAGGTCATCTGCAGTTCAGACTCTTGGTTGCAGGAGCCGTTCTATACGTCGTCTGGCACGTCTTGGAAATGTACTTGCGGAGCGGATCGTGAAACTCTCGTGAGTTCAAGGCGTGAATTATGATTCCGCAAGGAGCAGCTTGAAAAAAGGCCTGTGTCCCTAGAATTCTAGAATCCTCCGAGCTTCTCATCAGATGCAACAGCTCGGATGCGCTTCAACTCTTTGGCACGTTCGATGTCAGATGCTTGCCTATCAGTTGCTTTCTTGTCGCTCATGACGGCATGATCCTAATGTGCCGATCTGGATAGGTCAATCGATACCCCGGGAGATTATGTGGCTAGCACAGAACTAGAGAAGAAGCTGGAAGAACTACGCACTGATTTCGCCTCCTTGGTTGGTGCGCCTTTCAAGCACTTCTTCTGCCCGATTCTGTTCGTAGACGAGAATGCCGCACTCTGCAAAGGGCACGTTGTCAGCAAAGCTTTCCCTAACTCAACACGACGCTGGACGGTTCAGCGTAAGGATGTTGACAGCTTCTACGGCTCACACTTCGAGGCTGACTTCACAGCACTGCTCTACAAGGAGGGAGGAACCCCAGCTTCCGTCTTGTTTGACAAGAAGCTGTCACGTTCATTCGACGTAACCATCACTGTGGGTGGGGAGCCTGTGAATCACTACTTTGCCAAAGGCAAGATACCCGAGCATTTCACAGGATTCAAATTGCACAAAGACGATGGTGACAGCGTGCTCTTTGGACTCAAGATGGATCCTGAAAGTGCGTTTGCAAAGGCCGACCAGCAGTGGGAAACGTGGGTTTCGAAGGACATTCGTGTTCCCGCACTTGTGTCGCTGATCAAGGCTGGCTATCTCACTCTTTTCTCCCTGCTGGGCTATCGGTATGCACTCTCAGTCGATGGGTTACTCGTTGGCGGCCATGTGCTCGGCCAGTTTTTCAAGCGCAATGTCGGGAAGCCTAAACAGGCGGTTCTCGATGACGCTCGGGAGTTCTTCGGTCCATACGCGCACATGGTGCGCCCAGCACTAAAGACGAAGCTGCAGCTTGCCGGCTCAGTTACCGATGGGAACATGCTTCTGTGTAGAAGCTTCACAGGAGAGCCGTGGGCTGTAGTGGTTTTTGTCAGAACATCCCGACAGCTACACGCTGTGCTTCTTCCCCTCACGGAAAACGAAGCAGCATACAGGGTGTTCGTGTCTTTCCTTCGCAACGACGAGACCACACTCCGCGCTAACTTCCTAAAGTTCGAACAAGATCATTGGACGACCAATCCGAAGCCGGTGACTCTGGAATGGCCCAAGGGCGAGGCTCTCCTAGAGTGATGCCTTGGCAGGTAGGCCTCGGGTGAGGTCTTCATTCTTGGCATCCCCGAGGAGAGGGAACTCCGGGGACGCAACCCACGATTCCTCAAGAGGCAGCCCGAAATAGGGTCTATGACCCTCGATTTGAGAGGCACCTATTACAAACAGCGCGCTTTCAGAGATGTCGCCGGATTTCTCGATTGAAAAACCTACAGCCAAGAGGCATACTTTGCAGTAGGGCCAGGGGGCATGTTCGTTAACCCCTTAGAGGACAGGAGATGTCCTATGGAAAACGCAACAGTTGTTGTACCCGCACGTAATGAGCAAGACTGCGTGGCTAGATGCCTAGGTTCGCTTCGCAATCAAACGGTTGAGTGTAATGAACTCATTGTAGTAGATTCGGCTTCCACAGACAAGACTGCAAACATCGCCAAGTCTTTTGGAGCAAGGGTGATACGTCTTGGTGAGCCGGGGATTGGCAGGGCACGCCAAGTGGGCTTTCAAGCAGCAGAGGGCAAGCTAATCGCTTCTACAGATGCTGATACTGTGGTACCACCAGATTGGCTGGAGCAACTTCTGGCGCCTTTTGAAGAGCCTCAAGTAGTGGGTGTTTATGGAGCACTGAGGTTTGAGGAAAGCGCGCAAGTAATCCAACTACTGCAATACTTCTTCCATTCATGGCAGAAGATCAACTACTATTCTGGATGGCCCTTGCTTTGCGGCGCTAATTTTGCGGTACGGAAGGAAGCATTTTTGGGAGTGAACGGTTTCTCACGCGACCACGGCATATACGAAAATAATCCTGAGCACTGGCTAGGACTCAAGCTTCGAGGAATTGGAGAGATTCGTTTCCTGCCGGAGCTGTCAGCTACCACGTCTACGCGAAAGATGCGTGGACTCAAATTCCTGAGTTACGCTCTTCATTATACAGAAGAGTATCTCAAACTGCGTTGTTTTGGCAACCGCTATATGCGAGATATACAATTCACATAAGGCACTATAAATGGACTGAACATATATATTCCGAATTACTGCCAAGTCGAGGAGCTGAGTTAGTTGGCGCGGAACGACGAGATGAGAGACGTTGAGAGATGGTTCATGTCAGAATATGAGGAGCTGATGGAAAACATACGCCAAAGGGAACGGTCCCTAGAAACAACAGTTTATTATGGGTTAGTGGCTCTTAGTGCTGTGTCCGCGTATTTGTTGGTGGGAGCTGACAGTTGGCGCTTGCAGATGGCACTTTTCCTATCTTTCGTCTTCCTCGTCTTTTTTCTTCACATCATTCGGCTAGAATTGGAGATTATGTGGTTCGCGACATGCATTGAGTGCAAGATACAGCCTAAGATCACCCCGTTCTATGCTGGGGAGCGGGTACTTGAGTGGGAGGCGTTTAGGTCGAGGAAACGCCTGGATGTTCTTGACAAGAAGAGCCTTCTGAAGAGCCTTCCTATGTTGATTATTGAGGCGAAGCCGATTTCTGGTATTCCTGTTCTAGTTTACTTTACTCTTTTGTCTTACGGAATCTTCACGTGGGTCACCAGTGGTGTAACTACATCCCAGCTGGCGTTAACAGTATCTCTAATCTTGCTCCATGTTGTGGGCTTAGTAGTCACGTTCCTAGCCGCAAAAGAACTTGTCAAAGCCAGCAAGCGCACGACGGCGAGCAATGCAAAAGATCGCGAGGAAATATCCCCAAAGACAAACAGGGACATGGAATTGCGAGGACGCATACCGTGATTCCTCAAGGAGCAGCCTAAAATTGGGCTATATCCTTCGAGTTGCCTCAAATCTCGAATACAGTAGGAATCGATGTGATTGTCGAAATAGGTGTTGTGTCCCCAGATTTCCAGGGGATCGAACT
>Ga0315543_1003884_pt1 | contig 13012 bp, 15 predicted proteins | sample SalMarSW160210MG_2_FD_203098 | JGI IMG/M metagenome (GOLD analysis project Ga0315543, IMG submission 203098) | Salt marsh sediment microbial communities from the Plum Island Ecosystem LTER, Massachusetts, United States - Salt Marsh Sediment SW1601-210 ...
CTTGCCATTTTCACTGCCTCGGCAATGGCAAAGGAGGATTCAAATCCTACCCTTCTCATTCCTTTATCTCCTCGACCATCGTTATTGCCTGTGTCCAGCACTCACGGGCACAAATGCCGCATCCTTTGCAATAATAAAGGTCAGCTTCAAAGTAGCCGTCCTCATTCTGGCTAACACAGTCTTCCGGACAGAAAAGAGAGCAGATACCACACTTGATACATCGGTCATGATTGAATACAGGACGTTGTGCCCTCCAATCTCCACTGCGATAGCTTCTGGCATTTCCTGGGTCGGTTACCACACCTCCAGGAGCCAGCTCCTGCCACGAAGGCAATGATTCCTTCACATATGCCCTTTCAATCCTCTTGGAGGCAGGGCTGAACTCAGCAATAGAAGTTTCTTTATATGCCCTTTTGCAAGCTGCGATGTTCCTCTGGGCTAACTTTCCAAAGCGTTCCTCTATTGGCTCCAATAAAGAATCCAGCTTAATTGTACCAGTTGCCTTTACCAAAGCTCCTAACATAGTGGTATTCACAATGGGCACTTTTAGTAGCTCCAATGCAATGGCTGTAGCATTGACTGTAGCTAAATGCCATGGCCCCCCAAGTTCTGATATTATGTCAACTAATTTCCTGGAGCTATTTACTATTAGTGTGCCGCCATCTTTAAGCCCGGAGGTAACATCAATTATCCCAAGCAAACCAGGGTCGAGCACCACTACGATGTCGGGTTGAGTTACCGCAGACCTTACCCTGATGTGCTCGCTCTCGCTTATACGATTGAAAGCTAGAACAGGAGCACCCCTTCTTTCGGGACCAAAGCTGGGAAAAGCTTGAGCAAACTTACCTTCTTCTATCGCTGCTAACGCTATAAGCTCCGCCGAAGTTACCGCGCCCTGGCCTCCCCTGCCATGCCAACGGATTTCAGTAAGTTTACTCACTTGCATTAACTGTCTTACGAGCCCCTGAAGGGACTTGAACCCTCGCACCTGGCTCCGGAGGCCAGCGCTCTATCCACTGAGCTACAGGGGCATATCAATTCTCAGTAGTTTATCACAAGCCACCACTCCAGGTGAATAGAGCATAAGTTCCGAGGATATAAAGCGCGATTAATCCTACGGCATACCAACTTACGACAGCAAAAGTCTTTCGCTTTGCTCGAAATTTGATCCCGGCAATAACAACGAGGCTCATCATTATCACTGTTGCTGCAGTAACAAGGTGAGAATTCGACGCTAAGGAAAGCACAGGGCCCTGCCTATATGCAATGTCGACAGGAGCAACGATGGCGATGTTGAACATGTTGCTACCTAATATATCAGCAATTGCCATGTCTATTGCACCTAGACGTAAGGCGGCGATACTAACCACCAGTTCAGGCGCAGAAGAACTGATTGCCAGAAATAAACTTCCTACAAAACTACGCTCCCAGCCGGTAACTTGGGCAATTTCATCCCCTATGAATGATAGCCATATCCCGGCAGCAATAACTGCCATTGCAGCCAGCGTGAACCTGAGATATACCATCCTTGTTGAAATACCCTCGTATTGGGTAGAGATAGCTTGTGGCGAAGATGGCTGGTGACTTCGCTCAAAGCGGAATATCTGCCACAGCGCTGCCAGATAGACTATGAATATGACGATGCTCGGGAATCCCATCCACCCCAAACCTAACCCAGAAAATCTTTGTCCGGCAAAAATGCCGCCCGCAGCAACAGCGATAAGCAGTATTCCCCAGCCAGCCGACATCATGTGCTCCGAGCTTGCATCGCTTAAAATCGGAGTACGACGATGTAGAATATCCAGCAGAGCCAGGATAGCCAGGTTAATGGCGCAGCTTCCAAAGAGGGTGCCTACAGCCAGGTCAGGAGAACCAACCAGGGCAGCAGCGCTTACCCCGGTAACCAGTTCGGGCATAGAGGTAACTGCAGCAAGAAGCAACAGCCCTATCCAGATTCGTCCCACACCCGTCTTCTCGCCAATGGCATCCCCGTACCGAACTGCCTTTGTTCCCGCGAACAGGATGATGACAAGACATAGAACAAACTTGAACCAAACCAATGCAGAGCAATCATACTATATAGAGAGCAAGCATATAAAGCATATGTACTCCCCCTCCTTGTCATTGCGAGGAATGCCGAACGAAGTGAGGGATGATGAAGCAATCTCAAGTTGAAGCTCTAAATACCAAGCACTAAATTCTAAACAAATCCTAATTTAGTAGCTATCAGCTTTCAGCTATCAGCTAACTGCTGATTACTGATTGCTTTTTCATATTGTTTAGTATTTCGGATTTCGTTTTTCTGAGATTGCCACGCCTTCGGCTCGCAATGACAGGTAAAAAAAGGCTGGCAATGACGCACCCCTTTTGTCATTGCGAGGAGCGGCAGCGACGAAGCAATCTCATCGCCCTTACATCATTGCGAAGCACGCTTTTCTTTTGTAGTGCGACCCTTCAGGGTCGTGCGCACGAGGCTAAAGCCTCGCACTACATTTCTAAACTTTGCTCTGTCATTTTGCCCTTTGATTTTTGAGTTTTGACTTTCTTTGACTTGTCACCTATCTATCTGACCAAGACTACCACGTAGCTAGCAGTGCTTTATATGGAGTATAATTTATTAGTCCCGATGGGGAGAGGTGACCGAGTGGTTTATGGTGCCGCTCTCGAAAAGCGGTGGGCTGAAAAATGCCTCGTGGGTTCAAATCCCACCCTCTCCGCCAAGCATAAATAAGGAGAGAGTACTATGAACTACATTGGCACTGACACCAAGGAAGGAATCATCAAGCGCTTTTCGGAATATGTATCTTCCGGAAAGGTTGATTTTCTTACCGGCGTTGGAATTGATTTTGTCTTCGGACGAAGAGAAGGACCATATGTATGGGATGCAACAGGTTCCAAGCGTCTCATTAACTGTCACTGTAACGGTGGCGTCTTTAATCTGGGGCATAAGAATCCAAAGGTTATACAAGCCCTTGTGGAGAGTCTCAAGGAACTTGATATTGGCAACCATCACCTCATCAGCGAGCAGCGAGGTCTTCTAGCGGAAAAACTGGCAGAGCTAACTCCAGGTGATATCAAGTATACTGTGTTTGGCGTCGCTGGCGGCGAGGCCATCGACCTGGCTATAAAGCTGGCCCGTGGCTATACGGGAAAACTCAAGGTAATATCTGCTGTGGGAGGCTATCATGGACATACTGGTCTTGCCCTTGCTGCGGGAGATGAACAATACCGGAAACCATTCGGGGCACAACCTCCCGGCTTCATACAGATACCTTTTGGTGATATAAGTGCTCTGAGCCAGGCCATAGACCACGATACAGCAGCGGTCATTTTTGAGACAATACCGGCAACATATGGGATACCAATCCCCCCGGAGGATTTTTATCCTCGGGTGCAAGACCTCTGCAGGAGAAATGGCGCCCTGCTCATTATCGATGAGGTTCAAACAGGCCTGGGGCGCACAGGCAAGTTATGGGCAATTGAACATTACGATGTAGTACCGGATGTCCTGGTAACAGGAAAGGGTCTTTCTGGGGGAATATACCCCATGAGTGCTACCTGCTTTCGCCCCCAGTACGAATCATTCTTCAAGGCCAATCCTTTTATCCATGTATCTACCTTTGGAGGGGCAGAGGTAGGCTGTCCGGCGGCGATGGTTGTGCTGGAGGAATCATCACGCCCGGAATTCTTGGAGAACGTCCGCAACATAGCTGAAATCTTCGCCAGGGGCTTTGAAAAACTTAAGGTAAGACATCCGGAAATTCTGGTCAGGCTGCGTCAGCTGGGATTAATGATGGGGATTGAGATGGTAAATGAGCAGTGCGGACCAGTCATGTCGCGGACATGTTATGACAATGGGATACTATCCATCTATGCTAACAATGACCCCAGAATCAGCCAGCTCTTGCCTCCACTGACCATTGAACGAGACCTCGCCGAAGAAATCCTGGACAGGCTGGACCATGCACTCAATGATGCCAAAAAGATGTTAAAACTTTAATCTGGAGAAAGCAGAGTATGCCTGAATTAGATATTGATTTGCTCAAAAGATTTGAACGGGGGCTTGACCCAAGACACCCGGGAAAAAGCAAGATATCGGCAAAGGTCATTGGTTATGGAGAAATTAGCACCATCTTTGAGATTGAAGCTGAAACGCTCGCAGGATGGGCTTTCAAAAGGTTGCCTATCTTTAAGGCTCTGGCAGAAGTGGACCAATACGAACAGATATTCATTGAATACAATAAGCTCCTTAAGGATGAGGTCGGCATTGATGTCCCCGAGTTCACCTGCGCAAGGATTATACCCGAAAAGGGAAACATCGTTGTATTCGATATTCAGCGTAAATTGCCTTCCGAATCCATGGGGCACAAGGCTATTCACGTTCTGGATAATAAAAACATCGCAACCTTTGTGGAGATAGTACTCAGGGAATTAAAAAAGGTCTGGACCTTCAATAAGACGAATGACCACATACGTATTGGCATTGATGGACAGATATCTAACTGGGCTATCAAGGAGTTTGATATCAAAAACCCCCATGTGGACACAAATACCCAGCTCTATTATGTAGACACCAGCACTCCTTTTATTCAGAAGGATGGAGAGGAACAACTTAACCCGGAGCTATTCCTGCGCAGTGCCCCTTCTTTTTTAGTCTGGCTGGTCAAATGGCTTTTCCTCGAGGATGTCATGACCCGTTACTATGATTTCCATTTAGTTGCAGTTGATGTGATTGCAAATTTCTACAAGGAACAGCGACCAGATTTGATCCCGGAGCTTGTTGATACCGTAAACAGGTTCTTTGCCACAGAGGCAAAGGAGCTGGGCATGGCACCTGTTACACAGAAGGAAGTGAGGTCATATTACAAGCAGGATGCCATGATATGGAGGATATATCTTAACCTTCGGAAGCTGGACCGCCTCCTCTATACCAGAATACTGCACAAACCGTATGTGTATATATTGCCCGGTAAGATAAAACGGTGAGTCTTTACCTGGAAGCTAACGTAGTGAAAGAATCCGACCTATTATGAAGAACGGGGTAATGCAGTATACTTAAAGCATATCGTGAGCTCGATACGGAGAGGTGCTGGAGTGGTCTATCAGGCGCGCCTGGAGAGCGCGTGTCGCCTTTGGCGACCGTGGGTTCGAATCCCACCCTCTCCGCCATATTTGATATATAATACGAAGAATGGAGGAGGGACATTATGGAGATAGCCCCGAGGATTAGCGTAGACGAAAGAATTCGTTTTGGTAAGCCCGTGGTTAGCGGAACACGCGTCCCGGTAGACCTTATCATGGGCAAACTAGCAGGCGGAATGACTTACGAACAAGTTATGACTGAGTATCAAATCACTCGTGATGACATACTGGCTGTTCTTGATTACGCTGCCAAGGCCTTATCCAGCGAAGAAGTCAAGGCAGGTAATGAGTATGGAGGTGGGAAGTGATAGAAATTGAGAATTTGCCATTTCCTTTAAGAAAAGAGCGTACCGAGGAGAAATTAGCTAAAATCTGCGAAGAGAATAATGTAACATTCTTGGCTATTTTCGGCTCTTTTGTTAGAGGAGAACAAAGAAAGAAAAGCGATATTGATATGGCAATTGAGTTCGATAAAAGCAAGGGTAAAACTCTTTTAGATTTAGTTCACCTAGAGTATGAATTAACGAAAATATTTAAAAGAAAGGTAGACCTTGGGATTTTCAGTAGCATAAGTCCCTACCTAATAGAACATATAAAAAAGGAGATGCAAGTTATCTATGAAAAAAGATAAGGCATATCTTCAAGATATGTTAGATGCAATTTGTGACATAGAGAAATTTACAGAAAATATAACTCAAGATGAGTTTTATAAGAATAAAGAGAAGCAGTATGCAGTATTAAGAGCACTTGAAATAGTTGGTGAAGCGACCAAGAAATTAAGTAAAGAATTAAAAGCAAGGCACCGCGAAATTTCGTGGAGGGAGATTGCAGGTATGAGAGACAAGCTTATCCATGAGTATTTTGGCGTAAACACAGACGTCATTTGGAATACCGTGAAGCAAGATATTCCTACCTTGAAAGTAAAGGTAAGGGAAATCGTAACGGAGCTAGTGCCAAATAGCAACTAAATAATGCGTAGTGGGATAGGTACTGGAGTGGACTATCAGGCGCGCCTGGAGAGCGCGTGTCGCCTTTGGCGACCGTGGGTTCGAATCCCACCCTCTCCGCCAGTTGGAAAATGGCTCGCCAGCCGATTTTAAGCGCAAAAAAGAGTAGTATGATTTCGTATATTATACAATATTAGTTTGATATTATGGAAATAATTCGCATAATAACGAGTTATCTGAAACGGCGGGGCAATAGATGAAATCAGGAGTGATTCGATGACACGACCACCTTGGGCTTCTGGTCCTGGCGAGATTCTTCAGCATGGTCTTTCGCTTCTGCGTAAAGACAGTGACGTAAACAGAAGACTCGCTATGATTAGTATCGACAATGCTGTCGAGTTAATGATAAAAACATATCTCGGATTACCTAAACGTGTGACAAGAATAAACCTAAGTCGTAGAGAATACCTTGAAATTTGCGAAAGTTTTCCCCAGCTTCTAGATGCACTTGAACAACACGCCGCTGAAAAACTAAATGGCATAGATCTCGGGGAAATAGAATGGTACCATAGGGTCCGGAATGAGCTTTATCATCAAGGAAATGGTCTCACCGTAGAAAGAGATAAGGTCGAAGTTTACGCTGAACTTGCTAAGTTACTATTCGAAAACTTGTTTGGTTTCGATTTACAGATACCAGAAAGTGAAGGAACGGATGTTCTCGGTGCATTCATGGCTGCTTGGGTGAAACTTGAGCGAGCCATTGGAGATCTCGCCACAAAGCAGGGGTATTTGGGTGCCTCCCATCACCCAATTTCGCCAATATCTGCTATTCGAGAACTTGTTTCTAAGGGACTTATTGACCAAATCACTGCCCAAGAAATCGAGAACTTACGGCAAATTCGAAATAAAGTTGTACACGGGGTGGGTGACTACAAAACTATCCTAAATTCTGAGACTGTTAAAATGGTAAATGCTATAACACAGAAATTAGAACAAAGACGCTCAGAGGTTGAATGATGTCGCCGCTTCAGATAACACAGAATAAAAGGTTCGTGCCTTACGGCACTCACCCAAATCCCGACTTCGTCGGGACTTCTTTTATGCTGGAATCGTTAAGTGAAATAGTCGGATGTTTAGAAGGTGTCTGAAATGGAAAATCCTAAAGTGTTCATATCATATAGTTGGAGTAGTTCTCAACATGAACAATGGGTTAATCATCTTGCTACAGAATTAAGAGAAGCTGGTGTTGATGTAATTTTAGACAAATGGGATCTGAAAGAAGGCCATGATGCGATAGCCTTTATGGAAAAAATGGTAACTGATCCAGAAATAAAAAAAGTTATTATTGTTTGTGACCGATCCTATGCAGAAAAAGCGGACAGTAGGAAAGGCGGAGTAGGTACCGAAACACAGATAATATCAAAAGAACTATACGACAAAGTTGAACAGGACAAGTTTGTTGCAGTTATTGCCGAGAAAGATGAATCTGGGAATCCTTACCTGGCTACATATTACAAATCACGAATTTACATAGATTTAAGCGAGCCTGATAGCTATACAGAGAATTTTGAAAGATTATTGAGATGGATTTACAATAAACCTCTGTATATCAAGCCTGCATTAGGGAAAATACCAACATTTCTATCTGAAGGTGAACAAATATCATTAGGAACTACAGTTAGTTTTAGAAGAGCACTTAACGCGATTAAAGATGGAAAATCATATGCAGCTGGAGCTTTGGATGAATATTTTGAGACTTTCGTTCAAAACTTGGAAAATTTTAGAATTAAAGACTATCAAGGTGAATTCGATGAAGCCGTTATAAAGAGCATCGAAGCATTTCTACCTTACAGAAATGAGGCTATTCAAATTTTTTTCACTATAGCAAGAAATGACCCAAAAGAAGAGTTTACCGAATATATCCATAAATTTTTTGAATCTCTTATTCCATACATCTTCAGTCCGAAAGGTGTGACTACTTGGCAGGAGTGGGACTTCGATAACTTCAGGTTTATTATTCACGAATTGTTTTTATATGCAATAGCAATCCTTGTAAAATTAGAACGATTTCAACAAACATCAATGCTTTTAAGTCAACGATACTATGTACCAGGCAACTCCGATTATGGACGGGATGCTATGGTATCATTTTCTGTTTTTCGTGAGTGTATGAAATCCCTAAAATATAGAAATGACAGACTAAAGCTACGTCGTTTGTCTTTAAGAGCTGATTTACTTAAAGAAAGATGCCAAACAACAGGAACAGATTTTAGATACTTAATGCAAGCAGATTTTATTCTTTTTATAAGAACAGAGCTTTATGGCGAAGAGATATTTAATAGATGGTGGCCAGAGATTCTACTCTACCTTGGTCAATTTCCTGGTCCATTTGAAATATTTGCGCGAGCTGAATCTAAGCGATATTTCGAAAAGATGAAGTGTTTATTTGATATAAAAAATCCAGATGACTTTAAACAGCTTTTGGAAGAATATGAACAAGGCAAAAGAAAATTGCCGAGATGGGAATTTGAATCCTTTAATCCAGCTCTATTATTGAATATTGAAAAATTGGCAACAAAACCATAGTAAATTAGGATAATGTATATGGTATACGCAAACGCCCGACTAAGATCACATAACAGCGGATATACAGCTACGCTTCGCTCCGCCTCAATCGTTTCCTTCGGGAGCGACTTCGTATGTCCACAGCCGTTATATGAAATGGCAATAATATATCGAGGTGAAAAAAATGATACCTGACTACCAGAATATAATGCTTCCTCTGCTAAAATATGCTGGAGATAAGCAAGAACATCATATCCGTGGTGCAACAGAACAACTCGCGGATGAGTTTAATTTGTCAGAAGAGGAAAGAACAGAGCTTTTACCCAGCGGTCAACAAGCAATTTTTGACAATAGAGTGGGTTGGGCAAGAACTTTTTTGAAAAAAGCCGGCCTACTAGAGTCCCCGAAAAGAGGGTATTTTGAAATTACCAAGAGAGGATTAAAGGTTTTAAAAGATCAACCAGCTAAGATCGATGTTAGGCATCTTGAACAATTTCCAGAATTCATTCAATTCATTAAACCTCAAAGGGTTGTTAAAGAGGGATTTGAAGATAAGGAATTAAGAAAATACGAAGAGAGTACACCGGAAGAACTACTAGAGATTGGAAGTCAGAAATTGCAAAAGGAATTGGCTTCCGAGTTGTTAGACCGTATTAAAAAATGCTCACCAACTTTCTTTGAGAAGTTGGTTGTTGAACTTTTAGTAAAAATGGGTTATGGAGGTTCCAGAGCGGATGCTGGCAAAGCAATAGGGCGAAGGGGGGATGAAGGAATTGATGGGATAATAAATGAGGATAAACTTGGATTGGACATTATTTATATACAGGCAAAGAGATGGGAGAACCAAGTCAGCAGACCCGAAATACAAAAATTCGCAGGTGCTTTACAAGGCCAGAGAGCAAGGAAAGGCACTTTTATAACAACTTCTACATTTTCGGACACTGCAATTGACTATGTATCTAAAATTGATAATAAAATTATCCTTATAGATGGAGAACGCTTAGCTCAATTAATGATCGAAAACGATATTGGGGTATCAAAAATTGCCGAATATAAGATTAAAAAGATAGACACAGATTATTTTTCGGAGGAATAACTTTGCTACTTCCGATAACACAGCATATACGCTTCGGCTCTTTCAAAGCCTCGCCCTTCGGGACACTGCTCCCTGCGGTCGCAACGTCGTATATGTTGTAAACGTTAAGCTAAATGCCTGAAAAAGTAGTCTTCGGGTGGAGTGGTGGCAAAGACAGCACCTCGGCGCTTTATGAACTGCAGAAAAGCAATGAATATGAAGTAATATCGCTTCTGACAGCTATCAGAGAGGATTACGACAGGGTAAGCCTGCACGGGGTAAGGCGCAGTATGATAGAGCGTCAGGCTGAATGCCTTGGCTTGCCGTTGTATGAAGTATTCGTTTCCCAGGGTGAGTTTACCCAGGAATACGAGTCCAAAATGATGAATGCTTCTCTTGAATTCCGAAACAAAGGTATCACCTCGGTGGTTTTCGGGGATATTTTCTTTGCCGACATAAGGAAATATCGAGAGGATAACCTGGCAAAGATAGGAATGGAAGGAATTTTCCCGCTGTGGGGAAAGAACAGTGGTGAGCTTATCCGGGCATTTATAAACTCGGGCTTCAAGGCTATTACCACCTGTGTTGACTCGAAGGTTCTCGATAAAACATTTGTGGGCAGGATGATCGATAAGGATTTTTTAGCCGAGCTCCCTGCAAATGCTGACCCATGCGGCGAAAACGGTGAATTTCACTCGTTTGTATTCGACGGTCCGATATTTAAAACCAGGGTGCGGTATACCACAGGAGAGGTTGTGTTAAGAGATTCATTTTACTTTTGTGACCTGCTGCCTGCTTAAAGGGTATTTTTTGCCACTTTCCGCAATTTGAGCTACGATGAAGATGAAAGGAGGGATAAACGATGTTTGATCAATGCCCGGGAGCAGCTCATATACGAACACCCACACTTGAAATAAAGAAGTGCCCTCAATGTGGCGAAGAGGTAGAAATTTTCTCTAACGAGATGCAGGTGGAATGCAGCAATTGTGGACTTACAATTTACAATGACCTGGAGTCCTGTGTGCAATGGTGCAAGTATGCCAAGGAATGCGTTGGAGAAGAACTCTATAAGAAGTTGATGAAGAAGGAAGCACCATAAGCAGGGTATTTGGTAAAAAGGAAAAGAAGCCGCATGTTGTCAATCATTTGAATGTGTGTATTGCTTAGCGCAATTTAAACAGAAAGGGCAAATATGAAAACAATCGGGTTAATCGGGGGAATGAGCTGGGAGTCAACGGCGGAATATTACCGAATCATAAATGAAGCTGTGAATAAAAAGCTGGGTGAGCTCCATTCAGCAAAAATCGTGATGTACAGCCTCGATTTCGAGGAGATCGAGCAGCTTCAAATCCAGGGCAGGTGGGACGAAGCAACCGATTCAATGGTGGATGCCGCAAAAAGGGTAGAAAAAGCCGGCGCAGATTTTGTTGTGATTTGCACCAATACAATGCATAAGATGGCTCAAGAAGTTGAGGCAAGCGTAAATATTCCCCTGCTGCATATCGCCGATGTTACCGCGGAAAAGATTGTTTCCTCGAGTTTGAAAAAAGTTGGTCTTTTAGGCTCTACGTATACTATGGAGGAGGATTTCTATAAAGGGCGTTTGATAAATAAATTTGGTCTCGGTGTCGTAGTTCCAGATGAGGCTGACCGACAGAGAGTTAATAGTATAATCTTTGAGGAATTGTGCGTGGGCAAGATAACGAGTTCGTCAAGAGAACAAGTTAAAACAATTATCCAGAAGCTCATTGACCAGGGCGCTCAGGGAATTATCCTGGGTTGCACAGAGTTGCCCTCTCTGATAAAGCAAAAAGACTGTTCTGTTCCTCTCTTTGATACTACAGCAGTACATGCTCAGGCTGCTGTGGATTACGCCTTTAGAGATTAGGAATTTTATCTTGATTGTAGCTATGCGATAAGGAGATTAATGAACATGAAGCATCCAAAGGGCAAAACTCCTAAAGTTGGTTTAGCCCTGAGCGGTGGTGCATTTCGTGGAATGGCTCATATTGGGGTATTGAAAGCCCTGGAAGATGAATCCATCCCTATTGATATGATAAGCGGCACAAGTGCCGGAGCGCTTGCGGGTGCTTGCTATGCCAAAGAGAGAAATGCTGCCATTTTAGAGGAAATAATGCTGGGGCTAGATTGGCGAAAGTTAGCTGGCCTGATTGACCTGAACCTGATATTGCTGTGGAAAGGATTTGTACAAGGACAGAGGGCTAAATCATTCTTGAGTTCCATTATTGGAGGTGTAAGGTTCGAGGATTTGGAAATACCGCTTAGCGTTGTGGCCACCGATATTCAAAGCATGGAAGAAATTGTTATCAATGAAGGCTCGGTGACAGAAGCGGTAAGAGCCAGCATTTCGATGCCAATGATATTCACGCCAGTGAAGTGGAGAGGTAGATTCTTGGTTGATGGTGGAGTGGTCAATCCCATGCCCGTGGATGTTGTCCGCAATATGGGTGCTGAGGTCGTCATTGCTGTAAACACAGCTGGCATAGCTCAGCGAAGAAAACGGCGGAGTCGAGCTACAAAAGAAGTCAGGGATAAACCGATTCCCTACCCTGAAAGCACCCGTCTAGCGATCGCAAAGAGGAGACTCAATAGTCTAATACGAGGAAATAAGGATAGGCTCAAGATATTGGATGAGCTTTCCAATGTTGCCAGGACCAAGATTTACATTGGCAGAGGAAGAATAGACCCACAAACCCCAAATATGTTCGAGGTTTTGATGCAGTTAATTAACGCTATGCAGTATGAAAAAATCGGACTGGCGACGAAATCGGCAGACATAGTCATAGAGCCTGATGTTAGTTCCATCGGAATGTTTTCATTTTATAAGGCCGACGAGGCTATAGCACAGGGATATAAAGCTACAAAGAAGATACTGCCGAAGCTGCGAGAATTAATTCATTGTCCCTAGCTAGCACCTGTGCTAAAATCGGCTAAGTTCTATGCTAAATGAAGATGAACTGAAATACTGGATAGGTTTTTCCCGGATATCTGGTATTGGCAAGGTCAGGATTTCGCGATTAAGAGAGCATTTTAACAATCTGAAAGACGCCTGGAATGCTCCAACAAGCGAGTTAAAGCAAGCAGGCCTGGACTCACGGAGCGTAAATGCCATGGCTGCCTTACGTCCCAGAATTTCCCTGGATGACGAGATGGAAAAACTGGAGCGATATAAGGTAAAAGTGCTTACCTGTGAAGACCCTTCTTATCCTCCCAGGTTAAAGGAGATTTACGACTACCCGCCAGTGCTTTATGTTCGAGGCAA
>Ga0315543_1003885_pt1 | contig 13012 bp, 8 predicted proteins | sample SalMarSW160210MG_2_FD_203098 | JGI IMG/M metagenome (GOLD analysis project Ga0315543, IMG submission 203098) | Salt marsh sediment microbial communities from the Plum Island Ecosystem LTER, Massachusetts, United States - Salt Marsh Sediment SW1601-210 ...
GAGCGAAGCGAAGGATCTCCTTAGCCATCGAGATCCTTCGCTTCGCTCAGGATGACTCATTGAGGTATCACCTAGCCAAGTTTGGAACTACTGATCCTGGCAAACAGCGTATTTCAGGCATTTGGGTGCCATGGCCACGCTTGCGTCCCGGCGCGCCGGGATGCCTGAATGTCGAAAAGGTGTTGCGTAGCAACAAGAGGCCATGTTCACGGATTGTCCAACACCTCTTGCTGCGGTGCGGCACCGACGATTTTGCGGTCATGTCTGTCACGGATGGCCGTGTCTGCTCCGCAAAATCATCGGTGCTACCCTCTGGAAATGCCGTATTTTCTCGTGCCCAATTCCCGGACACCCTCATCCCGGGCGCGCCGGGACGTGAGCATGGCACCTGAATTCCCGGACACCTTCAGATGGGTGCCTGGAGGTTGGTGGTGGACCTCCAGGCACCCTACACAAACCGCGGTCACTAGAAAAAGACAGCGACCGGGTGCAAATGGTCGGGTCTCAACCCGCGTTACTCCGGCCGGGTACCGAATTGATAGACAACCCGGTCGAGCGCCACGCCCTCGCGGCTCGCGAAGTTCTTATGCGACGGGCTGTTCAGCCCAAACCGGTAGTCCCAGTCGGGCTTTAGTTTCACGGGCAGGACGCAGGTCTTGCCGTCGTCGGTCCAGTGAGGCCTTTTTCCTGCGCGGCCCTCCGGAAAATGAGGTCCACCGCCGGTCCACGACATCCCCCCGCCCATCGGCCGATCAAACGTAACGCGGATCTCGCGAAGATTCGGATCGACGTTCCTGGCTCCGTTGGGTGGATTCATCGAAACGACTCGCGGCTTCTGCAGCCCGGATTTCACCGCATCGGTGGCTCCGACCGTGGTGAAGTAGATCGCCGAAGGGCGTGTGGGCACCCCGTCGACACTTCTGAAGTTCTGGTGGCTCTTGGAGTTGATGCCGATACGGTAATAGCGTCCCGGTTCGAGTGTGACCGGGAGAACACAGGTTCGCTTATCACGCCAACGAGGCAGTTTGCCTTCGCGCCCGGCCGGTTTGTTGGGTCCGCCGCCGGTCCATGAGAACCCGCCGGCCATATCGCGGTCGAAAGTGACCGTGATTTCAGAAATCGACGCATCGACCCCGGTCGCCCCGACTTTCGGCGAAGTCGACACGATCCTCGGAATCCTTCCTCGCGGGGCACGTCGACCCGTTTGCCCGCCGGACGCCGCCAGATCGACGCGGATCATCCAGTCGCCGCCGAAGCTGACGTCGCGCTTTTCTCCTTGGGGCAGCCCGATCTTCGAGTATTGTCCGCCGGTGCTCGTGTCGTAGCTTACGTAGACACCCTTGGTCTGTTGGGCGTTGAAGTTGACACAGACCCAGAATTCCCTGGGCACCTCGACGGGCTTTTTGAAGCGGATGCGAACCCATCTCGGGTTGCCCCGGTTGAACAACCGATAGGGGGCTCTCTCGGTGGCAACGACTTCGGAAAGATCCTCGTTGAGGAAATAGACCAGGAAGTTCTCGGCCGGCGGCGCCGGATGTCCGTAGCGCGAGCCGTGGAGTTGGATACCCTTGACCTTCCAGTCGCCCTCGGGCAGCGAGTACTTGATTATTTCGCCGGAGCCGCCGATGCTTCGTTTATTCTCGGCCTTGCCGTCGTCGTGTTTCAGGGTCATGCGGCTCTTGGCGCCGGTCGTCTCTACCTCGTCGGCCGGCACGAGATCGACGCGGATCATCCAGTCGCCGCCGAAATCGACGTCCTTCGCATCAGCGCCGGGCAACCCGATCTTGGAGTATTGTCCGCCGGTGCTCTTGTCGTAGCTGACGTAGACGCCCTTGGTCCGCTCGGCATTGAAGTTTGCACAGACCCAGAATTCCTTGGACACTTCGACGGGTTCGTCAAATCGGATGCGGACCCATCTGGGCGGGCCCCGCTTGAACAATCGGTAGGGAGCTCCCTCGCTGGCGACCTCTTCCAGATCGTTATTTAGGAAATAGACGAGGAAATCTTCGTTCGGTGGTGTCGGATATCCGTAACGTGAGCCGTAGATTTGGACGCCACGGACTTTCCAGTTGCCCTCGGGAAGCACGAACTTGATCATCTCGCCGGAGCCGCCGATGCTTCGCTTCCCATCGGCCGTGCCGTCGTCGTGTTTCAAGGTGCCGCGGCCGGTCATCAACGGGACGGTTATGCGATTGCCCTGCTCTTTGCGGAGAGTGACCTCGATGCGCGTGATACGTCCGTCTTCAATGGTGATCTGTTGTTTATATGGCTTGTGGCCGCTCATGTCGACCACCAGCGTGTAGTTGCCTGGCGTCACGGGCAACAGCTTGCCGGAGAGACCTACTGCCGCTCCATTGAGCCGAACTTCCGCGCCCGACGGCATGGTCTTCACATAAAGAAGTGTCTCGGCGTCGGGTTGCGTCTCGATCTCGTATGAATGGGCCAGTGAAGTCGCCAACCAGAGGACGGCGGCGACCGCAAACGCCACTAGAGCAACGGTTCCCCGGACGGTCGCCGTTCTCGCATACTTCGTGTTTCGCATGACTACTTCCTCCGAATAATGGGGCAAGTGGGCGCTATTTGACCGATGTGCAGGCAGAGCGGTAGGGTGGGGCGAACCACGCTCGCCCTATCGAGATGAAACTCGCGACCCTCGAGGAGTCCGCCAGTTCGCCCCACCCTACGGCTTGCCACAGGCTCGGTTATTCTGGCACAATGTTCGCTACCAGGTATATGCGCCTGGTACGCCGGATTGGCCAATAATTCTTGCATAGCCAAGCCCATCAATTAGAATAACGACTATTCGACGTGTGGTTAAGTCCCGTCGAGAACACGGCTTATTATAGCCCTTGCATGGCTAATCAGCGGAGGGCGACCAACGGGAGCCCGGTTTTTAGGGCTTTCGGTCATGCCCCACCGATGAACCGATAATCGGCAATGCAGACATCCATAGACTTCGCGACGATGCCTCCGGCAGGGTCGCCCAGGAACGTGTCTTTTTTTCGGAACTGATGGTTGAGGAGCGTCTTTGATCATGTCCACCGGGACCCGGCCGACTCTTCTTCGGCGGTTGCGCGACGCCTCGGATTCGATGGCGTGGGAAGAGTTCTTCGCTTGTTACTGGTCGACGGTCTACGGCTACGCTCGGCATCGAGGCTGTTCGGAGCACACCGCCGAGGAGGTCGTTCAAGACGTCATGCTGAAGGTCTTCCAGCAGCGGGACGTGTTCCGCTACGATCCGGCGCGGGGCCGGTTTCGTGATTGGCTGCACCGCGTCGTCTGCAATGGGATCGCAGAGCGTCGGCGGCGGCCGAGCGAGCGTGTTCGCGCCATCGGCGGCGCCCGAGGTAACGGCGATCTTGAAGGGATCGACGCGGCGCCGGCGCCCGATGCGGCCTGGGAAACCGCCTTCGAGCAGGCACTGTTGGGTGCACTGCTGGATGCGATCCGACGTGAATCGAATCCCCGGGATTTCGTCGCTTTCGAACTCATCACGCTCCAAGGGCGACGGCCGGCCGAGGTCGCCCGGATTACCGGAATGACGCGGAACCTGGTCTACAAGGCGCGACGGAAAATCATGGAGCGTCTTCGGGAACTCAGCGGCAGTTACGCCCACGATGGTCGACTGTGTCGCGAGGTCCGTGCCGCGCTGGCGTGCCGGCCGGCCCCAGCGGTCGAGCGATCGTTGACCGACCGGATCGAGAAGACGATGCGAGAGAACTAGTGTTCTGTCACGAAAACATTTCGGGGTGCCATGGGCGGCTTGTCCGCCCTTGTCTACACACAATTTCGCAGCGGCAGACAAGCTGCCGCTGGCACCCCACCCAGAAAAACTAATGTGACAGAGAACTAGTGCTGTGTCAAAGCTAAAATTATGGGTTTGATGCAACGTAACTCATTGGTACTGCTGGACAAGCCAGCAGTGGCACCCTCATTCTTAGCCTTGACGCGGCACTAGGCTTTGTCGGAAAACCAAGAAAACCAGAGAGGGTGCCCGGGAATGAGCGCAGCGAAGGCCCGGTTTTTCAAGATCTGGGCCACCGCTTCGCTATGGCCCAGGCACCCACGAGACAATTTGATCTCTTATTGAGATCATGAAAGGCAATTTGCCGTGAACGAGTCCGCCGGCCAACGGTCCTCTTCGGCCAACGACGACTCACAGTCCGAGATCCCCGATTTCGAGTTGATCCGGCAGATCGGCCAGGGCGGTTTCGGCCGTGTGTGGATGGCCCGGAACCGGACCACGGGCCGACTTCGCGCGATCAAGCTGATCGCAAAGTCGCGTGTGGGCACCGCCGACCCGGCCGGTCGTGAAATGGCTTCGATCACCCGGCTGGAAGCCCACCTGCGCCACCATCATCCGAACCTCGTGACCATCCATCACGTGGGCCAAACGGGCAAGCACCTTTTCTACGTGATGGACCTGGCCGACGATCTGAACAGCGCCGCGCAGTCGGAACCGGCCGATTACGAACCGGCCACGCTTCGGCATCGGCTGGGCAAGGGACCACCCACGGCTTCGGAGTGTCTCGCCCACGCCCGGGAACTGTTGGCCGGCCTGGCCTCGCTGCATGCGGCGGGCATGGTCCATCGCGACGTGAAGCCGGCCAACTGCCTCTTCATCGACGGCCAGTTGCGTCTGGCCGATTTCGGCCTGCTCACGCGAACCGGCCTGCACGTCTCGCGGTTGGGAACCGAGAAGTACATGCCGCCCGACGGGCGGATGGACACCCGGGCCGATATCTACGCGGTGGGGCTGGTGATCTACGAAATGGTCACCGGGTTCTCGGCCGATCGTTTCCCCCAATTCGGAAACTGCACCGGCACAGTCTTGGCGGATCCCACCTTGTCGGTCTTGATGCGGCTGGCACTGGACGCCTGCGCCACCGACCCGCAAGCACGCTTTTCCGACGCCGGACAAATGCTTTGTGCACTCGAGAGTCGCCTCGAGCAATCTCCCGTGGCGACGCGGATCGGCCGCCGCAGGGTGATCGGACTTGTCGGCATCGCGGCGATTGCGCTGGTCGCCTTCGGCGCGTATTGGCTCTTCCACGTTCCGCGGGTAAGCGTGAACTTCATCACGTACCCTTTCGACGCGACGATCCTGCTGGACGACGAGCAACTCACCGACGAAAAAGGCGATCCGCTCAAGACGCCCTGCACTGCCGACCGGCTGCCCGCACGTACGCATCGCGTTGTCTTTCGACTTCCCGGCCGGCCGGATCTCGACGCGGGCAAGACCGACTTCAGCAAGACGCGCCAGATCGTCGAGCGGTGGGGCGCGAATAATCCATCTTCCGAGAAGTAGGTGTGGGTCAGGCTGTGCCCGACAATTCAGACGAATCGGTGCGTGCAAGCACGCACCCTACGAGGGTTCGATCCGCTTTTCGATGCGAATCGCCTTCTGGCCTTCGTGGTTGCCCGGTTGTGCATAGAATTGGACTCGGCCGTCGACGTCGATCACCAACGGATCGCCGACCTTCTGATCGGTCGTGATCACGTCGCCGATGCCCAGGTCGATCAACTCTCCGGCCGTGATTTGCGTCCGTGCCAACTCGACGCGGAGTTCGACCAGCGACTTCTGAAGAGCCTGGCCGATTTTCCCGATGCCCCGCGACGTCGCCTGGCGATTGGCGCTGGAGAGGAGCCTGCCGCCGAGTTGCTCGATCATGCTGCACGGGATGCACAGGCGGACACGGCCGCGCAACGGGCCCATGGTCAACTCGAAACAGACGAGCACGACGTCTTTGCCGGGCGGGAGAATCCCAAGCCGCTGCGGACTGCTCTCGACCCGAACCACTTCCCACTCGAGGTCCACGACCTTCTGCCACGCATTGCGTAGCTCATCGAGCAGCAGTCCGGTGATCCGCGAGGCGAGCCGGAGTTCGATTTCGGTCAGAGGGCGTGGGGCCGCCGCGGGCGGCTCGGGATCGCCGCCGAGCAGTCGGGCGATGATGGGATAGAGAATCGACGGGGCGACGTCCAAGACGAGATTGCCCTCCAGCGGCGCCGCCTTCAGGACATGCAAGCAGGCAGGATCCTCCAGGCTCGAGATAAACTGGCCGAAGGTCCGCCGCTCGACGCCGGCCAATCGCACCTCGACCGGCGTCCGCAACATGGCCGACAGACCGGCCGCCAGATGGCACCCAATGCCTTCGTGCAGCGTCCGCAATGCGTGCATCTGCTCCTTGCCGACCGTCTCGCGGCGGCTGAGTCGGCCGGGTGTGATGCTTCGGCCGGCTCGGGCAGCCGGGCCGGGCTTGGGGGCCGACGATGCCCCACCGAGCAGGCTCTCGATCTCCTCCCGGCTGAGTTCTTCCTTGTCCATCGATCCATCCTTCTGATCAGACAGTCGGGTCGGGTGCCATGGCCACGGCCGGGTGGCATGCTCTCGCTTGCGTGAGCATGCTTCTTGGACATGCAAACAAGACATGGCCACGCAAGCGAGGCCATGCCACCCTGATACAAACGTCCTCCACTCACTCTCGTAGTTGGCCCGACCCGTAGCACACGTACTTGTAGCTGGTCAACTCATGGATGCCGCAAGGTCCCCGGGCATGAAGCTTGTCGGTGCTGATGCCGATTTCGGCACCCAGCCCAAACTCACCGCCATCGTTGAAACGCGTGCTCGCATTGATCATCACGGCCGAGCTGTCGATCCGGGCGGCAAACGCCCGGGCCGCGTCCAAGTCGCGCGTGACGATCGCCTCGGTGTGCTTCGAACCGTAGCGGTTGATGTGCTCGATGGCCTCGCGGAGCGAGTCGACCACTTTGACGGAGATCGTCGGGCCGAGGTACTCCGCGGCGTAATCCTCCTCGGTCGCGTCGGCGGCCTGGGGCAGGATCTTTTTTGTCCTAGGGCAGACACGAAGTTCGACTCCCTTCGCTTCGAGTGCACGGGCCACCGCCGGCAGCAGTTCGTCGGCCACGGCGGCGTGGACGACCAGCGACTCGGCCGCGTTGCACACGCCCATCCGCTGCGTCTTGGCGTTCTCGACCAGCCGAACGGCCAGATCGGGATCGGCCGAGCGGTCCAGATAGACGTGGCAATTGCCCGCGTAATGCTTGATGACCGGCATCTTGGCCTCGCGAGCCACGCGGCGGATGAGCCCTTCGCCGCCGCGCGGAATGGCCACGTCGATGTACTCGGGCATATTGAGGAAATGTCCCACGGCGTCGCGGTCGGCGGTGGCGACGAGTTGAACGGCATCGGCGGGCAGGCCCGCCTTGGACGCCGCGTCGGCCATGATCTGCGCAATCGCGGCGTTGGAATGGGCCGCTTCCTTGCCGCCGCGGAGGATCACGGCGTTGCCGCTCTTGACACACAGAGCCGCCGCGTCGGCCGTCACGTTGGGACGCGATTCGTAGATGAAAAAGATCACGCCCAGCGGCACGCGGACCTTCTGCACTTCCAGCCCGTTCGGGCGAACCGAAGAGTTGATTATCTGGCCCACCGGATCGGGCAAAAGCGCAATCTCCGTCAGCGCATGAGCGATCGAGTCGATGCGCTCGGGCGTCAGACGCAGCCGGTCAATCTGCGCGTCGGTTAGATCGAAGTCGGGCGCCGCCTTGATGTCCAGGTGGTTGGCTTTGGTCAGCACCAACGAGCGCTCTTGAAGCAGTTGTGCGCTGCGGCGCAGCCATTGCTGCTTCTGGGCACCTGTGACCCGAGTCAGATCGGCAGCCGCCCGTTGGGCTCGTCGGGCCGTGTCCAGACAATAGGCCTTCAAGTCGTCACGCTCGATGGATGCCATGGTACAATCCCACGTTGAAGTAAGAAGTCAGAAGTAAGAAGTACGAAGTGTGAGCCTTCTGACTTCTTACTTCTTACTTCTTACTTCTTACTTCTTACTTCCACCAGCGGGGAGTATCCCTAAGAAGGGTCTTGAAGTCAACGGAGATCGGGTAAAGCAACCACGCGGAGGAACAGTCGTAAGTCGTTCTCCCAGAACGATTTGCGAATCTGGCTTGCGTGGCATTGGCCAAACCCGACTGTTCGGGTCGGAGCGCGAAAGGTGACGTGACGACGGTTTTCTTCCACGCTATCTGGCACGTCGCCGCAGGGTCACTCCGATCAGAAGTCCGGCCAGCAAGACCCCAACGCCCGGCTCGGGTACCGATGCCTCGGTGGTGCCGTAGCCCCAGTGGGCCGCCAGGATCACGGCGTCCGCGGGCCCGACCACGCCGTCGTCGTTGAAATCGCCCATCCCCCAGGTCGCCTCGTCTTTGCCCCAGTTGTCCGCCAGGATCGACGCATCCACCGCATTGACCATGCCGTCGTCGTTTGCATCGCCGGGGATCAGTTCGGGTGCGGCGGTCACATAAGCTTTGATACAAAAGTTGGCCGTGTCGAAGCCATCTTCCATCGCCAGATCCCCCCACACGGAACCGTCAAAGCTGTAGAAGCTCTCGCCCGGGCTTGCGGTGCTGGCGGAATTGTAGCCAGGGTAGGCGAAGTCGAACGCTTGGTAGTAAGTGTAGCCGCCGTAGTAGTAGCCGTCGTCGAGATACAGGTAGACAACGAAGTCATCATTGGCATCGAGTGAGAGAAGCGCATCGAGATCGACCACATGAAAGCCCTGCTGATCGATCGTGCCTGATTTGCTGGCCAGTAGATCCGCCGGTGCTGCCGAATCCCAGTCCCCATAGACGCGGACCTCGTAGCCGGCGTCGTCTGCTTCGGTGAAGAAGCCGATCGACTTGAGTGTTTCTGCTTCATCGCCGGTCTGGAAGACATTGCACGCGTAGCGAACATTGACGCAGCTGACTTCCCCGAATTCATCGTGGTAATAGACGTCCGTAACGGTATCGGCAGCGTCTGTCTCAAACGACCGGCCGGCTTTGCAGCCCTGGGCGTCCTGGTACGAGATCCAGAAGCAGCCATCCTCTCCCCACCACGTACCCCAACTGTTCTTGGCCAACCAGGCCCCGGTGCCGCCGGCGGTGGGTTTATTGTCGTCCCAACCGATGAGCGTCACGGCGTGATTGCGGCTCACGACGCCGTTGTAATAGTAGGTGGCATCGGTCGATCGGTAGTAGGCAGAATTGTAATACATGGTCGTGTATAACCCGCCCTTGTCCACGATCGCGTCTTTGATCTCCGCAGACGTGCCGTACCAACTCGACTCTCTCAGGAAACGCTGCCGTGGAATCGTGGTCGGGGCGGTGGCCTTGTCGTCCCAGTCGTGGTAGGGGTCATCCGCCTCCGACCCGGGACCGTCCAAGCGGCTGAGATAGGCGACGGAGATCCAAGAGTTTCCGCCCTCGCAAGGTTCCCAGTCAAAACCGTGGCGGTTCTTCAGGTTGTTCTCGGAGAAGTCGCTATAGGGGCCACCGCCGAGAAGTAGGTTGCTTTCCATGGCACCGTAGGCGGCAAACGCCCAACAACTGCCGCAACTGCCTTGATCCTTGACACTGGTCACGTAATTGTTGCCGCCCACATCCCGAAGGTCGTACGATACGGACGCGCCAAGAGGGTGCCCTCCCACGACGTCCGTCGCGTTGGCGATAGAATCATCCTGAATCGTCTCATCGAGAAATCGTTCGTCCGCCCTTGTCAGCGGGCTCATCTCGATGACTTGTGCCGTGGTGAAGGTGGCCGGGCCAAACCACAGCACACCTGCAAGAAGCGAAGTCATCAAGCTGCCTCTTGACGTGGATCTCCACTGCTTCATCTGCTTTTCCTCCTGATCTGCAGAACCCGGCCCATGTGCCGGTGCTGTCACGCTCACAGCCAGTCCGAATTGCATCGGTCGTGGCAAACACGCGAGGCCGACGTGGACCCCACGCGGGGCGGAGTCTACCACATCTACAATATCCGTGTCAACAAAACTTGTGTGTCCCCGCTATCGACACCCGCGCAGCCAATAACTGGCCAGCCGCCGACAGAACCGAAGACATCTGGAAAGTACTATGGCCCAACGATGCGCTAATACAATTCCGGTAGTTCCAAGTTCCATTGAGCCCCGGCATCGTCACTGCTGAGCGCAGCGAAGAATCCCCTTCCCGGCGCGCCGGGATCGAGATCCTTCGCTACGCTCAGGATGACCTGCTGCGGTGTCAGCCAGCCAAACTTGGAGCTACTGAACTCGACAATGCAGGGGTCAATCCGCCAGGCCGCCGGCCGCTTCGAACAGCGCCAGCGCCTGACGCACCTCGGCCACGTCGTGCACGCGGACGATTTGGACGCCCGAGCGAGCCAATGCCAGCACGACGCCGAGAGTCCCGGCCGTGCGATCCGCCTCCATGTCGCCAAGCACATGCCCGATGAAGCCCTTGCGCGACGGCCCGACCAACAGCGGGCAACCCAACGCGTGGAACTCCCCTACCCTGCCGACCAGCGCCAGGTTGTGCTCCGTCGTCTTGCCGAACCCGATGCCCGGGTCGAGGCAGATTCGCTCGCGCCGGAGTCCGGCGGCCAAAAGCGCGTCGCGCCGCGCGGCCAGGTAGTCGCGGACTTCGGCGACCACGTCGCCATAGGTCGGGTCGTCCTGCATGGTCTGGGGCGTGCCCTGCATGTGCATCACGCAGACGCCCACGTGGCTTGCGACGGCCACGTCAATCATCGCCGGGTCGCCAGAGAGGCCCGTGACGTCGTTGATCACCTCGGCACCCGCGGCGACAGCCTCGCGGGCAACCCGGGCATGGAACGTATCAATAGTGATAGGAACCTTGGTTTCGGCGCAAAGTCTCTCGACGACCGGCATGACACGACGCAATTCTTCGTCCACGTCGACCGGCCTGGCATAGGGTCGAGTGCTCTGACCACCGACGTCCAGCAGATCGGCTCCCGAGTCGACCAGGTGCAGCCCATGGTCGACGGCGGCCGACGGCTCAAGAAAACGGCCGCCGTCGGAGAAGCTGTCAGGCGTGACGTTCAGCACGCCCGCAAGCAGCGGAAGGCGTCCGAAATGAAGGTCTTGGCTGCGCAGCCGCCAGACGGTTGTTCGATGGGCCGGCCAGTTCGACGGACATGACGGGGAGGCGTTTTGTGGTGCCATGGCCACCAGTATAGCAGAAGGATGAAGTAAGAAGGATGAAGTAAGAAGTGGGAAGTAAAAGACTTCTTACTTCATCCTTCTTACTTCATCCTTCTCACTTCATCCTTCTTACTTCATCCTTCTTACCAGGGCGATTCCATCATGGCCACAATCTGCTCGGCTACCCGATAGATAGCCTGTTGCTGGGTCGTGGCAACCGATTGGCCCACTTCGGCCACCATGTCGGCCGATCCGGTGACCATCATGGCCGCCGGCGGCAGCGCGATGGCTCCGCCGGGACGGATCATCTGGCCGCGGCGGTCGATCCAGTTGACTTCGACCTTCATGTCGATTTGGACCTGGCGAGGATCGTCGAAGCGGTTTTCGGCCACCACGCGTTTGCCTTCGCTGGTGACGTGGGCAGTCAGCACACTGTCCGCGTTGGGTGTGCCTACCACCTTATAAGGTGTTTTCAGCTCGATTTCCTTGATCACCGCCTCGGTGAGCCGTTCGCCAAAATCGCGTCGGAAACTGCTCGTGTCGAACGTCGGCACGTAGACCGTCTCGATGTGCGTCGGATAGAGTGACCGGTTGCCGATCTGGTAGCCGACGCATCCCGAGAGAACCAGCGCGGCCATGAGAGCCGGCACGGCCGTCAGGCGAGTCGCGGACGACTTTGTGTGGTCGGTACGAAGCATCGATCGTGGACACGCCACGGAGCGGGGTGTCGTCGTGTTACCTGTCGTCGGGAAACAAATTGGTCAGGAGCTTGAAACGGTTGGGCGGCTTGTCGGGGAATTCCTTGATTTCGTCGAGTCGTTGTTGCGCCGCGCGGGCCATTTCCGTCTCGGGATGGTCCTTAACGATCTGGCGATAGTAATAGCGAGCCCCACCGTATTGTTTCTTGCCTTCGTAGAACTTGGCCATGGCCCAATCGCGCTGGGCCATGTCGGCGTCGACTCGATTCTGGATCTTGATGAGGTTGTCCCGCTCCTCTCCCAACTGCGGGCCGAATTGCCTGAGCGTTTGCTCCACCACTTCGCCCGTCTCCTTCAGCGGCGCCGCATCGTACAACGGCCCCTGGTACATCATCTGCTTGCTCTTGATGGTCAACAAATGCGCGTCGATGATGTGTTTGCTGTTGGGGTGCTCCTTGCGCAGCCGATCGTAGTACTCCGAGGCGTCTTGATAGCGCCCCTGGACGAAGTAGCCGCCCGCCAACGCCATCAACGCGTCGTCGGCCAGCGGTCCGGTCGGGTCGTTCAGGGCAACCGTTTCGTACGCCTTGCGCGCGTTGCCCAGCGTGTCGAATCGCGGCCGCGTCGAATCCATCACGTTGGGCGTGATGGGCCAGTGAGGATCGTACGCGTGAAGCTGATCCCAGTAACGCCCGATGCTGAACTCCCGGATCATGATCTTGTCGAGGTGCCGCGAATTGTCGTGCTTCTTCAGAAGATTGCCGAACGCGTCGTGCGCCTTGGAATAGGCGTCGGCAAAGAAGAGACTCTCCCCTTGCAGGAACAGCGCGTCTTCTTCCAGAAGCGAATCGGGCCAACGTCCGGCCGCCGCCTTGAACTTGGCCGCCGCCTTCTTGAACCGCTTCTGCCGGTAGAAGGCAAGGCCTTGCTCGAAGTACTTCCTCGCCAGCTCGTGGTCCGGACCGTAGCCCAGCGCGACTTGCAGGTCCTTGTACACTTCTTCAAAAGCCAGATCCGACCAACTGAAGCCCGAGGGTTCCTCCTCCGCCGACTTTGCGGCTTCTTCTGCCTCGCCGGTATCGTCGGCCAGGTAGACGACGCTCGGCTTCCCCTTGCCTGCGGCTTCCATCGAAGGAAGAGGCTGCACGGCCGAGGCCTTCTGCACGGCCGGGTCGTACCTCGGCGCCGCGGTGGTGCCCGGGTTGGGGTCGGCGGCCAAGACACCTTCCGGACGAGTCGTCGGATCACCCGGCACCGGCGGCACGCCCTGACAACCGGCGATCACCGCAGCCAGACAGAGCAGCAACAACGAATACCTCGGTCCTTGAGTTGCCA
>Ga0315543_1003886_pt1 | contig 13006 bp, 6 predicted proteins | sample SalMarSW160210MG_2_FD_203098 | JGI IMG/M metagenome (GOLD analysis project Ga0315543, IMG submission 203098) | Salt marsh sediment microbial communities from the Plum Island Ecosystem LTER, Massachusetts, United States - Salt Marsh Sediment SW1601-210 ...
CTGCCATATCAGGAACACTCCTACCGTGCTCGGACTGTCACGTCCGTCCGGCGATACCATCTTAGGCCAGCGAGCTCCAGGATAGCCCTGCAGCTGGGCGGTGGCTTTAGCCTTGGGCAGAATCGACTGATACCACGGCAGACTACGCTCCAGCAGCTCTAAGCGGTCCCACAGAGCGAAATGCACCGCGTGCCACCAGTGCATCTCCAGGTGGAATTTGCCAAACCAACTGTTACAAACAAGACCCGTCTCCTGCGGCGGAAGTGTCCCTGAGCACTGGATAGCTGTCAAATATTGTGAAAGCACGACCCTTCGTTCCAATTCAGACGCTCTTGGGTCGGTGCACTGCGAAAAATCTATTGACCCCCCACTGCTCCAGAATTGCTGCCAGTGCCGGGATGCGGCAATCCTGACAGATTGAAAATTCGGTAAAGGCTCTGAAAATTCTCTCGGAGAGAAAGCAAAGACAATCTCCAGCACATTGTTTTGTCGTTCATAAATTTCATATTCATGCTGTGACTTTTTTCGAATCTCAGCGGTCGGTGACCAAACTACACGGACATAATAACGGTCATTATCAAGTATTCGTATGAAATCGGCTTGGTTGCCGGTAACTTGTAGCTGTGTTGTGTGTCGATCCGGATGCTGCCAATCCACTGCGTTACGCCACTGCTCATTTCCAAAGGGAAATGCAATGCAGACCCTCAACTGCCCTTTACCCAACAGAGCCGATTCGATACGTACAGCCAATAGGTCGCGCTTCGGATGACAAACAGTCAGAACTTTCGCCGTCTGTCTATCTATCTCGAATTTGCTGTTGAGCAGACCCTTCCATAAGTCGAGTGTTTGGGATGTACCAACCAGATCCTTGATAGCCGCGGGCGAACCATCGGATCCTTCGGCTCCGCTCAGGACAGGTTTTGTAATTCGCAATCCGATTTGTCCGAGGTGCAGACGATGCGGATTAGCACGCAACCAAGATGCCGCGGGCGAGTATCCTTTAGAGTAACCTTTATCTGAAGCATACGGCACTTTGCGGCCAGCTACAACATACTCCTCCAGAATATCCGACAGCTTGTAATCCTTTGTGTTCGGCGAGGTATGCCAGCCCCATTGCGACTGCGTACCTAAAGGTATTCCTTGCTGATGATAGTCGGGAAATGTCTGTAGGCCCGTAATGTCGGCGGTGAAAGCAAACTCGCCGTTGCCGACACTGAGTGGTGTCAGCGGGTCGGGTTTATCAAGGGTGATATTATGTCGTCTGACTAATTCCTGACGGTTTATCAGACGGACAGACGCCCCCGAATTGCCTGCCTCAATAAGCTCGCCTGGGTTCCCATTTTGCGATCTTTTTGCAAAATGGGGTCCCTCTTCGAAGTGCCGGGGTTTTGCTCCGGCTGTAATGCAAAAACTAAGAACTGTGAGTGCTAAAATTGTTAACATAAATGAATAAACCCGTAATAAATCACTGACCATACATATAACTTCTTAAAAAAGGCTTTTAACTTGATCAAAAGTCAGTTTGGCTTCAGGAGCAAACCGATCAGAAGCCATATAGGCTAATAAGCTGTATCGAAGCTGCCGAGCCGTAATCCGGTGTTCCAAATCGGTATCTATATCGATAGAACAAATTAGCAGCTTTCCGGCACTGACTGCTGCTTCGAAAAGCAATCCAAGCTTGCGACAATTATTCCAGTCATCTATCGGCTGCAATATAGGCGTAATCTCTTTAGGTAATTTATCCATAATAATTGGCTGACTGTTGTCAAGCAGGTCCTGCCACTGCCAGCTCGCATGAAAATCAGTAGGGAATTTAGCCATTGCCGGATGCTTCGGATCACATAAAAATCCCATCGTATGAACTTTTTTTCTTGGGAAGGTAATCCGATTCCAGAAAATCGGCTGAAATGAGCCTACCGTATCGACTCTACGAGAGCGAGGGACTAACAGAAGCACCTTGTCTCCGGAATTTAATTTAGTCGCTACCTGCTCATCAAGGCCCCTTGCAATGTGAATATCGTTGGTATCGATGGAAGGCAATGTCGCCGGATATACCCAAAAATCCCAGTCGTTTGCATAGGGTAAACTAACAAGGTCAATTTCAAGATTCAGTCGAGCTGACTCTTTGATGTCACTTAAATCATATTCGATACTACCCACACGCGTCAAGCCGCCTGTCGGCACGGAAGGCACATTGAATATACCGGTTTTAATCTGACTACCATCATCTTTTGTAATCTTCCAAGCAAGCTGGACATTAGATAAATCCTCGGCGCTATAGTTTGCCACATCGATGACAGATTCAAAACTGCTATCTCCTGTAAATATTCGTTTTTTCATTCGTGCTAATGGTACGACATCGTTACAGAACCGCCGGTACTGCTCTGCGGTAACATATCCTTTTGATTGCCACAAAGCATTTAAGACTCCCACCGGCGCTGTACCCTGGCCTGGGAAATCGTGCAAATCAAGCAATTGAAAGCCGGCAAAATTGGGAGTTCGCAAAGCCGTCTCTATCTCCTGCTTATAAAGTAGAGTTTGGAATTTCCCACCTGCTATAAGGAATTGTCGGGCAAGGTGACCCATTCCGGCTTTTTGCAGCTTGTCTCGGAATATTTCGATATTTTTCGCCTTTAATACGCCGGTATAATATTTATCTTCGTCCAAATCGGGATACACACACCATTGGCCGATTTCATGACCGACGACCGGTATTGGTCGAGTATCTACGTGCTCTCGATAATCGTCAAACGTCTGAGGCGGCTGATCAAACTTCAATGTTTTCCATCGCTGCAGCCGGACAGCATGTTCTATTGAATATTGATTTTCTTTGATTTGGGGCCAGCCGGCACCGGCAACATAGAACCTTCGGTTATCTCTTTGCTTTAAGCTTTGCAGTAGCTGGCCGAGAAATTGCTCCCGATTCTTTCCGCTGGGCTCATTACTGGGCGAGAAAAAGCAGAATGACGGATGGTTGCCGTATGCCTTAATCATACGGTCGATTTCTTCGTATATCCATTTGTCAAGGGCGGTACCGCTACCGAAACCGGCCCAGCATGAGCCTTCCACCTGAAGATAGAAGCCGAGCTGGTCAGCCGCGGCAAATGCTGCTTCCGGCGGACACCACGAATGAAAGCGAAAATGGTTGAGTCCGTGAGCCTTCGCGATACCTATGATGTGCTTCCATTCTTCGATGTCCGTCGGCGGATAACCATGCTGTGGAAAAATGCAACATTCCAGGGTGCCCCGTAAAAATATCTTTCTGCTGTTGATGGTAAATTGTTTATCCTGAATACCCAGTTCCCTCATGCCGAATTGAATTCGCTGAGTCGCGACAGATTCTCCATCTTTTACTTTCAGAGATAAAGTTAAATAATATAATGCTGCTTGGTACTCATCCCACAACAAACAATCATCACCCATATCATACTCAAAGGAGACTTTCACACTTTCTTGATTCCACTGTATTGGAATATTCTTAGCAGGGACTTTATGCTGCTTGGCTGTATTGAAACTTTCTGCGGAAACAGTTAGGATACCTTGTCCTGCCTGGCCGGTTGAATTACCTAATTGAACATCAACTTTAATACGTTTATTTACCACATCAGGAAAAACTTGTACATCGTCGAACCAGATTTCCGAGTCGGCTTTAAGAAGGATTTTACCTGTGATTCCATTCCAGTTGGATTGTGTCTGATCGGATATGCTATGGGCATCTTTTCCCACAGGAATCACATAACTGTTATCAACACATATTGTCAGGCTATGTGTGCTGCCGGGTTTTAGGAAATTCGATAAATCATATTCATGTGATGTACCAAGACTATCACACGAACCAACATGTTTATCGTCCACCCAGACGGTTGTCTTCCAGTGTGGCCGTTCCAAATACAAAACGATGCGCTTGTCCTGCCAGTCTTTGGGAATTGTAACTTGCCGTTGATACCACGCCTTGCCAACGTAATGTCTATCCGGCGTCAGCCAGAATGGACATTTGAAATCATCGCCGTAAATATACTCTGCAAACCGTGGGTCGTCCAGCAGCTTCATGCCAATCCTGCTTGTCCACTTGGTTTTTGCGGAAGGCTTATCGCCGTAGCCCTGTTCCTGTAATGAGCCGGGTAATTTAATTGACTGGGCCGGCTTCTTGTCAAACCATTTTTTGCTTACGTCTATATCGTTCTGCCGTAAGGCATCCTGTGGAGGATCCAACTGAAAAGCCCAATGGCCAGATAAATCTATTTGATGAGCCTGTACGCAAACAACAAATCCTAAAACAACAACCAACCTCACAAACATCCTTTTCATAGCGCAGCTCCTGTTATATCAAGGGACCCGTGTCCCGTATTTGTTCCCGTCAAGTAGGGGCCTTGCGGATGTATCAAGGTTTCGGGGGCCCCAGACTTTGATTTTAGTTGTTGATTTCATTTTTGCTGCCGACTTCGGCGAGCTCAGTCGAGCCGAGGTAGTAGCTGGTCATAGGAACCTGCTCGTAGCCCATGGCCCTGAAAGCCACATCCAGCCGATATATGGAGTCCTGCATCAGACAAACACGACGATCTACGGCTGGAATGACGGTCGTGTAAATGCGCAATTCACCGCCTACATAAGTGATGAATTCCTCCCGCCAGTCACCAAGGATGTCAGCCATTATTATAATTCTACCCTCGATGCCGGAGGTAAGGGTCGAGCCTTTATACTTGACTATAGAGACCTTGCGTGACCAGAAACGACCGCCGCGGATTATCTCCCGCAGGCCGTCGGCATCCCACCAGAGAAGTCCATCCAGGGACGGGATGTCACCTTCAATGATTTCGCCCTTGGCGGTAAAGAAAAATCGCTCTGACCAGCATTCCATGCCCGGATACGATGGATCGATGTCGCCGACGAGTGCCAGGCTGACCTCGTTGTCGATAATCTCTTCTCTGGTGCCAAAGATACGATCGCCGGTGCGGGCATCCCACAGGCTGACTCCGTTTTGCGGATGGGGGTCCTCGTAGCCATACCACACCTCCAGGCCGGGACGCTGGGGGTCGACATCCGTCACATAGAATCGGTCTCCATGTCCGTATCCGGTGCTCCACATAATCCGTCCGTCGTTGTCGATCGCGATTGAGCCGTTCAGGATCTCGTCACAACCATCGCCGTCGATGTCGGCTACGTGTATGCCATGCTGGCCTTGTCCCTGATACCTCCAGCCGGCCGTCTGATTGGACCAGCTCCAGGCCTTGACCAGCTCATTGTCCTTCAAGAACCATGCATCCGCTTTCATAAGTCCATACGTACCGCGGAGCACCAAGATGCTTGGTGTCTTGCCGTCGAGATAGGCCACGCCCATTAAATGGCGGCTCGCGCGATTGCCGGTCGTATCTCCCCAGTCGCTAAGGTTGCCACGCGGAATCCAATCGACCCTGGCGATTTGCTCGCCGGTCTCGCCGTTCCAGACGGAACAGTACTCCGGCCCGGTAAGGACCCGTCCATCTTCGCGGCGATGATCCCCCTCGCTGGTCCTCAAAGCCACCTAAGCCTTACCGTCACCGTTGAAATCATAGACCACCATTGGCGAGTACCAGGTACCCAGCTCAATCGACCAGCCCAGGTCGTTGCGCCACAGAAACGTGCCGTCACTCTTGTAACCCTCCACTTTGAAGGTGTCCGGACTTTTGCGCGCACGGCCCGGATCCACAATCCCATCGGGGCGTTTAATAACAAAATCATATTCACCGTCGCCGTCCAGATCGCCGATACCGATTTTATGAATCCCACGACCTGAAACGTCGTCTCGCAGCGCCAATGAGATGTATTGTCGCTCCGGCGGGTTCGCTGCAAGTCTGGCCCGGACAGAAGCCTCCTGCTCCTGACCGTTCACGACCGGCTTGACAAACCAAGCATTCGCCCTATCCAAAGGCGGATTGGCGTCCACAAAATCCGTGGTCTTCCGGACCGGTCCAGCGTTTAACTTTATAACTTCAGCACCGACTGTTGAACGATAGACGTTAAAGGTGATGCCTTCGGGGTCACTTTTGAGCAGACGCCAGCCAACATACACCCTGCCCTGGCCCATCGACACAGCCACAACACCACGGCCAAGTTTCTCCTCAATACGCTGCTGTGCCCAGCCTAATGTGGGATTCTCCTTATATTCCGGATTGAGCGTATAAGCGCTGTAATTCGGCGCTATCGAAGCCTGTGAGATTGCTGTACACATAATAGTACAAATCAACAATACGCTAAGGACATTTTCTCTAACCATGATTCATTGCCTCCTGATAGGAAAAAGACCCCCTGGGGGCCAAATATTTAGCCCCGCGTTTTACGCGGGGTCCGCAATTTATTTTGGAGTATCATCTTTGACAGGCTGTAATTGAATATATGTCGGTTTATCACGGTTGCAGACAAGCTTGCCCCTTAGTGCTTTACCCTCTTTATATTCGAGCTCCACTACCTGAATCGAACTACGGGCTTGTTCATAAGGACTCTGCGGTCCACCATCGCGTCTGCTCGGGTGGGTAAAGTAAAAAAGAAACGCTCGGTCACCGCTAACTACCACGTCCGGGTGTCCACCTTTAACTTGATCATCCGGACCGGCGCCCGGTTGTTCCAGCAGGTTCTCCTGCTGTGGCGTCCAGTGCAACAGATCATCGGAATGATATACACCCAACCCACGCCAGACATCCACGACCATCCAGTATTTTCCCTGCCATTGGAAGACCTTAGGCCCTTCACCGGGTCGATCACACAGGGCCTTGCCTTTGTCTGTCCATTGATACAAATCCGGGCTGTCGGCATAATAGATGGATTTGCCGTCACGTTCGTTGTTGTACCATAGACGCCAAGTTCCATCCGGTAGCCGCAGCACACATGCATCTATCACCCGATCCGAGGATAGCTTCAGCACCGACTGCTTCGTCCACTTCAACAGATCCTGACTGGTCAGATGTATAATGTCCCGTGGATGGCGCCAGTCATCAAATATCCCAGGTACATGCGTTAGGTACATGTGATATGTTCCGTTATGTTCGATCACCTCTGGAGCCCAGTAAGTGCACAGCATACCTTGCGGCATTTGATTGGGCTCGCCCAGGTCGATGTCCGCGATCCCGCGATAGGTCCAGGTTGCTCCATGGTCCGATGACTCCGCAATTCCAATATGCGTACCGTGCACCCAGGCCACACCCCGTTCCTTGGCTAAATTAGCTCGACGGTTGGTATAAAACATGAACCACTTTTTCTCCTGCTTATTCCAGCAGAGGACGGGATCAGCCGCGCCGTCGTGAATCGGATCACGGAACAAGGACTTGGAGGCCAACTTGCCCCTTTGGTGCTTACCCGGCCGTGCCGGCTGATTAACAGCCGGTTCCGCACCGAGGCTAATTCCAGTGACAATTGCTATCAGTAATAACGTCGATAAATAGATTATTCTCATGCGTGTATCATCATTTCCAAGCGGATTAAAGATTCTTCTGCTCAACGCTTTTGATTTGTATATCCTGCACCGGCTCACATTGATGGGTTTTGAAGTCCTTGACGTTTTTTAATACAAAAGTTGGCACATCAGGGGCTACCTGTGCTTTTACATTGTTGAAGTCCGCATCATTCACGTCGTCGAGAATAAATGCCGGCCGGAAGTCTTCATTAACATATCCCACTTCAACGTTATTCATCTCAATTCCTTTCACGTGACGAATAAAAAAGCCGTAAGCTGGAATCTCGCCAAACATCCTCGGATCGGGGTATTCTGTCTCAAGCTCGGGAACCTCAACCACAGCCTGCTCTTTCGGAGCACCGCCTGTAACCAGTATCTTGATATTGCTCAGCTTTATGTCCTCGATGTTATGGCCTGGTATGCCCATGATGAGTGAGCCATAGTGTGGATCGGCGTTATATACAACAACATTACTGATATTTACACGGCGCAGTTTGCCCACAGGCACGCCTTCCGGACCACGCATGCGCCTGCCCAAACGCAGGAAAAACGGCGAATTTGTAATGTCACGCATAGCGATATTGGTGATAGTAACATCCTCAAGCAAACCGCCGTCCACCGTCTCAAGAGCAAAACCCCTACAGTGGTCGAAAATACAGTTGGAAATAGTAATATTCTTGAAGCCCCCATTGGACTCGGTGCCGAACTTTATGCGCCCGGTAACGCCGCCGCGATCCGGCGCACTCTGCCGGGTACGCTTGAAAGTGCCATCCAAAAACGTTCCCTCATCGTAGCCGGTGACCTGACAATTGGTTATTGTCACATTCTCCGTTGTCCTTGCATAACCGAGTGCATAAGAGCTCTTTAAAACAATTGCATCGTCATTCGGTGAATTGATGGTACAATTCGATATGCGCACGTTGCGGCAGCAATCGACATTGATACCATCACGATTGGTATCGATCTTGACATTATCGATTGTGAAGTTATCCACACCTGTCGGCAGTATACAGAAATGACCTCCCATTAGAAACGTGACATCACGAATGATAACATTTCTACAAAGCTTCAGAGCGATGACTTTATTGCCCGCTCCCTTTTCATCAGGCCTATCCCATTTGCCCAGGCCTTTGCCGTATATTAAGCCCGGCCCAAGGATAGAGACATTCTCAAGCCCCTCACCCCAGATCAGGCTGTCGTGCCAATGGCTATGGCCAAAGTCCTGATACTTGTACTTATCTCCCCACGGATTCGGCTCAGCAGGGTCATATCCTCCATCAACTTCGCACGGATCGGCTGCAAGAATCGTTGCACCATAATCGAGGTAAAGCCCGACGTTGCTCTTTAAGTGGATTGAGAAACACAGGTAAGTGCCTGCTGAAAAGTGCACCGTACCGCCTCCCGCTGAGTGCGCTGCCTCAATTGCCTTGTTGACCGCTGGTGTATCGAGTGCCTTGCCGTCACCCACAGCTCCGTATTCTTTGACATCGAAAACCTTGGCATCAAGCTGAGTAACTGTAAGAAATTGTGTGATGACCAAAAGAAGACAAATTATCAGGATCCGTTTTGCCATGATTTCTGCTCCTTCTTAAAAAGTATTTAGCTCCCCAATTCATTGGGGGTTTCTGAAGGTTTTATTTCACCGTGACGTCCCAGACCTTTGAACGGCGGCATTTGCCGTCCGGCCCTTCAATATCAAGTACGACAACAAAGCTGCCAGACCTTTTATATTGATGGATAGGATGCTGTTCGATCGAGGTCGTATCGTCACCGAAGTCCCATTTCCAGGACGTTATATTACCGTAGGATAAATCCTTAAATGCTACTAAGCGGCGGTCCATATCCAATACGCAGAATGTCCACTGTGCTTCAATGGGTTTGCGAAATTTCTTCTCAAGCGGCATCAATCGAAACGCACATAAGTGCGAGGCATTGCCGTACATTTTGTGATTTCGCGAGAGATTCCAGAAGCCATTATTGCTGTTACTGTTGACGTCATCGTAATCAATTACCGCCCAGCACAAGCCGATGATTTTGTTTTCCCACAATACGGATTCCACGGCACGAGCCGGGCCTTCGGGACCAGCGTAATCAAAAGGCGTTATCCAAAATTCAAGCACGAGCCTGCCGGATTTGCCCGGCTTAAAGTCGTAGCTGCAAACTGCATTTGCAAAGGGCAGCTCCTTTATCCACGGCTGAACACCCCAAGCTAAGGTCCAGTCCTTACCATCAGCGGGCGTAAAGATATGATAGTTTTGTGCGTGCACGCCGTGGATAGCCCAGTTGGCTTCCTCATCACTGATCCTATCATCAGCGGTTGCCGCAGCCCCTACCTCTTGAGGTATCCACATTTCACGATGTCCCTTGTCAATCAGAGGACCACCTGAAGCGTCGGCATCCACCACCACTTCAAAGGTATCATTATGCAGACCGGCAAGGGAAAAGTCCCAATAGTTATCATAAGCCTCATAGAGGAAATACAATCGGTTTATTCCCTTGACCCAACCGACACGCACTCGTACATCCAGGTTATTCGGATCAGATTTCTTCCATTTGCCTTCGTCATCTACAAGCTGGTCGGTATCTATGACATATCCGTCAGGCACCACGGCCCAGTCATCTGCCTTACCATCTATCCGTGGAATCATGTTGGCAGGAAATTGAAAGACCTTAAATGTCACATCCCGTCGCTCAAGGGCTGTCACAGGGTAACAAACCAATACTGCAAGTGTAATGACAGTTATCTTTCGATATGTAAACATTTAGTCCTCCAGTGTGGTTTTACCGCTCACTTTGCGCCGATAACAATAAACTTCGTTCCATAAGGCTCTAACTCCAGCGTCAGGCTTACAACACTATTTTCTGATGAAGCATCGGCCAAAAACTCAATGTTTCCGGTCTTCGCATCCCAGACTTGTACCTGACCGCTGCCGGAAAGGGTCGCCTTGCGAGTTTGTCTTTCTTGGCTCTCGTTGAAAAACATATAAAGCTCAGCATCGCGCCAGCAGCGGTGCGTGTATTTAACTGCCTGGCAGGGTCTATCCAGTAGGACATCGGATTTAGGCAGCGCTTTCATTACGCGGTCGGTCATTTCTCCCGATGGTTCCAGTACAGCCCAACTGAGATTCGGCGGCCCATTGGCATTTAGGAAGGTTTTCTCAACAACCATAGAAGGCGTCCGGCCAACAAAGATAACGCTGCCGCCTTTATCCGCGAAGGCCTGCAATTTATCTAAAGCCGACTTGGATATTGCGGTCGCCGACGGGATAATCACAGCACGATACCCCTGGCCGCTGAGATTTTTGAGTTCATTTCCTTCGAGCTTTAACAGCGATCCTATTGACCGATCATCCACTACGTCGAAGTCACGCTGTTGTTCCAGCAACTGCTGCATAATAGTTAGGGTACAATCATTGGCCTGCTCGTCTCCCAGCCACATACTCATTGTAGCATGATAAAGCGCTATTGCAGCGGTAGGACGTCCCTGGGACAAGATATAACATGCACGATTTAAATAACCCGCCACCTGTGGAAACTCTTCGGTAGCCAGCCATCCCCTCATGCCGCTGAGACCTTTGGACGAGGCCGGTACAAACATCACCTCGACCATGTTGATGCCGCGAACGAGCTGATGGTTCAAAATCCACTTGGCCTGCTCGACGCTCGGAGCAGGTTTATATGCCGCAAAGCTTTCTGTAAATGCACGAGGTCTTCCGAAAAGATGCGCCGCTGAAGAGGCATACTTCGGAAAGTCTGCTACTTTGTCCATCCAAATCTGACTCCAGATTGTATCTATGCCGGGCATCTGGACGTGCCGCATGCACCTGAAAAAATCCCCCTCGGAGCGAACCAAGCCCAGCATTTTATCTTCATGGTTGAGATGAACCAGGTACTGGAGGTTATGTTCCGCGCACCATTTGGCCTGCACTCCGAAGAAGCTCTCGCCGAACAGGTCCGACCAGACGTCCCAGTAATCTGCTTTCGCCCGCCGCTGCTGCTCCATCAAATCGCCACGCATTAAAAATGAAGCTACGTATGGCCGGACGTCATATCCTTTTCGTTGTTGAAACTCTTGGAATATTTTATTCGTCCACGGAATACCACGTATGCTGTAATCCGGCTCATCGCCTCTGAAACCCAGAACCGTCTTGCCAAACTCTTCACCAAAATACTTCTTGTATTGTTCATGGGTAAACTCAATAAACTGCTGAGTCGCCGCCGGGTCTAAGTAATCGCAAAGGGAATTGCTGGTATCCTTGCCACGGCTCGGATTGTTGACGGCTCGCGTCTGTGAAGTGCGGAACTGGTGCTCGATAAGAAGCACCTGCCAATCGCCCTCTGGCGCTGTCCAACTAAGTTCGCCTGAGCTTATATCGAGAACCTGATTGGTATTATCAGCCCTGTTTACCGCAACGGCACTAACCGTCTCAGGCGAAAGTTTGCGCGAAATTGTCTCATCGGCAGCTACACTAAGACGCTCAGCAAGAACCAGAGCCTGCATCCGTAGGTCGGGGCGTTCCTTGGTGAATTTTCCGCCGGCAAATCCGCTGGGATATTTGCCTTCATCGACCAACCAGACACGCATTCCGCGGATACGGGCCTGCTCCACCGCGACTTTCACCATCTCGAACCATCCTGTGGTCAGATACTCCATATCATAGCCCGGCTCAAGCGTGACGGCTCGGACACCATGCGCCTTAAACTCATCCAAATCCCGGATAATAACTTCCTCGGTAACGGGCCCATCCCATCCCCAATAAAAAGTCATACTGTATTCAGCCGGAGGTTCCTTAAAATTGGAAGCCACTTCTGCAACAGTCATATCCAAGATTTTCGGCCAGGGTCTTTCCGCAGATATTACAGAATTGTTCAAGAGTATAACCAATACAAGAACCAAAAATAGAATATTCAAACAGCTTCTCATTTCTTTACTCCTATTTACTAACCGATTTCTTTTGACTAACTACACGATTTCAGTTCACACTCTTAATTTCGACCGTTGCTTCCTTAAGCCCATCCGCATGCGCTGTCAGCCGTATCCTTCCCGGCTTGTGAGCTGACTGCAGGATAGCAAGGCACAGACCGTTAAATGCCTTGCGTCTATCGGCCTTGAATAAGTCATGGTCAACAGGATTGCCGTTATCTACGCCGATGAGACGTCCATCGCCTTCGATTTTAAAATGCACGAGGTTATCAGCGGTAGGAACAACTATACCGGCGGCGTCAACAATCTCGACCGTTATGTGGGCAATATCCTGTTTGTCAGCGGTAATTGTGTCTCGATCGACGCTTAGCCGGGTCGCAGAAGGCTCGCCTGCGGTTTGAACTTCCTTAACACAGACCTCTTTGCCACCTTTCCTTCCGACTGCTTTCAGAACGCCCGGTTCATAGGGGACATCCCACGACAGGTGCAGGTCGGCGGTTGTACCATTCACCGGAGGCTTGGCGTATCGGTACCAGCTACCGGCATTGCCGGGCCGAGGAAATTCAAGACGTTTCTCGCCAAAGGATTTGCCGTTAAGAAATAGCTCGATAGCGTCACAGTTACTATAGCACAGAACTGGAATGACCTGTCCCTCT
>Ga0315543_1003888_pt1 | contig 12999 bp, 6 predicted proteins | sample SalMarSW160210MG_2_FD_203098 | JGI IMG/M metagenome (GOLD analysis project Ga0315543, IMG submission 203098) | Salt marsh sediment microbial communities from the Plum Island Ecosystem LTER, Massachusetts, United States - Salt Marsh Sediment SW1601-210 ...
CACACCTCGGTTCATTTTGACGACGAAGGGATCAAGCCCCTCGGAGGAGAACGATTCTTTGCGCAACGGGTTGGTCACCATGAAGGCGTGGCCCATCGGCCCTTTCTTTTTCTTCTTGTTGCCCGAGCGGAGCATGGCCTGTTGCACAAAGCGAACCGCGGCCAGTGACTGATTGGTCCGCCTGTTTTTCTTGATATCCAGACAGTCCGGCCGGGCGAATTTGATCTTGGTGAGGGTTCTTTCTGCTTCCGGGTGATCGATGCTCGGGAAATCGCCGACCAGCACGGCGATCTCCTCGACCTGCGAACCCCGCTGATACGTCCACTTGATCGGCTGGCCAAACCGGTTCAGACCCCGCCCGCCTGCGTCTTTGCCGAAGTCGAACCGCATCTTATGGACATAGGCGGGCAACTTGTATCGGCGACGCAGCTCCAGGACCAATTCGTGGGCCTGCTGTTGGGCACCGTCGCCGGAGAAGGTGGCCGCCAGGATCAGCCAGGGTCCCTGGTCTTCGCTGAGGCGGTAGCCTCTCTCCGGATCGGCTTCGACACGCTCAAGCGAAAAGAGCGACTTCCAAGGCGCGGCCGCCACCGGCGAAGCGAAAATCCAAGCCCAACTCACGACAACCCATACCAGACCCAGAACTTGCCGATTTTGCATTACAACCTCCATGCTACCGACCCGTGGAAATTTCGTGCTCGGCACCGAAAGTCAGAAGGGTCTACTTAGAGACTATCTCACTCAAAACCAAGTTCATGGTTGTCATGCTGAGCGAAGCGAAGCATCTCAACTCTTTTGGTGGCAACGAGATCCTTCGCTGCGCTCAGGATGACAGTCAAAGGCCAAGAGGAGTTTTGAGACAGTCTCCTAGTGCCTATACCAAGGGCGGGGGAGTCTAGCAAATGCCCCCACACGATGCCAGAGCGGATTGAAAACGAGCCGTCTTCCGCACTACCTGTACCTGTACGACAGCGGGGATTGATTCCCTCATCGTGTGGCGATTGCCTCGGCGCGAACGCGGCCGTCGACGACCGTTCGAGCAACGGCGCGGACCAGGTGGCCGACCTGGTGCGTCGGGCCGGGCAACTCGACGGGCACGTAACGGGCCGACGTGCCCAGCAACGTCGCCGGTCGGTCGGTCGCGGCCGACTCAATCAGAACCTCTAGCTTCCGTCCGAGCAGGCTTTCAAAATAGGCACTTCGCAGACACTTCTCAATCTGCGCAAGTTCGGCAGCCCTTTGCCGTTGCACATCGCCGGGCACGGTGTCCGCCATTTCCGCGGCGGCCGTGCCGGGTCGAGCACTGAACCGAAATACGTGGATCTTCGAGAACCCGACGGCCTCGACCGCGCGGCAGGTTGCCTTGAAATCGGCCTCGGTCTCGCCCGGGAAACCGACCATCACGTCGGTCGTCAGAGCCGGCCGGTCGAGCCGCTGCTTGATCCTTTCACATTGCTGAAGAAACTCGGAGCTGCTCTGGCGGCGGCGCATCCGCCGCAACACGGCGTCCGAGCCGCTCTGCATCGAGACGTGCAGATGGGGGCACACGCGATCCGGATGCTCGGCGATCACCGCCAGCAGTTCGTCCGGGAGTTCGGCCGCCTCGATGCTGGAGATCCGTACTCGAAATGTGCCGTCGAGCCGGACGACGTGCCGTAGCAGGTCGGCCAGGTTGGGTTGGGGACTGTCCCGATTTTCGCGACGCGAAAATGGGACTGTCCCCCTTCCGCCTTCTGGGGCAGCGCTGCGCTTTGCCCCAGCCACCCCCTCATGGACCTCAGCCACCCGCTGTCCTGCCGCAGCCAAGTCCACCCCATAGTGGCCCAAGTGAATGCCGGTCAGAACGATCTCGCGATAGCCGTGCTCGACGAGTCGACGAATCTCATCGAGTACTTCGTCAATGGGGCGGCTTTGCAGCACGGGCCGGGTTTGTGGGATGATGCAATAGGTGCACTCCATCCGGCAACCGTCCTGGATCTTGACATATGCCCGGCTGCGCCGGCCGAAAGAACTAATGCCGCTGGGAATCTCGCCCAGTCCGAAACGGGCAAGCAAATCGGGCAGACGACGTTTGTCGGTGACGACGTCCGTCACGCCCGCCAGCGCGGCGACCCGCTCGGGCTGCCGTGTGGCATAGCAGCCCATGACAATGATCTTCGTGCCCGGATTCTCGCGCGCGAGTTGACGAATGAGCTTTCGGCTCTTGCGGTCGGCTTCGGCCGTCACGCTGCAGGTGTTGACCACGCAGAGATCGGCGGCCTGGCCCGGGGCCGGCTCGCGGTAGCCCAGCCGCGAGAGTCCCTGACGGATATACTCCGTCTCGTATTGGTTGACCTTGCAACCGAGGGTGAGCGTTTTCAGCGTCGGCATCGGAGGGACTGAGGGTTAGCGGTCGAGGTGAACTCGACGACTCACGGAAAGCCGGTTTCTTCGCCGCGCCCCGGCGCGCCGGGGGCGGCTAACCCTTCTTTCGGCAAGGTCTACTCACCCAGGGCCGGCTCGATGGTGGACCACATGGAGCCCTTGCAGCTCTCGATCAGCGGGTCATGCCCATAAGCGTGAATCTGGTCGCGCTTCAGCTCGGCGTGTTCGCGCGTCGTGGTCAGCACCACGGCGCGTCCCTGGCTGTTGACCTCCTTGGCGAGCTGGAACCCCTTCTCGGGTGGATGGCTGAACAGTTCTTGCAGCATGAGGATGACGTACTCGTAGGTGTGTTGCTCGTCGTTCCAGAGGATCACCTGATAGCGCGGCTGCCGCCGGGGTCGTTCATCCTGCCGGCACCGGCGACGGCGGACCGTCTCAGTGAGCGGCTCGATCACGCCACGTGCAACGTTTTCGTCCATTTCAGAATCATCCCGTCGGCGCAGAAGACAATCGGTAACACCACGAAAACCACTCCGGAGCATCTACCCCCGGATGGTCACGACCGGGCACATCCATTATATTGAACCGTCGTGGGTGACGAAAGAGCCCTCTGCCGTGCGCGTTTGCCCCCGTTTCTTGTTGACGGGGCTCTCGGCAGGCATCCACTGAATTGCCCTGGAATTTGAGGAATTCGCGATGCCCAATCTCGACGATTACCTGACCGGAAACCGGGACCGTTTCGAGCGGGAGCTCTGCGATTTTCTTCGTATTGCCAGCATCAGCGCCGATCCCGAGTATCGCCAGCAGATCACCCGAGCCGCCCGGTGGGTGGCCGACCAGTTGCAGAAGTTCGACTTTCCGACCGAGATCATCGAAACCGAGGGCCATCCGCTGGTCTATGCCGAGTCGCCGCATGTGCCCGCAGCGCCGACGGCGCTGGTCTATGGGCACTATGACGTGCAGCCGGTTGTTCCGTTGGAGCTGTGGACTTCTCCCCCGTTCGAGCCGACGGTGCGAGACGGCTGTGTCTATGCCCGGGGCGCGACAGACGACAAGGGGCAGATGCTTACGCATATCAAAAGCGTCGAAGCCTGGATGGCCGTCGAGGGCCGGCTGCCGATCAACCTGAAATTCTTGTTCGAGGGGGAAGAGGAATGCGGCGGCGAAAACCTTGCGAAGTTCGTCAAGGAAAATCGCCGGCGGCTGGCCTGCGACTGTGTGGTGATCAGCGATTCGAGCCAATTCGCACCCGGCCGGCCGGCGATCACCTGCGGGCTGCGGGGTATTGTCTACGCCGAGTTGCTGCTGACCGGGCCCAACCGCGATCTGCACTCCGGCTCCTTCGGCGGCGCGGTCACCAATCCGGCCAATGCCCTGGCCAAGATACTCGCGGCCCTGGTCGATGAGCGAGGCCGTGTTCAGCTTCCCGGCTTCTACGACGACGTGGTGCCGCTAAGCCAGGAGCAGCGCGAGCGGATTGCAGCGCTGCCGTTTGACGAAGCCGACTACATGGCCGGGCTCGGTGTGTCGGACTTGACCGGCGAGGAAGGCTTCTCGACGCTCGAACGGCTCTGGGCGCGGCCTACCTACGACGTGTGCGGAATGTGGAGCGGCTATCAGGGCCAGGGCGCCAAGACCGTGCTGCCGGCCACCGCCGGCGCGAAACTGAGCTTCCGCCTGGTGCCCAACCAGGATCCGGCGAAGATCGTCGAGGCACTGCGTGGGCGTCTGACGGAAATATGTCCCCCGGGCATCAAAATGGAACTGACCGTTCACCACGGCGGGCGCGGCGTGCTGGTCTCGGAAGACAGCCCCTACACGCAAGCGGCTGCCCGGGCCATCGAGGAAGCCTTCGGCACGGCACCGGTCTATACCCGCGAGGGCGGCTCGATTCCCATCGCGGTTGTCTTCTCGGACGTGCTCAAGGTCGACGTGCTATTGTTGGGCTGGGGCCAGAGCGACGACAACGCCCACAGCCCGAACGAAAAATTCTCGCTGGCCGATTTTCATCGCGGCATCAAGGCCAGCGCGCGGCTCTGGGAAGAACTGGCGGCTTGTCCGACAAGGGATTCCTGAGCGATTCGTAGGGTCAGTAGTTCCAAGTTCTATTGAGACCTGGCATTGTCATTCTGAGCGTAGCGAAGAATCTCCTTGGCCATCGAGATCCTTCGCTGTGCTCAGGATGACCTGCTGAGGTGTCAGCCAGCCAAACTTGGAACTACTGAGGGTGGGCATCGCCCAACAAGACCTCGTGTCGGGTCAACGACTCTCAGGGGTGCCTGGGCCAAAGCGCAGCGGTGGCCCAGATTCCTAACCGGGGGTATCGCCCAAGACTTTGTGTTGGGTTGACGATTCTGGTGGGCAATGCCCACACTATTTTTGTATGTCCGCGGCAGGGACTTGACATCTATTGTGGCCTGCGGTATAAGGGGACCTAGGAAAAATGGGGGGCCAGGGCAGGAACCGTTATTCCATTCGCCGCTGGGGCGCGAGGGGTTTCTGGCCGCTGCTTTGGCCCATTTCACTTCGGAGCGATACGCAATCGCGTTTTTCTGACCGTGGGGCGCCTCGGGCGGACTTCGACGAGCTCGGTCGAGTCGCTTGCTCGCTCTCGTCCGGCCCGCGGATGAGCTTCGCCGAGCGGCTTACCCGGGCGGGAATGACCAGTTGAATTCACGAACAGGGGGAAAAGCAATGAGATGTTCACGATCACTTCTGTTGGTACTCTTCGCGGTGGTCTGTCTGGCGGGTCCACTCGAGACGGCGCTGGCGGCGGTTACTTCCTCGGGCGACGTCGACCCTTTTGACCCGACGACTTGGACGACATCCACGTATGCCTATGTCGGGAAGACGGACGAGGGCAGCGTGACGGTCGACTCCGGCAGCACGATTGAATCGTATTACGGCTACCTCGGCTACGCATCGACCGCCACCGGCCAGGTGACGGTTGACGGCAGCGACTCGACGTGGACCAACAGTAGCTGCTTCTTCATCGGCTGCCACGGCAACGGGACACTCGACGTAACCGGCGGCGGCGCTCTCAACAGCGGTGGATACGAATGGTACTACTACGAGGACGAGGAGTTGGGCGGCTATTACATCGGTGAGAGCTACAACGCCTACATCGGCTGCTTTTCCGGCTCGACGGGCGTCGTGGCGGTCAATGGCAGCGGCTCGACGTGGACCAACAGCAGCAGCCTTGGCGTCGGCAGTTCGGGCAACGGGACATTGAACATCACAAACGGCGGCCACGTGACCAGCGGTGGAAAGTACTACTACGAGGACGAGTACGGCCAGATCTACGAGTTGTATTGCGACAGCCGCATCGGCAGCTCCAGCGGCTCGACGGGCGTGGTGACCGTCAGCGGCGACGGCTCGACGTGGACCAACAGCGACAGCCTTCGCGTCGGCTACTCCGGCGAGGCAACGCTCAATATAACCGACGGCGGTGCCGTCAGTAGTAGCTCTGCCTCCATCGGCGACGGTTCCAGTTCCACGGGCGCGGTAACGGTCGACGGTAGTGGCTCGACGTGGACCAACAGCGGCTACCACCTCCACGTCGGCCGCTATGGCAGCGGGACGCTGAACATAACCGACGGCGGTGCCGTCAGTAGTGGCTCTGCCTCCATCGGCTACGGTTCCAGTTCCACCGGCGCGGTAACGGTCAGCGGTGCCAGCTCGACGTTGACCAACAGCGGCAAACTCTACGTCGGCCACTATGGCAGCGGGACGCTGGCGATCATCGGTGGCGGTGCTGTCAGTAACGACTCTGGCTATATCGGCTACGAGAGCGGCTCGACGGGCGAAGTGATGGTCGACGGCAGCGGCTCGAAGTGGACCAACGGCGACTTCTCCGAACTCCACGTCGGCCACTATGGCAGCGGGACATTGACCATCACCGGTGGCGGTGCTGTCAGTAACAACTTTGGCCACATTGGCTACGCGAGCGGCTCGACGGGCGAAGTGATGGTCAGCGGCGCCGACTCGACGTGGACCAACAGCGGGCACCTTTACATCGGCGACGAAGGCAGTGGGACGCTCAACATAACCGATGGCGGTTCCGTCACCGTCTCGTCTAGGACCTATGTCGCCTACGATACGGGTTCCACCGGAACGATCAACTTCGGCACCAGCGGCGGAACGCTGACGACGCGGTCGCTCTACGCATCGCCGACCCAAATGACGGGCACCGGCACGATCAACACACGTGGACTGGTGAGTGATGCCGATCTGGTATTTGATTCGGCTGCGAGCCTCAGTCGGACACTCACGTTCAACAGCCAGCCCGACCAGAATGTCACGGTAAACCTTGATATGGCTAGTGACCCAAGCAGCAACGGCGATCTCGGTGCGGGATGGAAAGGCAACGGCTCACTGACTATTCGAGACGGTATTACGGTCAACTCCTTATGGGGATACATTGGTTCCTCTTCTGGTTCGATGGGCCAGGCGACGGTCACCGGTACCGGCTCGACATGGGCCAACATCGGCTCCCTCTACGTCGGCCACTCTGGCAGCGGGACGCTGAAGATAACCAACGGCGGCGCCGTCAGTAATAGCTACGGCTGCCTCGGTTACTATAGCGGTTCGATGGGCATGGTGACGGTTGGCGGCGCCGGCTCGACGTGGACCAACAGCGGCAGCCTTCGCGTCGGCTACTCCGGCGAGGCAACGCTCAATATAACCGACGGCGGCGCCGTCAGTAATACAACTGGCTACGTCGGCTCTAGCTACACCGGCTCTAGCGGCCCGACGGGCATGGTGACCGTCAGCGGCGCCGGCTCGACGTGGACCAACAGCGACGACCTCTGGGTCGGCGACTATTTTAAGAGCGGAAGGCTGGCAATCACCGACGGCGGAACGGTCACCAGTTCGACAGGCTACATCGGCCGCTATTCCGCCTCGCGGGGCGAAGTAACGGTCAGCGGCGCCGGCTCGACGTGGACCAACAGCGGCAACCTCTACGTCCGTTACTCTGGCAGGGGGACGCTAAACATCACCGACGGCGGAACGGTCAGCAATTCGATAGGCTACATCAGCGCCTATTCCGGCTCGACGATGGGCGTGGTGACGGTTAGCGGCGCCGGCTCGACGTGGAACAACACTTCGAGTCTCTACGTTGGCTGCCCTGGCAGCGGGATGCTGAACATTGCTGACGGCGGAGTGGTCACCGCCGCGAGTGTCTCCATCAATAGCAAATCGCTCCTGGCAATCGAAGTCACCGGCGGCAGCCTGCTGAGCATCGACGGCGGCAGCGGGACGATCACCAACAACGGGACGGTTCGGATCATCGCCGGGGCCGCGCCGACGGCAGGCGCCACGTACACGCCGATCTCCGCCGGCACCTGGACTGGCACGGGCATCTACCAGGCCATCGGCGGCACATGGGACGTGACGGGCCACACGTTCACCGCCTCGGCCGTCGAAGCGGGGACGTCCGGTACGCTTGTTTCGATTGATCTGGCCAACATCCAGCGGGTCCTGATCAGCGACACCGCGACCGGCTGGTCCGTCGGCGCGAGTTTCCTGGCGATGGAAAGCTCCACGCCGCTCGACTTGACCACCACGGCCATCGACGGCGAGGTGCTGACCGGTCTCGAAGACCTATTGCACCCCAACGAGTTGTTGCTCGGTGGTTGGGAGTTCACGGCCAGCGGCGGTTACAGCCCGGGCGATCCGGCCTACCTCTCGTTTGCCGGCGACATCGGCCAGTATGGTCGCCAGGACGTGCAAGTCTGGTACTACGACGGGGCCGACTGGGCTGAGTACGACGCATGGGATCTTACCTACGACGGGACCTATGCGAGCTTCACGGTCACCGGCTTCAGCGGCTATGCCGTGACGGTCGGTTTGATCCCAGGCGATGCCGACAGAGACCACGATGTCGACGAGGTGGATGCCGCGATGCTCGCCGCGCATTGGGGACAAAGCGGCGGTTGGGCGGACGGGGATTTCGACGGGGACGGTGTCGTCGGCCCGGCCGATGCGGCCATCCTGGCGGCCCACTGGTACCCTGGCACGGGCGCCGAGCAGGCCGAGCCGCCCGGCGCCGTGCCGGAGCCGGGCTCGATCGTCCTGCTGCTGGGCCTGGGCGTGGCTCTGCTGCGACGCCGCAGATGCCACGCATGAGCAGTGCATCGTTGTCGAAAAGGAGAACTCGCGCAGAGAGTAGGGTGGGCATCGCCCACCAACAATCGCGCCGCATCGACATCAACGGTTCCGGTGGGCAGTGCCCACCCTACTCCCGATAATACTCGTCGGGGCGTAGTTCGTCATAGCGTCCCGTCGCGCGGAGGTGTTTGCGAACCTCCAGGCACAGGTGGCACTTGCTGACGTAGCCCTTCGCGTCGGGCTCGAAGTCGGGAGCCAGCCCTCGCCAAAGCCAAACCGGGCCGCCCTCGGCCAATTGGCAGTAGACCGGGTTCTCCGAGGTGTCGATCGCCGGATGCAAATCGTCGACGGTGGCCACGGAAATGCCCGGGCAGTGGCCCGTGTAGAGGTTGCCCAGCGGGTCGATGTGGAAGTGGGTCGTGTTCTCCAGGATGCGCCCGCAGTCGTCGCCCTCGAAGCTTTCGGCGGGGTGCGTCGTCAGGCCGTCGGCCAGTTCCTCAGCCGCGCGACCACCGGGCGTAAGGTAGCTATGAAGCCGCCAGAGACCGCCGTGGCTGGCATCGAGTCCGAGCAATCGAGACGACTCGTCCAGTGGATAAGTGCGATCCTCGTCGAGCTCACCGTCCATCCTATCGAGCAACTCCGGCGTCCAAATGATCACACCGCGCCCGCCAAACACGTCGGTGGCCGCGCGAACGGCCGTCTTCGTCTTCCTCAGGGGGATGAACTCGTTGTGAAACAGCGAGACACTGATCAATACGGCGTCGAGCCCAGCCTCGCGCAAGCGCAGGAAACTTTCCCGGGTGGTCCGGTCGTCGTCGCACCAGGACGCGTTGGTCTCGAGATAGTCGATCGAGATGCCCGCTCGGCGGGCCGACCGGATCGCGTAGAGCAGCCGGTTCCAGTTCAGCGTCGGCTCGCCGCCGGCTAGGTGAATCCCGTGCAGGGTGGGCTCCTTCGCCAAGGCGGTCATCGTCGCGTCGATCATCGACTCCGACATGAAATGCCGCTCGTGCCGCGGTGAACAACGATAGAGACAGTGCCTGCACGCATTGCTGCAGAGATACGTCAACATGACGCCGCCGGAGATCAGCGGTGGAACGGTCGTCGGCTTCGTGGTGGGCATGGCTCGGAGTGTCTTATTGATGTTTGCATTGCCATTGAACGGTGGTCATGGCCAAATGCCTTGAAACCGGGCTTCCGTTGGTCGCCCTCCGTTCATTCAGTAGTTCCAAGTTCTATTGAGACCCAGCATTGTCATTCTGAGCGCAGCGAAGAATCTCCTTGATTATCGAGATCCTTCGCTGCGCTCAGGATGACCTGCCGCGGTATCAGCCAGCCGAACTTGGAACTACTGTCATTGGCTATGCAAGGCTCGATAAAGCGATTCTCCAGGGAAACGGTGCGCCGCCGCGTGACCCAGCGCGAAAACACGCTGTCTTCTACAGAACACGGAGACCCAATTCCAAACGAAGACGTAGAATCAGAACAAACACCATAAACAAAATCGCATTAGTCAATGATAGCATGTTTTTCGATGGAAATCTCACAAGGACGATCATTCCTTGGTGGATGGAGATTGTTGTTCCGTACTGAATTTCCCGTGGAAACGCATCCCGATTGACCGTAACGCTTCGCTTCTCGTGTTGAGGACCGAACGGTGGCTCGCGAAAAAACGGGAAATATCGAAAAACTCCGGCTAATTGGAGAAGCCAAACAAGCCGGTAAGACATGCAGGCTAGAGCGCGTCAGGGACAACTGTAGCGGGTGCCACGGGCATCTTGCCCGTGCAGGCACTGGCGCTGGCGCCAGTGGCACCCTCAAAAAGCCGCTACACTTAGAATTGATGCGATCGAGAAGCAATGTCTCTGCATGAAGCCAATGCACTGGAGAGCAGGGCGAGCAGCCAGTGGATCACTCGACGTGACCGGCCGGCGCGTGGCCGTGGGGCGCAGCGGCCAACCAGGGGAGAATCCGTCGCCGAATTTCCACGACAATGAAGAAAGAACCCGTCACGCAGATCAAGTCGTCCGGCAATGCCCGGGCGGCAACCCAATCCCAGCTCTCCCCGGGCGTGGCGCACGTCGGATAGGTGCGTCCGGTCAACTCTTTGGCCAGATCAGCCAGGTCCTGGGCCGCCGCGGCCCGCGGGTTGTCGAGGTATCGCGTGAAGACGACCTGGTCGAAGACTCTCAACAAGACCTCCAACATACCGCGGAGGTCTTTGTCCTGGCCGGCGGCGAAAATGCCCCACTTCCGCCGCCCGGCAAAGTGCCCCTGGAGGACCTTCACCAACGCTTCGGTCGAGGCGCGGTTGTGGGCCCCATCCAACACGAGAGTAGGGCGGCAGTTGAGGATCTCCACTCGACCCGGGCAAGTGGCCCGGGCCAGGCCGGATCGCACGGCCGCCTCGGGCACGTTGCGGCCGGCTCTTCGCAGCTGGCCCACGGCGGCCAATGCCACGGCGGCATTGGCCACCTGATGGCGTCCGGGCATGGCCAACCGGAGGTTGTCGAGTCTTGCGTCCGGCGGCTGGCGGTAGTCAAAAGAGGAACTCCCCTTGGCTGCGTCTCTTCCAGCGGTGAGATTGATGGCCTCGAAATCGATTCCCGCTTCGACGAGCCGACAGTCGAGCCGCCGGGCGACTTGTCGGATGATTTCGCGGGGCTCCGGCTGCGTGACTCCACTGACCACCGGGACGCCCGACTTGATGATGCCCGACTTCTCGGCCGCGATGGATTCCAGGTTGTCGCCCAGTTGCGCCGTATGATCGAGGCTTACGCTGGTAATCACGGTAACCAGTGGCCGACAGACGTTCGTCGAGTCGAGCCGCCCGCCGAGACCGACCTCGAGCACGGCCACGTCGACCGCCCGGCGGACGAAGTGCAGAAACGCCATCGCCGTGGTGATTTCGAAATAGGTAGGCTGGTTTTCCGTCGGATCGGGACGGGCGTGTGCGTCGCGATCCATCGCCTCGACGACCGGCTTGATCACCTCGACCAGTGCCACCAGTTCGTCGGGCGAGCAAGCGCGGCCATCGGTGGCAAAACGTTCCTCGATTCGCTCCAAGTGGGGAGAGGTGAACAGACCCGTGCGATAGCCGGCGTCGGTGAGGATCGTCGCGATCATGGTCGCGGTCGATCCCTTGCCCTTGGTGCCCGCCACATGGATGACCGGGACACCACGATGGGGGGATCCCAACCGACGAAGCAACTCGTCCATGCGATCCAGCTTGAACCGGCGCCAGCAGTACGGCACTTGCGGCATCCGCTCGTAGTTGATGCGGCCAAGCAGGTACCGGACGGCTTCGTCGCGGCGTTGGTCGTCCGAATCAGTTCGTGTGGAAGGCGCCATGGAGAATCCGTCGTTTCTGATCGTCCCATGTGGGGCTATGGTAACTCCATTTGAACATGTGTCTCCGGACTCGGCGAGCCCCATCCCCGTCGACCGGTAATGCCCCAGAATGCCCAGAATCGGAAGTCCAGGATTGAGAGTCCAGTCCCATGTCCCGCATGGCGGGGGTGTTTTGGGGAAACACATTATTATGTCCCGAGAGATGTCCGGATTAAATCGGGATCCGCATCACCGCCAATCGAACCGAACGGGGCCTTTTCGTCTTGGCAAAGAAGACCAACTCGGCCAGATGCCGTACCGTCTTGCAAGCATGGGGGGGCTGGCCTATAGTAGGATTCTTGTTTTCGTGCTGGTCCCTTAGATCTGAACCATCCGGAGATCGGTGACGTAAAACGTACTGGAAGGATGTTGCGCAACTTGGGGATACTGTCGATCTTCGTACGGTTCCAGGGCGGGTGGCCTACGCGGCCGGCTTTGGGCATCTCGATGGGGACCGCGTTTAAGGCCTATCCCAGAACCGGGCTGAACTTGTCATGCTGAGCGAAGCGAAGCATCTCAATCCCTTGCATGCCAACCAGATCCTTCGCTGCGCTCAGGATGACATGCATCGCCGGAGAAGGTTCCGGAATAGGCTCTTAGTTGAATTGATCACCTTTCTGTAGTCAGACGAGGCAACTCCATGCCAGACGAAGTGATTATCGAAACGAGGAACCTCACGAAGGTCTATCGCGACTTCTGGGGTCGCCAGAAGGTCCGCGCGCTGAAGGCCCTCGACCTGGAAATCCGTCGAGGCGAAATCTTTGGGCTTCTGGGGCCGAACGGATCGGGTAAGACGACCACCATCAAGCTCATCCTGGGGCTTCTCTTTCCGACCAGCGGCGAGGTTCTTTGCTTCGGCCGCGACGCGACCGACGTGACCAAGAACGAGCGGATCGGCTACCTGCCCGAGGAGTCGTATCTCTACAAGTTCCTTTCCGCCGAGGAAACGCTCGACTTCTACGGGCGGTTGTTCAAAATGTCGCGCAGGCTGCGCCGACAGCGGACGGCCGACCTGATTGAGCAGATGGGGCTTGCCCGGGCGAAGAAACGACAATTGCGCGAGTACTCCAAGGGCATGACACGACGGATCGGGTTGGCCCAGGCCTTGATCAACGATCCCGAGTTGATCCT
>Ga0315543_1003889_pt1 | contig 12999 bp, 16 predicted proteins | sample SalMarSW160210MG_2_FD_203098 | JGI IMG/M metagenome (GOLD analysis project Ga0315543, IMG submission 203098) | Salt marsh sediment microbial communities from the Plum Island Ecosystem LTER, Massachusetts, United States - Salt Marsh Sediment SW1601-210 ...
TGCAGTGCTGCCGGGACTCTGAGATCAAAGGCCTGCGCACAGGCTAAGAACACGCTCGAAATGTCTTGCCCTTACGAGCTGCACACAACACGGCCACCTGACACCCCCTTCCTCTCCTACAGTTGGGAGAGGAAGGGGGCCGGGGGCATAGTGAGGGCAAGACAACCTCTCCAACGTTAGTGCGGCACTTGCAGTGCTGCCGCAACTCTGAGATGAAAGGCCTGCGCAGAGGCTAAGAACACGCTCCGAGTTGCTAAGGCTGGTCAAGAACGGCGAGCGCTCAGCCCGCAAGCTCAACCAATACACCAGTCACACTGCATGAAACCCTCCAGCCAGCAGAGGCCAACCATATCCTGGACCGCCTGGGATGCCGCTGCACACCCAAATACTGTGCAAAAACCTACGGATTCACAAGAGCCTATACTACGTTGCCTATGCATTCATTCCCCCTGGCGCGCAATACACACTGCACTAGAGAGGATTTGACAAAAAACGCAACTTGTGCTATACTTGGCTTGGTACATAGATTATCTATGTACATACAAGGAGGTGCTATACTGTGGACGCGGAGGGTGGTCTGCGTAAGGGCAGCGTCAGAGTCCTTATCCTCAGTTTGCTGCAGGAACAGTCCATGTACGGCTACCAGCTCAGCAAGGAATTGCGGCGCCGAAGCAAAGGCTACTTTGAGTTCAAAGAGGGCACTTTGTACCCTGCGCTGCACCGCATGGAGAAAGAGGGCCTCTTGCGAGGCGAGTGGCAGGTCGTTGAGGAAGGGCCTTCGCGAAAGTACTATCACCTGACGGACAAGGGCCGGCACGAACTGGCCCGTTCGAGACGGGATTGGACCACCTTCACCGACCAGTTGCTGGCGCTGCTGGGCAAGCCAGGTGGTGAGACGGCGAAAAGCTGATCTGTGTTCCATTACCGAGAAGAAAGAAGGAGGATCTCCTGTGAAGCGCAAAGTCCTGCTGGGCATTGCTCTGATATCGGTGATGGGGCTTGCCCTCGCCGGGGTGTACGTGCATTCCAGAAGGCAGCTGCAAACCCTGCAAAGTCAGACTGCTTACGCAAGTCCCGAGGAAGGGATGCGTGAGCTGGTAGCCAGCTGGTATTCTCGCGTGGAAGAAATAGAGATCGTACACGCGGGTGGAGAGCTCCTTGACGATCTCTGGTTTGTGGAAGCACACGTCTGGGCAGCCGGCCGGTCTGGTCGAAAGGCATTCTCAGGTCGGGACTATGACAACCCAGCCTGTTTCTTCCTGCGCCTGGAGGATGGTTGGGTCTTGGTCCCAGAAGGCAGATCTCCGTACCTCGTCGCTATGGGCGTGCGTGTCTTCGGTCAGTGAGCTAGAAACGGGGATTTCACCACAATCCCGGTTTCTACAGGCAATACTGAGGAGTTGGCATCATGAAAGAGCTTTCGGTAGTCGGCATCGTGGCGCTATTGGTTGCTGTCGACTGGGCCGCACTGTACGATATTGTGAAAGGTGAACCCGATCCGTATGCAGAATATGGAATGGCTGTATTCTCTGTAGTTGCGTTTGGCGTGATGATCGTTGCTTGGGTGAGACAGAAGAACTAACAGCGCAGATGTCGTCTGACACGCAGCTGGCGCACATGCACTGCCTGCCAGACAGGCACGCGTCGCTGGCCCTCGCCAGCATTCGCCAAAAACGGCACTTTGTGCTATGATAGATGCGGGTCTAGCCTTGACTCTCACCTTGGGAGGAACAATGTCGCCAATCGAGTGCCACCTGTCACAGGTTGCTGCACTGTGGCAACTCCATGAGCTGATTGCGGCAGCAGTGCCTGGGAAACTATGGCCCCGGCAGGAGGCCATTCATGTCTAGCGCCAACGTGGAGCACTTGCTGGCCCGCATTCGCGACCGGATGGACCTGGACAGCGAAACCGAACATGACGTGCTCGCCGAAATCCGCGACCACCTCGACGAAGCCATGGCCGAAGCGCGGGCTGAGGGACTGGACGAAGCACAGGCGCTGGCCCAGGTGGTTGCCCGTTTTGGCATGGAGGAGGAGATCGGTCAGGAATTGCAGGCCACCCACGCTGGCTGGGGCACCGCTGATGCCGTCATCGCCGCCGGATTGCCGGTGCTTTGCGCACTGATCCTGCGCTGGCTGGCCTTTGCCCCGGACGGGACAGCGCTGGGTTGGCCCCAACTGCTCAACCGGCCCTCCTTCTGGATTGTCGCTCTGGTAGTGCTGCTGGTCCCACTGCTCAAGTTTGAGCGTTGGCGCTACGCCTTGGCGGCCTGGGTCTTCTTCTGGGCTCTGACGGTGGTTTTCGTCACGTGGCCTGCGCTGCGCTGGTGACGCGCGCCTCAAAACCCTCGTACCCCAAGGAGAGGAGGAAAAGACGAATGAAAGATCTGGCAGTCATCGAGACCATCCTTCGCAACCGCCACCACTTCTTCATCGAGATTCGTGACGGGGTAGGTCTGCGCGAGAAGATGCGGGCCATGCTCGTTTCCAGCATCATGTTTCTAGCGCTTTACGGGGCGGTGCTCGGTTCAACGCACAGCTTGTGGCAGGCGTTGAGTTCGGCGGCCAAGTTGCCGATCCTGTTCCTGGCGACGCTGGTCGTCTGCTCGCCAACGCTTTACTTCTTCAACGTGCTCTTTGGCTCCAACCAGAGCTTGACGCAGAACTTTGCCCTTATTCTGACGGCCATCACAGTGACTTCAGTACTGCTCCTCAGCTTTACGCCCGTCATGCTCTTTTTCCTGCTGACCACAAGTGGCTACCAGTTCTTCAAGCTGCTCAATGTGGGAATCTGTGCCATCGCCGGCTGGATGGGTGTGCTGTTCCTGAGCCAGGGGATGAGGATCGTCTCGGCGGCAGGCAGGGAACGGGCGGGGGCCCGCCGCAACATAGTCCGGCTCTGGATTATGCTCTACGCTTTCGTGGGCAGCCAGATGGCCTGGACGCTGCGACCGTTTATCGGCGCGCCGAGCATGAAGTTTGAGCTGTTCCGCCAACTGGGCGGCAACTTTTACACCAATATCTTGGTCAGTTTGGGCGAGATGCTCGGCTTCTTTATGGTGAAATAGGAGGCGGATATGTCCAATCAACCCCCCGCCGGCAAACCTTCTACGGCCAATCAGATCCTCGACCTGCTGCTAGACGCCCTGCTTGAGCGTCAGGCCGCCCGACGGACACAGTCCCTCAGCCCAGAATCCAAACCACCGGTGTCGCAACCCCCGCCACCTCGAACAACGCAACCCCGGCGTCCTGCCCCGCCAGCAGCAATCAAAGAACCCATCCGTCGGCAGCCACGACCCAAACCTGGTCCTGGCGACGAGGGGCGGGAGCCGCCACCCCTGTTGCCCAGTATCAACCTGGACAAAACGCTGTCCCGCCTGCTGGTTCTGATTGCCGTCCTGATCCTTCTGGTCAACGTGCCTGTAACTCGCCATGGCGTCAGCCTGGCCCGCATCATGCCTGATTCGGCCGCGCTCATCATCCGCGAGGGCTTGATCCTGAAAGGCAGCGGCCCGGAGATCTTCAAGTTGGAAGATGACAAACTGCGCTGGATCAGCAGCCTGGATGCTTTCGAGCACCTGGGTCTGCAGTGGGGCGATGTGCACCTCGTCGAGGACCAGTTCCTGGCCAAGTTCGAGAAAGGTCGGCCCATACACGTGCTCCTCAAGTGTGACGATAGCCCCCACATCTACCGGCTGGAGAACCAGGAGAAACGATGGATCAAGGATATTGACACCTTTATGGCCGAGGGCCACGTGTGGGAGGACGTGCGCTTTGTGCCACGCGACTATCTGCGGGAGATTCCCGATGGCCCACCCATTCCCGAAGACGCTGGCCCGCCGCCGCAGCTCTAACCAAAGCCCTGCCTCGACGGGGGCACAGGTACTGAAAGCTGGATCGTGAGACTAAAAGTATGGGAGAACTGATTTGAAAGCGGTTTTCATCAAACGAGATTGTCTGCTGCTAGGCCCATCTGCCCAATCTCGCCGAACAGGCGAGATAGAGCTCCGCGCTGGTGTTCAAGAAGGGCTGTGCTCTTTGACTGCGCGCGAGCTGTACATCATCGTGCTAGACCCGCTGCCTCGCGGCACAACAGCTGAGACCCTGGCAGCAACAGATGGAGAAGTGACACAGCGCGTGTTGGGCCTGGTCCGTGATGGCGGGGGACAGATTGACGCTGTACTGCACTGCCCGCACCGCCCCGAGGACAACTGTGGGTGCTGGGGCACGTATCCCGGCTTTCTGTACGCCGCAGCTGCTCAGCTCGACCTCAGGCTTGACGAGTGCTATCTGCTTTGCGACGAGCCTAACGATGTGGTCCTGGCATATGAAGTGGGCTGCCGCCCCATGCTGATCTTGAACGAGCACAGCATTGGCGATTTGTACGATGGCCATCAGCCAGAGCCGCGCGGCTTTCCCATCGCCTGTGACTTCAAGTCAGCGGTCCAGTATGTATTATGTGAAGAGAGGGCCAACAAACACTGGGGCCATGCACGCCAGGTATCGCGTATCTCGCAGTTTGCGGAAATGGCGCCAGCAGGGGAGGTGCCAGAGTTCACGCCTGCGTTGAGACTACTGTCGCCTGTGCCTGGGGCCAGAGTTCCTCTGCTGGCAGGTATGCCGCAGTTGAGTCGCCGTGTCCGGCAATGGCTGCTGCTGTTCATGCTGGGCGGCGTGTGGCTGAGCCTCGGCATTGCCTATCTTCTGACGCACTTGTATCGTGTGCAGCCCTTTCCGGAGTTTGTCTGGTATCTGACTCTACAGTTCATTCCCCGGCCCATACGCGGCCTGCTGTTCATTCTCACTGGCATGGCAGTGGTGGCCGTGTCTCTACGCGCTTTCCTGCGCCTCTTTCCAAGTAGCGGCAAGCGCAAGTAGTTGACGCCCAGTAGGGTGGCCCTTATCTCCTCCTCGCAGGCATAAGTCGTCTCTTGCGAACCATGGCTTTGCTTTCTGCTCTTGAGCGTTATCCCTTCGCTTTGCGCCCTTGAGTTTTGCCTAAACTCCAGTTCGATAATTTGACAAATATCAACAAATGTCTATTATACAACTAGATCAACTTCGCGTTTCACTATGCAACGTTGTAGGAAGGTCCTCCGACCCGTCTTCTCCCTATGGGAGGACCGGGCGTTAGGGTGCAGGGAGCAATCCCTGGGCCTGCCGTGTTTGCAAAGGAGGCAGATCTCTTGGCCGCTGTGACGGCTGAGCGATTGCCTCCTTTTTCGTTGGAGTGAGTGTCTGGCATCCTTGCCGACCCACAACTTGGAGAGGGGGTGGTGCATATCAAGTAGATTTCCGAAAGGTTCACAGGGATTTGCGTTTGTCCAGAGTTTCCGGAATTACAGAGCACTGCATCAATAGCTAAGCGCAAGTTCCCTCTCTCATACGGTGATTTGCTGAGATACGTTTAGCAATCTGTGCACGAACTAGTAGAAAGAGGAGATGTGAAGATGGAAAAAGAGCTACACGGACGGATCTCTGAACTGCAGGAGCAACTGCGCCAGGGCAAGATAACCCGGCGGGATTTCCTCCACTATGCGGCCCTCCTGGGCCTGTCCCTGGGGGCGGCGGAGGCCCTTGCCGCTTGCGCCCCGAAGCCAACGCCTACACCTGTCCTGCCTACTCCTGCACCCGCCGCTAAGCCGACCCCCACGCCGGTCCCCGCGCCGAAATTCTATGGTTGGACGGGCAAGGTGCTCGACGTTGACCTGACGGCCGGAAAGGTCGAGATCAAAGGCCTCGACGAAGTATGTCCCGACTACAAGGACTACATCGGCGGCAGGGGGCTAGGGGTCAGGATACTCTACGATGCCGTTGGGCCGGATACGGATCCTCTCGGCCCCGAGAACGTCCTCGTGTTCGCCACTGGCCCGTTGACCGGAACGAGCGTGTCCAGTTCGGGAAGGTTCAACCTGGTGTCGAAATCCCCCCTGGGCCGCCCAGCGGCTGGCAAGGACACCCGGGGGTTGATCTTCGACTCCCACTCCGGAGGCGATTGGAGCGATGTGCTGAAGCACGCTGGCTTCGACGCCATAATCATCAGGGGCAAGGCAGATAGCCCAGTCTACCTCTGGGTCGAGGATGGGAAGGCCGAGATCAAGGACGGAAAGGGCCTGTGGGGCAAAGGAACCTATGAGACCACAGCCGCCATCAAGGAGGAGATCGGCAAGCCGGGGACAAAGGTCGCCTGCATCGGGCCAGCGGGGGAGAAACTGGTGAGAGTCGCCTGCGTCATCAACGACGCGGATGAGCTGGGATATGGCAGGGCCTGCGGGAGGGATGGCGGGGGCGCGGTCATGGGGTCGAAGAACCTCAAGGCCATCGCCGCCAGCGGGACGCTGGAAATCCCGGTCGCCAACCCGGGAGAACTGGCAGCCGCCATCAGGGAAGAGTTCGATAAGATCCGCAGCGACCCCGTGTGCGGAACTGGCCTGCCGACCTACGGCACGACCGTCTTGAACAACATAATCAACGGAGCTGGCCTTCTCCCCACGTGCAACTTCCAGTGGGGAATGTTCAAAGAGGCCAGCAAGACGGGCGGAGAGGCGATGAAGGGCGAGGTGTCGGGGGTGCCCGCGACCCTCACCACGACGAGAGGATGCTGCCGCACCTGCATCATGCACTGTGCCAGGGTGACGAGCATTCCTGAACCACGCCCGGACTATGTCACCATAGGTGCGGGCGAGGGGCCAGAGTACGAAACCTCCTGGGCGTTTGGCGCTACGTGCGGAGTGGACGACATATTCGCCATAATGGAGGCGAACTACCTCTGCAACGAGCTCGGGCTGGACACCGTCTCCACCGGGTCCACCATAGCCTGTGCCTTCGAGCTGTGCGAGAAGGGAGCCTTGGACCTCTCCGAGGTAGGATATGCGAAGGGGGACAACCCCTTCGGCGACGGGAAGGCCATGGTCGAGCTCGTCAGCAAGATCGCTTCCAGGGAAGGCTTAGGCGCCGAGCTGGGTGAGGGCTCGAAGAGGCTAGCGAATAAGTGTGGCCGCCCTGAGCTCTCTATGTCCGTGAAAAGCCTCGAGTTCCCGGCCTACGACGCCCGTGGCGTCCTGGCGCAGGGGCTTGCCTACGCTACCTCGAACAGGGGGGCGTGCCACGTGCGAGCCTACCTGATAGCCGCAGAGATTCTTGGCCGCTACGTTGGGTTCTCGCCGCCCGATATCCCCGAGCCCACGGCGGAGTACAGGTTGGCAAAGGACGGTGACAAGACCGGCCTCGTTCTGGTCTTCCAGAACCTCACCGCCGCCATAGATTGTTTGGACCAGTGCCTGTTCACCGTCTTCGCCATTGGAGCTGGCGATTACGCCAGAACGCTGTCCGCGGTGACGGGCATTGACTACGCAGCCGAAGACATCCTGAAAGTGGGAGAGAGGGTCTGGAACCTGGAGAAGCTCTTCAACATCCGGGAGGGACTGACGAAGGACGATGACCGCCTGCCCCCTCGCCTGGAGGAGGAGCCGATGCCCAACGAGATCTACTCGGCAGAGGCGAAGGCAGCCCTACCGCTGCCAGTGGAGGTCCCGCCCCACGGGACGATAGAGAAGCAGCCCACGGCTGGCAGCGTCTGTCCTATCCCTGAGATGCTCCCAGTCTACTACGAGAAGCGGGGTTGGGACAGCGAAGGCGTGCCAACCGACGCCAAGCTCGAAGAGCTGGGACTGGCCTGGGCAAAGTAGAGATAGGGGCGAGAACGGAATGAGTTCGGAGGACGCGCTTGAGGCCCCAACCGGGTATCTCCATCAGGTTGGGGCCTTTCGCTTGCCCTTTTAGTTTGAAAGCCTAGGACGGTTCCCATGAGCGCTCGACAAGAACGAGAACAATGGCGGCAAGTGCGGCGGCGATGGCAAAACCTTCGACGCTTGCGCCAACTCATCCAGTATTTAGCCCTAGCTCTGTTCCTGTACCTCTTCGTTAGAACGATGTGGGAAGTAGCATCGCCGATCCCGGTCAACCTCTTCGCCCGCCTCGACCCGCTTCTGGCCCTAGGCTCCATGCTGGCCGCCAGGAGGACGATCTCCACCTTCGCCCCGGCCATCATCACCCTGCTGGCCACCCTGGCCCTGGGGAGGTTCTGGTGCGGCTGGCTCTGCCCCCTGGGGACGATCCTCGACCTCTTCGGCCCCAATGTCAGGAAGGCTATCCCCCAGGGGCTCCGCCAAGCCAAGCATTTTCTACTATTTATCATCATCTTCGCTGCTCTCCTCGCTAACCTCAGCCTGATCTTCTTGGACCCCGTAACCATCCTTCTGCGCCCCCTGGCCGGCGCGATATATCCCGCCATCCAACCAGTGATCGCCGCTTCTTCCCAAAGCCAACCTCTTATCCAGCCGATCCTTGCTCTGCCGCTGGTGATCATCCTGGGCCTGAACCTTCTAGCCAAGCGCTTCTGGTGCCGTTACCTCTGCCCCCTGGGGGCATTTCTGGGGTTGGTCTCCAAGGTCGCCTGGCTCAAACGGAGTGTCAGGGAGAACTGCGTCCAGTGCAAACAATGTGTCCCGGAATGCCCCATGGGAATTATCAACGAGGAAGACTACAGCAGCGATGCCGGCGAGTGCATCCAGTGCCTGGATTGCTTGGGCCGCTGCCCGGTGGGGGCCATAGGTTTCGGCGGAGAATGGAGCCTAAGCTGGGGCTACGAATATGACCCCTCCCGCCGTCAGCTCCTGGCTTCCTTGGCCACTGGTGTGGTGGGGGTTGGCCTCCTGAATACGGATTTGTTAAAGAGCAAGAACCCCTATCAGCTTCGTCCCCCGGGAGCCAAGGAGGAAGAATTCCTCACCGAATGTGTGCGCTGTGGCCGGTGCATCAAAGTCTGCCCAAACAGTGCGCTACACCTGGCCCTGTTTGAAGTGGGTTTGGAAGGGATATGGACGCCGATACTGGTGCCTCGCTTGGGCTATTGCGATTACTCGTGTAACGCTTGTGGCCAGGTCTGTCCCAGCGGGGCCATCCCTCCCTTATCGCTCGAGGAGAAGAGAAAGGCGGTCATCGGCACCGCCCAGGTTGAGCGGGAGCGCTGCACATCTTGCATGATCTGCAGGGACATGTGCCCGACAGCGGCCATCGAGGTAGTGGAGGCAGAGAAGGAGGGGATAATGGTCATGCTCCCCCAGGTAGTGCCGGAGCGTTGCATCGGGTGTGGCTTCTGCGAGTACGTCTGTCCCGTGGAAGGCGTAGCGGCGATAAGGGTTTATGCCCCTGGTTCTCTTCCCAGTTCATGACCACCACTGGCCTGTCCCAGAAACCCTTGAACCTGGGGCGGGGGGTGTGGAAGCTGATCGTGCGCTAGAGAAGGGCGACTGGTTGCTTTGACCAGAAGCGCACATAGGTGTATAATCATTTCAAAAGCTTGTCTGCTTGCAGTGTGTAGATGGGTTATTTGAGGAGGGAGAAAATGCCTCACATCGGTGTGCCGGAGCTAGTGATCATCTTGGTGATCGTGGTGTTGATCTTCGGCGTGGGTAAGCTGCCAGAAGTTGGCGCTGACCTGGGGAACGCTATCCGTGAGCTTCGCCAGGCGACTTCGGGGGAGGTTACGAAAGAGTCAGAGGCCGACAAAGCAGAGCCAAAGAAACAGTAGTCAGGCGACTGCTCAAGGTATTCAACAGCAGTGCTTGGACGTGATTTCCCACATTGCTGACCAATCCCCATATCATGCACAGGTGCAGCCTGGCGAGTAGGAACAGTTGCTGACGGCAGCCTCACGACGTTTCAGTCTGTGCACATAGCTGTAGAGCGAGACCATCCGTCAGGAAGCGCGCCGGTCAAGGGCGCAAGGAGCAGGGAGTATGAATTTCTTCAACATAGGCCCCATGGAGCTAATCCTCCTCCTGGTCTTGGCTTTGATCATTTTGGGGCCGCGCAAACTGCCTGAGGCCGCCAAGGGCCTGGGTAAGGCTATTAGTGAATTCAGAAAGGCTTCGCAGGATCTGACCTCAGGGATCGCCAGGGAACTCGATGCAACTGCCGAGGCACTCAAGGGCAGTAAGGAATCTGCGAAGGCACCTGAGGATAGCAAAGACGTTGCCGAGGCGGCTGACAAGGATACTTCGCAGGGATCAACATCCAAGACCGCTCAAAGCCATGACTGAAGAAAAGCGGATGACGCTGATTCAGCATCTTGAGGAACTGCGAGGGCGATTGGTCAAATCAGCCATTGCCTTGGCCATTACTACTTCATTTAGTTTCCTCTTTGCGTCGCGCTTCTTAAAGATCCTGATCGCACCGGCTGGTGGTCTGAAGCCCATTTTCTTGCGACCGACAGAAGGTCTTCTCACGTACATGAGGGTAGCTTTTCTCAGTGGGATAGCTTTGGCTATGCCGGTCATCGTATATCAAACTATCCGTTTCATTGTTCCTGGGCTTAAAACCAGTGAGACGAGATACCTATATGTTATTTTGCCGGGCGCTGCTGTCTCCTTTGCGGCAGGTGTTGCCTTTGCTTATTTTGCCATGCTGCCATTTGCCCTAAGGTATCTCCTCAACTTTGGCAGCGACATCGCCGAGGCTAAGTGGGCTATTGGCCAGTACATTGCTTTCGTTACTACCTTGATGCTCTGGGTCGGGGTGATGTTCGAAACCCCGCTGCTAATGTTTTTCCTGACCAAACTCGGCGTTGTCACCCCCAAGATGCTGTCCAGCAATCGCAAGTATGCCATGCTCGTTAGCGCTGTCCTTGCTGCCGTGATAACTCCAACCGCCGATCCTTTCAACATGCTACTGGTCATGGGCCCCCTCGTGGTTCTATACGAGGCCGGCGTTTTGGTGGCCAGATTGGCCTGAGAGAAATCAACGTTTTCGGCTCACATCACTAGGAGTTGGACAGCATCTGGTAGTTGTAAGGCCCTGGCTTAGCGACGATGAGCTCCCTTCGCCCCAGGGTGATTACCCATATCTCACCACAGAGCACGCAGAGGGCGCGGAGAGCACCAAGAAAAGGCCTACTCGGCGCTCTCTGTACTGAAGAAAAAAAGCATCAATGCGCTCGCGTTCCGAAATGTGAGTAATGACCAGCCCAATTCATCCTTGACACAGCACTACGTTCCTATGCGCAGCGTCGCAGGACCGTTCAGGCGCTAGAGCTACCCCTCGTCCGTGCTGCTTGTGTCGCTCGCTCAGGTGTGACACAATGGAGCAACTTCGCGTTAGCGGATGCCGCGCAGGATACTGTATTGCATCTCGGTAAGGAGTGTTACCATGCCTCAATTTCCCTGGCTTGACCCTGTCCCTTTCTTCTTGCCTGGCGGCCCCGTGGGCTGCTTGTTGATCCACGGTTTCACTGGCTCGCCGCCGGAGATGCGGCCCATGGGGCAGTATCTGGCGGAGCGCGGCGTGACAGTTTCCGGGCCGCTTTTGGCCGGGCACGGCACCACGCCGGAGGATATGGCGCGCACGACCTGGCAGGATTGGTACGCCTCTATCGAGACAGCCTACCAGAAGCTGGAACAGCACTCCACAAAGGTATTCGTGGGCGGCTTTTCGCTAGGCTCTCTGCTGGCCTTGCATCTGGCTGCGCACCACAAGATAGCCGGGCTCGTACTGATGTCCCCTGCGCTCCAGCCACGCGACTGGCGCATGAAGTTCGTGCCGCTGCTTCGCCACTTCATCAGGTTCGTGCCTAAGGATACCGACCCACAGCGCTCTGACCTGACTGATCCCGAGGCCTATAAACGCTTCTGGTCGTACGACGCGTACCCCGTAGCGGCTGCATATCAGCTGTTCCTCCTCGTGAAGCTTGTGCGCTCTGAACTGGGGCGCATTCGCCTCCCGACACTCGTCATATACGCCACTGGGGATATGAGCATTGCACCACAGAGCGGGCCGGTCACGTACAATCGTATCGCTGCGCAGGACAAGGAATTGCTGGTTCTGCACAACTCTGGCCACGGCCTTGTGGTAGACAGCGAGTGCAAGTTTGTATTCCGGAAGGCACACGAGTGGATGATGGCGCGCTAGTGGTCCACCATGCTGGCTTTGAACGTGTGCAGTGACGAGTTTAGTCGTTATTCACACGGAGAAAACGACTAAAGTGGTCACTACGAATACAGCTCGTTTGAAGGCGTGTGGTGACGACTTGAGCCGTTGTTCACACGAAGCAGACGACTAAAGTCGCCACTACGAATACAGCTTGTTTGAAAGCGTGTAGTGACGACTTCAGTTGCTATTCACACGGAGAAAACCACCAAGTCGCCACTACGAACACAGCCTGGCTCCTCTTGCGTCAACGTAGATAGATCAACCTTGTTTCAACGCCAAGACGAGACAAGGCCGGGACAGGGCACTGGTGACGCTACTTGATTTCCACGACCGCGCCGACTTCTTCCAGTTTGCTTTTGGCGGCGGCGGCCTCTTCTTTGCTTACGCCTTTCGTAACCGTGCCTGGCGCACCGTCAACCAGAGCTTTGGATTCCCTCAGGCCGAGGCTGGTCAGTTCGCGCACAGCCTTGATGACCTTGATTTTGTTTGGACCAATTTCCTTGAGGACGACATCGAATTCCGTCTTCTCCTCTTCAGCAGCTTGAGCAGCAGACGGCGCTGCAGCAGCAGCCGCCACGACAGGCGCAGCCGCAGTCACGCCCCAGCGATCTTCGAGCGTCTTCTTCAGCTCGACCAATTCGAGCACACTCAACTTCTCGATAGCTTCAATGATTTTCTCAGTTTTCAAAGTCCCTTACCTCCCATATGTGCACAGTATTAGTTGATGCCTATGTGAAAAGCCAGGCGAACCATCGCCAAGCCAAGGTGTTGCCACAGCAGGACAGGCGTAACGCGGACGATGAGTCGGCGCAAGTGCAGGTGCAGCCAAGAGTGCCCTGCGCTTCGCTGTAAGGTGCTACGCGATGAGTACGGCCCGCCATTCCCGGATACGCCCTCAACCGATTGCCCAAGTGCCAGCTTGTACTCAGGCAGTAGTAGCTTCTCCCAACTGCTCAGCTCGAGCACTGAGCACGTAGAGCAACCCGCGAAGCGCCCCGTCCAGCATGCCCA